>Ga0209630_10005173_pt1 | contig 11144 bp, 5 predicted proteins | sample COG_01_FD_184745 | JGI IMG/M metagenome (GOLD analysis project Ga0209630, IMG submission 184745) | Pelagic Microbial community sample from North Sea - COGITO 998_met_01 (SPAdes) (version 2) | ecosystem: Environmental > Aquatic > Marine > Neritic zone/Coastal water | place: Helgoland, sampling... | reverse complement strand
CCCCCCCGACCCCGGCCCGCTACCCCACTATGTCACTATGTCACTATGTCACTTGACCAGGTTTCAAAAGTTCTACCTTTGAAAGTACATTTAGCCTCTGAGGTTCGAATTTTCATCGTATAAACAAGTGATTTGATAGCAATATCGCGACGCCGAGCTCTAGAGCGAACGCGTAACCCTAAACCTAACTAGGGTTCGAGGACCCTAGCCGCGAGGGGGCGAAACGGGGCCGCTCGGGGGGTGGGGCGTCTTGTCCGAAGGGTTCGCCCGTGTTTTTTTTCGCCGGCCTCCAACTTTTTCTGTCAGATCTCACCTCGTCGACTTCGACGGCGTCCCAAGGTAGAGGGAGGCACTTTCGCGCCGGACAATGACTGGTAAAGTTGCTGGAAATGACCACGAGAAGCGATTTAGGTTGTTTAGTTGAGATGATTGCACTAAAGAATTCGATGAACTCGGCGCTAACGCTCATTCTCCGAGATCTCGCGCGATCCTTTTTTTTCGCCGACTCAGCGGTAGCGGAGGCCACTACCTGAGAGGAAGAAAATCAGATAGCGGGTAGCGAGCCCCTTCGCTACATCGCTACTCGAAAATGTCGTGTGGGTAATTAGTCTTCAAATATTTTGATTTTTTTGGGTAGACTACCCATCCCCCTGTGACGATATGTAGGGCTATGCTATTTCCGGAAGTACGAACGTAGATAGCTAGATACATAATAATGATGTACTCATGTAGTGTAGATACTGTGCGTGTAGAGTCGTGAGTGCGAACGCCATTTAGGGGTTTTTCCGGACCTACGTACGAAAATTTCAGCCTACAAATGCGTTTGGAGTTTCGTTTGCAAAAACGCGCCACGGAACTGACGATGAACTCTACAGATGTAAACCACTTTTAAACCAGTACACGAACTTCCGTACTTTTCAGACAAAATACCCTGCCGCGCCGTGCCCCCTTCTCCCAACTACCGACGCGCAGCGGAGGCGCTAATTCTTAAACTACTTAAGCGTCTCGCCGCAGGTCGTACAAGAGCGTCGCTTCTCTCCTATTCTTCAATTTATTTGGTAAAAAATACTTCCGGTATGTACGTACTGTACAACGTGTACGTGTACCTTCGAAAGTACGAAAATAATACTTTCGTACTTTCGTACTTTCGTAAAAGTACTTTCGTACGAAAGTAGTTGTACTTTTACGAAAGTAGTCTATTTTCGTACGAAAGTACCTTCGAAAGTACTTTCGTACTTTCGAAAGTACGTACCTTCGTACATACGTACTTTGCGTAGTTATCTAGCTAGAAAGATAGCTACTAGCTACCTTCGTACCTTCTAAGGTAGATAGCGATAGGTACCTTCATTATTCGTACGAAAGTACGAAAGTACTTTCGTACCTTCGTTCGTAGCTAGTTGTAGCGTAGATAGATATCTTCGTACCTTCGTACGAAGGTACTTTCGTACGAAAGTACATCGGTTGTAGTTACGGAAGTACTTTCGTACCTTCGAAGGTATAATACGCGTACTTCCGGAAATAGATACGTACGGAAGTACTTTCGTACTTTCGAAAGTATTTCTGGAAATAACTCGGTCCTTCACAACACTTGAGCACGTATTAGTCTACGACTGATTGCTTGGTACCTTTGAAGGTTGCAATCAGCATACTGACACGCCTTAAACATGAGGGAAAGGCACCTTTAAGGAAGGCGTGCACGAGTCTTCCAGGGCAAACCTGTACAAAAATGCCCAAGGGGAAAGTGCGCCCTTGGGTAAACGCCACCTCAAGCCCCGGAGGAAGAGTAGCCCGAACGTCGCACGATGTCGATAAGCAGCAGCATACACTATTCGATAAAAAGAAACGGGCTCAGAAAGTCAGGGAACGCTCTGGCCGTGAGCAAGCTTTCAGGGAAAGAAATTCCGAACGTGTTGCAGAGGGTAAACGCAGGAAAGTTTCAGGGGAGTATGCGCGTTTCACAGAGTCCTTGAAAGCAGTTTGCGTTGATGTTGATGAGTTGACGTGTCTCTGCTATGATGGCGAACGATCTGAAAGGAACGCAGCACTCGATGCCCTGAGTGCCAACGCCCAGCTTGGTCCCTTCAACAGTTCAGGTGGCACATGCATGGTTGAAAGGCAAGTGGACACAGTGAATATCCCAGATGTCAAACCATGGTTTCGCTCCAAAGAATTAACCCTTCCTGCTCACGAGCGGGAAAGACGCCGTGCGCGAGCTGAATTCTTGACTCGGCAGATAGCTACTGCCTCTCAGCAAAAGCAGCTTAGTCGTGCCGTTTCTGCATACCGTCAGCTTGTCACACACGAACGACTTTTGCCAACGTCTTACACATATGCGGCACTTATAAATGCGTATGTAAACTCAGGCCACATGTCAGGAGCAATCGAGGTACTCAAACGCATGCAAGCTGTGCCGGGAATGATACCAAACGTAGTCATATACACCACCATGCTCAAAGGCCACATGCTCTCTGGAAACGTCGATGCTGCAGAGGCTCTTGTTAATGAGCTGTGTGCAACGCGAAAAATATCACCACTGGATATCAGGGGCATCAACACTTTCTTGAGAACATGTCAACGTGTTGGAGACACACCCCGAGCATTAAACATGTACCACAGGTTGTGCGTTCAATCTCCCGAAGTTGACAGTGGACGCGTGACACCGAACTGCTCTACATACAAAATTATCGTGCAGCTTCTTGCTCAGAATTTGCAAGTGGAGGAAATTTTTCGCGTTATTACTCAAGCAAAAATAGACGCAGAACGTGTTATCAATGGCGAGCCTGGAGGTGGAGCGGTGACAGCTCAAAGCTGCAAGTTTTGGTCTGCAGGTTGCTGTGATCGCGGCGCCAGATGTTTGTATTACCATAGTCCTAACTTTACTCAGCGTGCAGAGGTTGAGTGGGTAGATGCCCTTGCTTTTATGCACGTCCAACTTGCGCGTGCCGCAGCTCTTCTCGGGATGTATAGACTAGTCAAAGAATCGATTGAATTTGCCACCGTTGCGCTAGAGAAAGTTGAAAATCTGCTGGTCGGAAAATCATGTCGTGAGTGGGGGGAATCCCTGGCTGTCGTCGATGTTGACCCTGCAGAAGACTCTTCGGTGATGTTTAAGCGCACCACGCGACAAGAACTTCTTCTCGAGATACAGCGAATGAATGCTTTCTGTGGTCGGGTGTTAGCAGGTTTACAGAACGAGCCAAGTCTTGTGAAGCACCTGTGCCGAACACTGATTTTTAGACACCACACTGTCGAAAATGCAGAAATTCCAGGGAAGACGGTTGCTGCGCATTCGTGCATATTAAAAGGTGAAACAAATAGGAAACCTCAGGACACACCACCAGGTATGGCCACTTTTCTCAGAAATATGCTCTTTGAGAGCCTACGTGTTGGATTTGGATTGGAGATCCAATGCAAGAGAAATCAAATTGACAATTTGGATACAGCAAAAAAGTATCTTTGCAGATGTATTACCGACGACTGTAAAATTGACTTCGGTGCTCTGTTCTCTTCAGACGAAAGTTTTGATCTGCGTTTTTCTGCCACAAAACAATTCGAGAGACATGTGCAAAGTAAATACGAAATCAGGAATAATCGGGAAGCCCGCCAGGTGAAAATGGAGATCTGTGCTGGAAATGGCGACTGGGTAGTTGCACAAGCGAAGGAAGATCCTGGGTCAGACTGGATCGCGTTAGAGCTGCGCCACGAACGCATACATTCAATCTTCTCACGTGCATTCTGTGAGGGCATTACAAACCTTTGTGCATTGGGAGGCGATGCAACGCAAGTATTGCAAAATAATATTCGACCTGGGTCAATTTCGTACATATTCATTAACTTTCCTGAGCCCCCACACCACTCTGGGAGTAGGACTGCTGACAACCGTTTCCACCTCTTAACATCCTCGTTTTTTGAATGTATCCACACTGTGCTTATTGATGACGGAGTGCTCACTCTCTTCAGTGATAATCACAAATACATGCGGTCGTTAGCGAACACGATATCGTCGCTGCTGCACGAGAAAGATGAAAAGGCAGATGAACCAATGTTCCTTGCAGAAATTGCTCAAGGCACTGCTGTTGATGGGAAAGGTTCGACGACTTTTGAAAATGTTGCGGGTATGAGGCTATATCAGGGACTTCCAGGCATAGGCTCGGGTCATATTGTGCACGAGCAGAGTTATTTTGATCGTTTCTGGAAACAAGGATCGCACGCCGATAGGTACTTCATGATCGTCTCAAAGAATTGAGTCTTGATAGCAGTGAAATACCAGAAATATTTATTGCAGTACAAGGCTGCGCGAGGAGGGGGCGTGTAGTGGCTCCTCGCAGTGGCTTGAGCGACGAAAGCTGTGTCCAGGAGAAGGATCTGGGTGCAAGTCGTACTTTTGTGAGAGTATACAATAGTTCAAATGTGATATATAATATGTATCATATTTAATCAGTGTACCGTGCTCAAGTAGATTTCATGATATCTAAATCTAATTGAAAACAGAAATTCGCTCACTTTGTACATAGCCTCTATGACTGAAGAGAAACTTTGCAAGCTTCCGCTGAAATTGAGGCGGAAAGGTCATTTGGCAGGGCAATCTTCACTTGAGCGTCCCCTTTATTGCCGCACTCTAATGAAGAATTGTCGCTAAAATTACTCACTGATTGGTTTCGCCCATATCTGTGTGCCGTGACATCAACAACAGAGCCTTGCCGTGACAGGTTTGTCGACATATTCACCATGCTGCCATATCGAGCAAGTTCCGCAAGTGACCTACTAGAGCCCAAACTAGATTCAGCATCAAACTGCAACAGCTCTATGCGTCCTTTCCCATCATCAAGACTGTTTGTTAATGTAGCGAGAAGTTCAGCAATATCATCAGAATCATTCACATAGTAAGCAGCACCAGAACGTTTCCGTCCAACAGTGCAGGTGACTGTAAAGCCAAATGTTGTTAAAATAGGTGGCTTGCCCTCATCAGTACTTTTTGAGTCCGCGTCTTCCACACCATCGCCAGCACTCGACAACGATTTTCCAATGAATTTCTCTTCACCATTCGCCGCGTTATTTACTTTGGAAGTACTGTCTCCTGAGGTCTCATTTTCAAAGAAGTTGACATTCCCGACATTCCCTTTCCCCTTCGCCTTCCAAACTGTCCCGACAGTCCCAGCAGTTGAAACAGGATATGACTCTCTTAATCCAGATGCGCAGCGATCAACATATTCAAATATGTCCTCATCGCGACCAAGAAAGTGTCCACAGCAAATCACAAAATCAACTAGTCGATGTTCTAAACCACTGTCAACATGGTTTGACTGTTCAACACGTGGATCTAATTCAATGTCATATCTGTTACTACTCAACTTGCTAGTCTGCGACACTTTCTCTGCTGCACCAAGAATGCAGGCGGAATCAGTCACATCAGTATCGCCTTCAACTTGCGGAACGGAAGACGAGGAACCGCACTCCCCCATCATAGAAACTATTCGCTCAACCGCAGCTCCTTTACTTACACCTATGGGTCGGACCTCCACCGATTTGGCGCCTTGGATGACATCCACTGCTGCGTTGGATATTGGTCCAGTCCATAAGTGTTGCAGCAGATCTTTTGCCTGCTGTCTTCCAAAATCTGGATCGGCGTATTTATAGCTCCAAACAAGCGAGGTTTCACGGGTTTCTACATAGCTCCTGGGAGTCCGCTCACAGAAGTAATCAAAGACAAGCTGCACGCTCTCCAGCCAATCAAGATTGGAAGTCTCAACCATCGTTATCCATTTTCCCCCACCATTGAAACCAAGCTGGCCATGTTTACCTTCAAGAGGCGATCGTATGAAGCAGCCATTTTCAGCTGCTATCCAGAGCTTAGGGAGATGAGCAAAAGCCTGGCTCAAACGATTTCGTTCAGAACCACTGAAAATACAGACGGTGGTAAAAGGGTCATCACACAATCGCTGCAAACACTCTTGTGAAACTGGGTGGATGCGAACACTGCTTTTAATAGGCTTCATAGGCAGAACCCCCGATCGAACCTGTTTCTTTGAGCTATCATTTTGCATAGTCAGTGTAGCATTGAATCCCAAGTATCAGGGTCAAGAAATCATAAAAGGTGTTTTGGGCTTTTGTCGTCCAAAAGTTGCAAGTGAAGGAATGAGAGAGATCGTATATATATAGGTGAACAAAGGAGAACCACGCCAGAATTATGAGACGATGACGGGCTGCAGTAAATGGATCGATGACATTCAGAGGGTCAAGCTGTGGTGGGATGCGTTTACATCTTAACTCAGCTTCAACGTGCGTGTCATTTAATTCTGAAACAAACGTATCAGCCCATGCCTGTGCAGTGTGAATAGTGACATGGGTGAAGTTCTGCCTCTGACGTTCACGTCGCTCAGTTTCTGGCATGGTTAGGGCATCTTCGATTGCAGCGGCCATGTCGTTTACGTTCCAGGGATTTACAAGCAAGGCACCTGCTCCGAGACTCTGTGCAGCGCCAGCAAACTCAGATAATACTAGCACTCCCGCATTTTTACTCTGACATGAAACAAATTCATAGCTGACAAGATTCATACCATCACGAAGAGAAGTGACCAAACAAACATCAGTGACTGCATACAGCGCGCATAGCTCAGTAAATGCCAGCGAACAGTCGAGGTGTTGAATGGGTACAGATCCAAGCGTGCCAAATCGTCCATTGATTCGACCAACAATTTCGTGGACTTGCGATGTAAGTCGTTGGTATTCAGGAACATCAGTCCTTGTTGGCACAGCTATTTGGACCAACAACACTCGGTCTCGCCACTCTGGGTGTTCAGATAAAAACTTTTCAAAACCCAAAAGCTTTTGTGGTATGCCTTTTATCATGTCTAGTCGATCAACGCCAAGCATTACCTTTCGGCCCTGGAATCGCTGCCGCAGCTCATGGATATGTGCTTGCACACGATCTGTTGCGAGTGCCTGCGTGAAACGCCCTGGATCGATGCCTATTGGAAATGCTAAGACGCGCGTAAAGTTTCCGTTGTCTTCCACGCCATCAGGCGTACCCTCGAATCCGAGGATTCGCGAACACGCAGAAACAAAGTGACGCGCATAATCATACGTGTGAAACCCAACGAGGTCAGCGGACAAAACTGACAGCAGCAATTCTTCGCGGACAGGCAGCGTCCGATAAATCTCGCTAGAAGGAAACGGCGTATGCAAAAACCACCCAACTTTCATATTTGAATATCCCTCTTTCAATTTTGATGGCAAAAGCATAAGGTGATAATCATGGCACCAGACTACATCGCCATGCTGATATGCATTCAAGATGACTCGAGCAAAAACTTCATTAGCCTCCTGGTATGCCGACCACTGCAAACCCTGATGAGAGGGACAAATTTACAGAAAGGAGCAGATTAGTAATAAATTACAGCAATATTCATTGACAGCCGACTTAAAAAATCAATACTCACGCAAAATTAATAATTTTGGAAACAGGCAGGAAGAAGTATAATATCTGCACAGACTTACCATGTTTTTAGTTTCGCTGAGCTTTGATTCAAACGAGAGAGGTACGTAATGAAACAGAGGCCAAAGAATGTTGTTGCAATATCCGTTGTAGTACAGGTCAACCTCGCATCGTGAAAGATAAATAGGAAGACAACCACGTCTAAGAAGAAGCTGTGTCAAAGCGTCTCGATCAGGCCCTTCTTCAACAAAAACGCCTGGCCAACCCACCCAAAGCATCTCGTAGTTATTACCAACACCGGAAAGTGCGCTAACGAGACCTCCAGCAGATTGATTCAGACCCCAACTCCCGTCGGATTTTCGTTGGGCAGAAATAGGAAGTCGATTAGCTGCAATAATCAGACGTTGAAGCGTGCGTGGTAGTTCTCTCGTGCACTTATCAACTAGTCGGGATTCGTCAACAATATTTTCAACGGGCGTTAGATACGTGACACTCTTAATCCGCTGCAGTGACCTTTGTCGCTCCTGAAGCAACCGTTCAACTCGAGTTGATGTATCTCGTGCAGCACTACTTCCTTCGATAGCAGCTTCGACTGCTGCTGCAGCCGCATTTGTGCTGAGGTCACCGAGAGCTTCGGAGCTCCCCAAAGTCGAAAGAGACTCTAACTGACGGCGTAGTTCTTTCAGAGGCCCGCTCTCTGCGCCTAAGTTTGAGACTGAATGGTCCAGAGAGTTTGTGCGGTTGGCGACATACTGGCCGGACAGTGGATTTGCCTCTGCATTACTGGCCATCAATTATCCGTCCTTTCCACCCGAACAACACTGGCCGCTGAGAACGAAATCAGAGCAGAGGGACGTGAAGTTTTTTCAACCGTTCGGTAGCTTTCCGAAAAAATCTCGTTGTATATGACTCGAACGATGAACTCGTCGGCACGGTAGGACGGTGCTATCTGTTGATTGTTGTCGTATGGAAACATTGCAAATAATACTTCCGGAAATACAACTAATAACGTACACGTACACGTACGTATACTGTACGTGTACGTGTGCGAAAGTATTCTATCTTCGTATGATACGAAAGTATTTTCGTATTTATTTATTATTTACCTTCGTATGAAGGTAAATAATGAACGTTGTTATTACGGAAGTACTTTATTATTTCGTACGAAAGTACAACTACAGTAGGGCTATACTGTACAACTTTTATGATACTTCGTTCGTTTCGTACCGGAAGGGCCAGGCTACAGTACGTGTACAGTACGTGTAGCGAAGTGTACAGTACGTGTAGCTAAAAAATTAAAAGTTGTTTATGATAGTTATTAATCATTTACAGTACACGTACACGTACTGTATCGTAGTTGTGTAGCCCACATTGTGTATGATATGTACAGTTGTACACTATTGTACTTTCGTACGAAAGTACGTGCACAGTATTTACCGAAGGGATCTTCGTACGAAGGTACCTTCGTACAACATATGTATGACAGAATAGTGTAGATATTCATATCCGACAGCTCCGTCCGCAACGTTTATAAATGATGTACGTGTACAGTTGTACACGTGTACATGAACGTAAATAATAAAATCTACACACGTGTAGTAGATTGCTAGCTACCTTCGTACTTCCGGAAGTAGGAAGTACGAAAGTACTTTCGAAGGTACACGACTACACGTGTAGCTTGTTTATCTAGCAAGCTAGCTAGCTAGCTACGAAGGTAGATAGAATAGCTACCTTCAAAGGTAGCTATCTATCTAGAGCTAGATAGTCTATCATAGACTATCTTCGTATCGTTGTACAGTAGCCTGCTGTATGATGCATGTACGTGACTTGTACGTGCACTTGTACACGTACGTGTACAATATTCTCTACCTTCGAAGGTACGGAAGTACCTTCGAAGGTACCTTCGAAGGTAACTTTGAATGTAGCTAGCTACTTGACAAAATGGTCTAGAGTCTACAACTAGCTAGGGCCTACGCTGTACAACGTTGAACCTCGAAGGTACGAAGGTATGATATGATTTATAAAACGCAACTTTATCTAGCTAGCTAGCCAGATATGATATGAGTGAGTGTTTTATCCTAAATAAAGTACGAAAGTACTTTCGTACTTTCGTACGAAAGTACTTTTATAGATAAGTTTATTATTTCCATATTTATAATTATGCCCTATCATACTGTAGGGCCTACAGTAGACTAGCTACGTAGCTAGAGAACGTTTATCTTCGATGGAACTTCCGGAAGCACTTCCGGAAGTACGGAAGTCCTAATAAAGTCGTAACATAAACTACATAGTCTCTATAACTCTCTATACAGTAATAGCTACACTACACATACTATAAATATTCTTCGACGAAGGTACAGTACGTATACTTTCGTATTTTTTTATCTTCGTAGATAAAATAATCAACTTACTGTACACGTACACGTGTACACGTACTTTAAACTTGCATGGCTACATACAGTAAAGTGCTACGAAAGTGCTACGGAAGAACCTTCGTACATGCATTCACGGAGAATTACCCCGTACTACTTCTGTTATGATCTCGTATCATACGCACTACATGTACTACCTTATCAGCTTTATTGATTAGGCACAGCACTGGCGTTGTAGTGGTGATTAAGCTCGCCCTCCACCACAACTTGTGTCCTCTAACGTTTGTAGGATTGATCCCTCCCGATTGGATACAGGTTCCTGTTACTCTCACTCAAACCGTTCCGAAACTGTCTTGTCAGTTTCGTCACTTCGTTACCTCCTGCTTCGTAGCACACGGGATTCGTCATTCCCGCACGCTTATTCGGATTCAGGCTTCCTCAGACCTATCCCAGACTCCACTCGTACATTTCGGCACATTTGCGTCATCTGTGCTCGTGTATCTTGAACTAGACACGACGACCCTTGTCACCTCACGATCGATCATCGCGAGGCAGACTCAGTGTCTAGGTTCCTGATTTAGGGTCCGTACGTAGTAGTACTACGTGTACTCCGTAGTCCGTACTATTACAAACTCAGACCGCACACGTACTGTACACGTGTACATGTAGCCCTACAGTACGAGTAAAACAATTTCCAAATTTTATTCGTATGGAAGTGAAAGTACTTCCGTAGAATACAACGTTGTAGACCAGGTGCCCTAAGTCACCAAATTATTTGCCAAATTAATTTGCGATTTTTATATTCAAAATTCGTATGAGCGTCTGTCAGACGCGCCCCCTCACGTCCGCGCTTCCCCATGCGCCGCCGCAGCTTGAATTGACCTGAAACTTTGCACAGCAGCCATTTGCGAATGTAGACAACAGATACGTGCATTTGCGCGGCAAGAAAAAGACAGGAAGACCATTTTCGGACCCCTAGGGAACTTTTATTTCTTTTTTCTTTTTTTAACTTTTAGACCGTCGTTTACGAGTCAAATTCTCCGTATCCGCGCAAAGTTCCCTAGGGGTCCGAAAACGGTCTTCCTGTCTTTTTCTCGCGGCGCAAATGCATGGATCTGGTGTCTAAAATCGCAAATGGTTGCTGTGCAAAGTTTCAGGTCAGTTCAAGCTGCGGCGGCGCATGGGAAAGCGCGGACGTGAGGGGGCGCGTCTGACGAACGCTCATACGAATTTGGAATAAAAAAATCGCAAGTTAATTTGGCGTTAATTTGGCCGATACGCGGCTGACTGGGCGTCATACGATTTTCACTTAGGGCACCTCGTCTGTACCATTGTAG
>Ga0209630_10005170_pt1 | contig 11147 bp, 10 predicted proteins | sample COG_01_FD_184745 | JGI IMG/M metagenome (GOLD analysis project Ga0209630, IMG submission 184745) | Pelagic Microbial community sample from North Sea - COGITO 998_met_01 (SPAdes) (version 2) | ecosystem: Environmental > Aquatic > Marine > Neritic zone/Coastal water | place: Helgoland, sampling... | reverse complement strand
GCAGCATCCTTTCCTAATTTACGTGCGTCTGCAGACCCTAATATTACCTTATCAATTATATACTCTGAAATTACTCCTCTTCTGTCATGGCTAAAATAATATTTTTTTTCTTCAATATTATACTCTCCTTTCCAGCCATCTTCTCCAGGTATGGCAAACTTATTAAGCGCATTTGTAACAAAATCTGCTACGATCGATGCTTTTTCTATATCATCTAGTAAATTTACATCTAGCGCCCCACTTATAGCCATACGTTCAATTAGGTCAATATTAATGTTTTTAGATAGAGCTTTTATAGAAGAGTTTTGCCTTTTAGCCGACAATATTAAAGACTTTAAATCATTAGAAGTTCTATGCTCATCATTATTAGTGATTAAATATGTGTCTGTAACTAACTGGTCAACTAGATAATTATCTAAAGTATCTTCATCTTTTAAATAAACCTCACTAGTACCTTTTTTAACCTTAAAAAGAGGTGGTTGTGCTATATATAAATGACCATTTGAGATAAGTGTCTCCATATGTCTATAAAAAAATGTTAAAATTAATGTTCTTATATGAGACCCATCTACATCTGCATCAGTCATGATAATAATTTTATGATATCTTAACTTTTCTATATTAAAATCATCATGTATGCCTGTTCCTAAAGCTGAAATCATTATTCCAATTTCGTTAGAGCCTAAAACTCTAGCTCTTCCTGCTCGTTCAACATTTAATATTTTACCTCTTAAAGGCAAAACTGCCTGAGTTTCTCTGGATCTACCCTGTTTTGCTGAACCACCAGCTGAATCTCCTTCGACTAAAAATAGTTCTGATTTAGCCGGATCACGCTCTTGGCAATCTGACAATTTTCCAGGTAAACTTGCAAATTCTAGCACACCTTTTCTTCGAGACAACTCTCTAGCTTTTTTTGCTGCCTCTCTAGCAGCTGAGGCATCAATAACTTTTTGAACAATTATTTTAGCCTCAGATGGATTCTCTTCTAACCAAGCTGTTAGTTTTTCACTAACTAAACCTTCTACAACTGGCCTAACTTCTGAAGAAACTAATTTTTCTTTAGTTTGTGACGAAAATTTAGGATCTGGTACTTTTACAGATAAGACTGCCGTTATTCCTTCTCTCATATCTTCCCCTGACAAATTAATTTTGTCTTTTTTTCCAATTGGATTAGATTGAATATATTTTGATAAAACTCTAGTGAGAGCACCCCTAAAGCCAGCTAAATGTGCACCACCATCCCTCTGTGGAATATTGTTTGTAAAGCATAATACATTTTCATAATAACTATCATTATAAGAAAGGCCTAATTCAACTTCAATATCATTTTTTTGTCCTTTTATATATACTATACTCTCATGTATAGATGATTTAGATCTATCTAAATACTCTACAAAAGATTTCACACCTCCTTCATAATAAAGCTTGACCTCTTTAGTTTCAGCGCTTCTACTATCAATAATATTAATCTTTAAATTAGAGTTTAAAAAAGCTAGTTCTCTAAATCTCTTCTCTAAAATAGAAAAATCGAATTCTATAGAAGAAAAAACGTCTATAGATGGATAAAACCTTACAAGAGTTCCCGACTTGTTATCAGAGTCGCCTAATTCTTTTAAAGGTGCCTCAGCATCTCCTTTAATAAAAGCCATGGAAAACAATTTATTGTTTCTATAAATAGTTAAATCTAATTTTTCAGACAACGCATTTACAACACTAATTCCAACCCCATGTAAACCTCCTGAAACTTTATAACTATTCTCATCAAATTTACCTCCTGCATGAAGCTTGGTCATAACTACTTCAGCGGCTGATACGCCTTCTTCAGGGTGAATACTAGTTGGAATGCCTCTTCCATTATCTTCTACAGATACTGAACCGTCAGAATGTATTTCTATATCTATTTGATCACAATGCCCAGCAAGTGCTTCATCTATCGAATTATCTACAACTTCAAAAACCATGTGGTGCAGACCAGTTCCATCATCCGTATCTCCTATATACATTCCTGGTCTTTTACGGACAGCATCTAACCCCCTTAAAACCTTAATCGAATCTTCATCATATAAAGCATTATTTTCAGTACTCATAGAGTTTCCCATCCTTTGTGTTATCTAAATTTATTATATATGAATTTTCATTAAATGTCATAAAATCACTTTCTTCTGTACTAGTCATAAATGCTTGGACATTGAGGCTTTTAATCTCCTTAGAAAGGCTTTCTTTTTTACTATTATCTAGGTGTGCAAAAACCTCATCTAGGAGCAATATAGGTGATCGTTTACAATAATTTTTATAAGATTTTGCGACTGCCAATATAATTGAAATTAATAAAGATTTTTGCTCTCCTGTTGAGCATAGGCTTGCCATTATATCCTTTTTCTTATAACTTACTTCCAGTTCACTTCTATGGGGCCCTATACTTGTGAACCCTCTAAAAGAATCTTTACTTCTTGTATCAAATAAAATTTTTAAAAAATATTCTTTGAATGAGTCTAAATCATCTATGCTGTTATAATTGCTTTCTACTTCTCCTTTAAGGGCCATCTCAGCTTTAGGAAAATTATTATTATTGATTTCATTATTTAATAATGTAATAATTTTAAATCTATTAATAATAATTTGACTTCCATGTTCTACAATCTGTTTCTCTATAGTCTCAAACCAGTTTTTATCTATTACATTATCTTTAAATAAACTATTTCTCTCTCTAATTAATTTTTCATATAATCTAATATTTTTTGCATGAGCACTAAAAAATATCCATGTAATTTTATCTATAAATCTTCTTCTATTTGAGGACCCTTCTATAAAGATTTTATCCATTAAAGGAGTTATAGAAATTATACCTAAATATTTTGTAAGAGCTAAAGGAGACATAAATTTGCCATCTATTTTAACTTTTCTAGATTTGTTAAAATTTAGATCTAGTGAGCTTCCAATTCCATATTTTTCTATATCTTTTATGAGGTTCACATGAATAGCAAAATTGCCACAGTTTTTATATGCTATCTCCTCTAAACGAACTGATCTTATACCTCGGCCAGGCTGCATTAAAGAAATAGCTTCTAAAATATTTGTTTTTCCAGACCCATTTTTTCCTATAAAAGCAACCGGGCAATTTGGAAAATCTGCCTGATAAGATTGATAGTTCCTGAAGTTTGATAACTTTAATGATGTAATATAATTCTTAGCACAATTATATTGCTCATTTTTTATTTCTTCTTTTTTTAAATTAACGCCTTGAACCTCAGACAATTATTTTTATACCCTCATCGGCATTAAAACAAACAATACTTCTTCATCATCTTTGTCATAGACAAGAGTAGGAGAGACCGAGTCAGATAATTCTATTAAAATTTCATTCCCTTTAATTTGACGAGCAACATCTAGAACATATTTAGAATTAAAACCTATTTCTACTTCTTCTCCATCATAAGCTACATCAACATGTTCACTTGCACTTCCTTTATCAGGGTTAGTCGCAGAAATTACTAAACCACTTTTGTTGATATTGATTTTAATTGCTCTAGTTTTATCAGTTGAAACAGTAGAAACTCTGTCTACAGCTTCTGACAACAATTGGTTAGAAATAGTAATTAATTTATCATTCTTTTCTGGTATAACTCTAGAATAATCAGGAAATGTCCCATCTAACAACTTAGATGTTAAAATGACATTATTAAAAGATAATTTTATCTTAGTTTCACTTAAAGATAAATTTATATTTCCAGTATGGTCTTCTAAAATTTTTCTTATCTCTAGAATTGTTTTACGAGGGATAATTACTCCTGGTATGGATTCAGCACCTTGTGGAATATTCATATCTACTCTTGATAACCTGTGTCCATCTGTTGCAACTGTCCTTAGCTTATCAGTATTATCTCCTTTTATTGCATGCAGATAAATACCATTTAAATAATATCTTGTTTCCTCTAATGACATAGCAAAAGATGTTTTATCTAATAGTCTAATTAATTCTGATGCCTCAACATTAAAGGAATGTTTAAAATCTTCTTGAGAAATAGAAGGAAAATCTTCTGCAGGCAAACAATTTAAGGCAAAAGAAGAACTAGAAGCTTTAATGCCTAATCTATCATTTTTTTCTGATAATAATTCCACCTTTATATTTCCTGGTAACTTTCTCACTATATCATATAACATTTGTGCTGAAGTAGTAACTGTTCCTAATTGCGCAACCTCTGATTTATCTAATTCTATCTTTTCAATTACTGCTATATCCATATCTGTGGCAGTCAAATATACTCCATCTTCTTTAGCTTCAATTAACACATTTGATAAAATTGGAATTGTGTTTCGTCTTTCAACAACTGAATGGACATGCTGCAAAGCTGTAAGTAATGCAGACCTATCAATAGAAAACTTCATCATTAGTCCCTTTCTCTATATGTAAGATCATACTATTTTAGTAATTATATAAAGCAATATAGCTTATATATTATATATAAAATTACAAATATTTATAGCTATATTCTATATGAAATATTATTATATTTCTAGTAATAATAGTTACTTAATATTTATTTTATGACTCAAGGTTTCTTTTTAAGAGCTCTAAATCATCAGCCATTATATTATCTTCTACTTTAAGAGCTTCTATCCTACTTACTGCATGCATTACAGTGGTATGATCCCTGCCACCAAAAGTTCTTCCTATTTCTGGAAGAGACCTAGAAGTAAGTTGCTTGGAGAGATACATGGCTATTTGCCTTGGCCTAGCAACTGCCCTTGCTCTTCTAGGAGAAGACATATCGCTTAATCTAATGTTGAAATGTTCTGCTACTTTTTTTTGTATTTCTTCTATAGTAACCCTTCTATTATTAGCTCTAAGCAAGTCATGTAAAACATCGTGAGCACTATCAATTGAAACTGGTCTCCCAACCAATTGAGAATGCGCAACCAATCTTTTAAGCGCACCTTCTAGTTCACGAACATTTGATGTAATTTTATGTGCTAAAAATTCAATTATATTTTTAGGGACAATACAATTCTTTATATCGTCTACCTTAGATTGTAATATTCCTAACCTTAACTCATAAGTTGTTTGATGAATTTCTCCAACTATACCCCACCCTAAGCGGGAACGGAGCCTTTCTTCAATACCTTCTAAATCTGCAGGAGAACGATCTGAACTTACTATAATTTGCTTATTTTGATCTACAAGTGCATTAAATGTATGAAAAAACTCTTCTTGAGTAGAGTTTTTTCCTGCAATAAATTGAACATCATCGACCATTAAAACATCAGCAGACCTAAACTGTTCTTTAAATACCATCGTTTCCTGCTGTCTTAAGGCTCTTACAAATTGATACATGAATTTTTCAGCTGATAAATAAACAACTTTTCTATTAGGATTCATTTCTCTAATTTTCCAAGCTATAGCATGCATTAAATGCGTTTTACCTAAACCAACCCCCCCATATATTACTACAGGGTTAAATGCTATATCTTCTGATTCTGCAATTCTTTGTGCTGCTGCCGCTACAAAGTTATTAGATGGTCCAATGACAAATTTATCAAAGGTATATCTTGGGTCTAAAGGAGATGATAATTTTAATATAGAAGAAGTTGCATCCTCTGATTTTTTTGTAACCCTTCCAGAGAGTCTTTCATCTACAATTAAATTGACACTAGATACATCTTTGCTTAAGCCTTGCCATAAAGACCTTATTCTATTTCCATATCTTGGTTCGATCCAATCTTTATGAAATTTACTATGAACAGCAACTACTATATTTCCGCTAGCGTAGCTCGAGAGAGATATTAACCCCAGCCAATTTTCATAAACTGTTTCGCCAGCCTCTTGTCTAAGTTGATCCCTAACTTGCTCCCACAATTCTATAGCTATGTCTTCTGAGAGCATAAATCACCTTATGTTATATTTGTATAAACCAAAATAGGTAGAACAAACTATAACAATTATTTATAGCAATGCAATCAGCAATACAAAAAATTATTTTAAAGCTTTAATTCGCTTATTATATCGAGAAATTTTTCTAGACATAGTGCTTTTGTGGATAACACCTTTATTAACTCCAGCCATTAATTCAGGCTGAACAATTTTAAGAGCAGTCATAGCTATCTCATGATTTCCTTCAGTAATAGCTTCCTCTACTTTTCTTTCATAAGTGCGTATTTTACTTACTCTATTTTTGTTAATGATAGTTTTGCGATTCGTAGATCTAATTCTTTTTTTTGCAGAAGCTATATTAGCCATATAATATTCCTTAAAATCCTATTAAATTATTTTTTAGATACTTTTCATAACCGATCTTTACAAATAGGTCAACTAATGTACTTGATTATTAAGTATTTTTAAAAACTGCTTTCCTTTTTTCAATAAATGCTTTCATTCCTTCTTTTCTATCATTTAAGGCAAAAGAGGACCTGAATAATCTTCTCTCATAAAGAATGCCCTGAGATAATGTATTTTCATAAGAAGAATTAACAGCGTCTTTTGCCATTTTTAAAGCAGGAAGTGATTTTTTTGATATTTCGATAGCTATTTCTATAACTTTATCTAAAAAACCTTCTGATGGTATAACTCTACTTACTAGTCCTAATTTTTCTGCTTCTTCTACGTCTATCATCCTGCCTGTTAATATCATATCCATTGCCTTAGCTTTACCAATAGCCTTTGGCAGACGCTGAGTTCCCCCAGCTGCCGGAAAAACGCCTAAATTTATTTCAGGTTGCCCAAATTTTGAATTTTCATTAGCTATTAGCATGTCGCACATCATTGCTAGTTCACAGCCTCCACCCAAAGCATAACCTTCAACTGCTGCAATTGTGGGTTTAGAGCAATAACTAATTTGTTCCCAAGGCTTAATAAAATCATTATTTATTAAATCAATAAAAGTTTTATTTTCCATTTCTTTTATATCAGCACCAGCCGCAAATGCTTTTTTAGAACCAGTAATTACAATAACAGATATATTCTCATTATTTTCTATAGAATCTAGAGCATCATTTAAATCAGCTATCAAGTCTTTATTTAATGCATTTAAAGATTCAGGACGATTTAAAGTAATTAAAGCTACTTTCGAAATTGTTTTTGTTATTATATTTTTATAATTATTCTTTAAAGTCATGTAATTTTTCCTTAATTAATATTTAAGCTAAGAAAACTATTGTAAGTAATAAGTATTTTATTATTAATTTTTTTAATGTTGATTTTTAATATTTCTTCTTCTCTTACAAAGACTAAATCTTTATTGTTAGATTCACTACTTAAAACCCATCCGAATTGGATTAAAACAGATTTATAAAAAGTTTCTATTTCAAAGTCTTTTTGCGAAGATATAGCATCAACACTTACTATTTGTCCTATATCAGAATCAAAAAGAAAACATGAATCTTTATTTTCTATAATACCTTTATTAATAGGAATATCATTAATACATTCTAGAAAATCTATAGCGAAAGCATTTTTACTTAATAAAAGTAAAAGTATACTATATATTATTTTTGACAAGTTGGACAATAATATGTTGACCTTCCGTTTTGGGCCTCTCTTTTGATAAGAGCGGAGCAATTATTAATACACTTATTATTTTCTTTATCATAAACAGATAAATAATTTTGAAAATAGCCTATTTCTCCAGAAATATTTTTATAATCTTGAAGTGTTGTTCCACCTTCTCTAATTGCTTTTTTTAAGACTTTTTCAATTTTAGAATAAAGAGTTTCAATATTTTTTAAAGATAAATCGCAACCTAAGGCAAAAGGAGATATTTTAGCCAAAAATAAAGATTCACATACATAAATATTTCCAAGACCAGAAATAATAGACTGATTTAATAGTAATGATTTAATTGAAGATTGACTTTTGCTTATATTTTCATAAAACAGTCTAATGGAAAACCCTTTAATTAAAGGTTCTGGACCTAAATTATTAAATATATTTTTAAAACTGGGATCTTCATTATTGTAAATATTAAAAAACCCAAATCTTCTAGGGTCTTTAAATATAAAGCGTATTTTAATATTATTATTTTTTTTAAACTCTAAAGCTATATGATCATGCTTTTGAAATGGTTTAAATTTGTTTCTTTCTATTACTATACTACCAGACATGCCCAAATGAAAAATTATAGAATAATTATTATCGAATTGAATTATGCCATACTTAGCTCGACGTTGAACTCCAATTACTTTCACATTATTAATTACAGACTTAATATTTTTTGATACTGTAATTCTTAAATCATAACGCTGAACATAGACTTTTTTTACAATTAAATTTTTAATTGCAAAATTCAAACCGGTAGTTACAGTTTCAACTTCAGGAAGTTCAGGCATAACTGAATACTAAAATAAGTAGTTATAGAAAGCTATAATATTATGAATAAAAAAATGAAATTAGACGAAGAAAAAGTAATATATGGCCTTAAGAAAATACCAATTAACCAAAAAAGAAAAGAAATATCAAACTTATTTGAAAATGTATCAAATAATTATGACCTAATGAATGACTTAATGAGCCTAGGGACCCATAGAATTTGGAAAAAAGATTTAGTAGATAGACTAGAAAGAGAACAAATTTTGACAGAAAAGAAGTTGGTACTAGACCTAGCTGGTGGAACAGGAGATGTTGCTTTTGCTTTAAAAAAACGTTTTCATCAAAATGAAATTACTATTATGGACCTTACACTTGGAATGATGAAGGTTGGAAAACAAAAAGCAATAAACAAAAATATTCATAGCGGACTTAATTGGGTGGCAGGAGATGCTGCATATTTGCCTTTTAATCAATCTTCTTTTAATAATATTACATGCGCCTTTGGCATAAGAAATGTGGCAGAGATAGAAAAAACTCTAAATGAATGCTATAAAGTTCTTAAGCCTGGAGGAAAATTAATGATTTTAGAATTTTCGCCAGAAGTAATAATCCCTTTCCAACAGTTTTATGACTATTACTTAAAAAATGTTTTACCATTTCTAGGTGAGAAAATCGCTAATAATAAAGAAGCATATCAATACTTAGCAGAAAGTATTGAAACATTTTACACGCCTAATGACTTTTGTACTTTACTAGAATCTGTAAAGTTTAAAATAGTTAAGCTTAAAAAATATTTAAGCGGTACTGCTTGCTTATATATAGCAACAAGAATTTAAAAGAGTTTAAATAAATGAATTATAAGGTTAATATATAATCCTATAATAAAATATAAGAAAAAATATATGATGATGAATAATAATTTAAAAATACTTCTCATAATTTCTGGGGGCATTGCAGCCTATAAAAGCTTAGAATTGATAAGAGTTCTGAAAAAAAATAATATTAGAGTCCAAGTGGTTTTAACAAAAGGTGGGGCACAATTTGTTACTCCTTTATCAGTTGCTGCTCTTTCAGAAGAAAAAGTATACCAAGAACTTTTTTCACTTAAAGATGAAACCGAAATGGGACATATTCAACTTTCAAGACAAAATGATTTAATACTGGTTGCTCCTGCATCCGCAAATATTATTGCACATGCTGCTGCGGGTATTGCAAATGATTTGGCAACTACAATATTATTAGCAGCAAACAAGCCCATTTTATTCGCACCTTCTATGAATGTAGAGATGTGGAATAATCCTATTACAAAAAAGAATGTGAAATTTTTAGAAAATAATAATTATAAAATTATTGGTCCAGACTCGGGAGATTTGGCCTGCGGAGAAGAGGGTAATGGTAGAATGTCAGAGCCAGATACTATATATAAATATATTAATTCTATGTTTAAAAAAAAAAAATTAAATATTGATGTCCTAGTTACTGCAGGACCAACCTTTGAAGCAATAGACCCCGTAAGATTTATTGGAAATAGGTCTTCAGGAAAACAAGGTATAGCAATTGCTACAGAGTTTTGTGAATTAGGTGCGAATGTAACTTTAATACTAGGCCCAAGCTCACAAAAAGTTCCTGAAAATATTACGGTCATAAATGTAGAAACAGCAAATGATATGTTAAAGGCGGTAAAAAGAATAACTAATATAGATGTTGCAATATGTGCTGCTGCAGTATCAGATTGGACTATAAAAAGCCCTTCAGAGAATAAAATTAAAAAAAATAATGAGAATATTCCTAAAATAAATTTTGCATTAAATCCTGATATATTAGCGTATATTTCTAATAAAAAAAAGGATAGACCAAAATTAGTTATTGGTTTCGCTGCTGAAACAAATAATCTAATTAATAATGCTAAGGATAAACTTAAAAGCAAAAAATGTGATTGGATTATTGCTAATAACGTACTAGAAGATTCTGATATATTTGGAGGTGATAATAATAATGTTAAACTTATTACCAACGATAATATTGAATCATGGGATAAATGCTCAAAAACAAAGGTTGCAAAAAAGTTAGCCAGCAAGGTAATTAAAGAAATATTGGATTATTAATATGGAAATAAAAATTACTGTTCTAAAACATGGCCCCGAAGACATTCCTAAATATGCCACTCAAGGATCCGCAGGAATGGATATCCAGGCTGCAATAGATAAGCCTATTATTGTGAAACCAGGAGAAAGAATATTAATACCAACTGGCTTTAAAGTAGAGATACCTGAAAATTTCGAAATACAAGTAAGGCCAAGATCAGGTTTAGCAATTAAACATGGTATTTCTGTATTAAATTCTCCAGGCACGATTGATTCGGATTATAGAGGTGAAATAGGAGTTATACTTATCAACCATGGAGATATAGATTTTAAAATTAATCCTTTTGACAGAATAGCTCAAATAGTTGTTACACAAATTATAAAAGTTAATATTATTAAAAATGATGATCTTAGTAAGACTCAAAGAGATTCGGGTGGGTTTGGTTCTACTGGAGAAAATAATGACTAACTTGGAATTTACTGAAGATGAAATTCAACGGTATGCCAGACATATAACACTTCCACAAGTAGGAGGTATTGGTCAAAGAAAATTAATGAATGCAAAAGTTTTAGTAATTGGTGCTGGAGGCCTTGGTTCTCCTTTACTATTATATTTGGCAGCTGCCGGTGTAGGAACCATAGGCATTATAGATGATGACAAGGTTGAATTATCTAATTTACAAAGACAGATAATTCATAAATCCAATATGATAGGGGCACATAAAACAGATAGTGCCAAAGAAACGATTTTATCTATCAATCCT
>Ga0209630_10005167_pt1 | contig 11152 bp, 12 predicted proteins | sample COG_01_FD_184745 | JGI IMG/M metagenome (GOLD analysis project Ga0209630, IMG submission 184745) | Pelagic Microbial community sample from North Sea - COGITO 998_met_01 (SPAdes) (version 2) | ecosystem: Environmental > Aquatic > Marine > Neritic zone/Coastal water | place: Helgoland, sampling... | reverse complement strand
CTTAATGGCATTTTCAAAACTTAATGTTTCAATATTTCTAGAATAATAATAATAATAATGAGACACACATCTTTCAATTGGATTCCTTAAGATGATAATAAATTTTGCTTTTTTATTGAATTTATAGATTCTTTCTGCAACATAAGGTAGATAAAAATATCTATGCGATGCGTCAACTCTCAGTAAATTATTATTATCAAAGAATGTTGAGTAAAATTTGTTGCCTTGATTAAAATTCGAATCAAGATTAAAAAAACTTGGTTCTTTAATACTACTGCTTGAAATTTCCGGATGTTGCGATAATAGATAATTTAAAAACGCAGACCCAGACCTGGCAGGGCCTAATATAAAACAATTCAACTTAATCTCCTATAATTATAATAAGTACAGCTGCTAAGAATCATAAATGTAATCATGTGCATATTTGATTGTAGATTCATACTAAAAAAACCACTAATAAATAATGATATTAAAAAAAGATTACTAGAGATAGCTAGTAATTTAGTGAATTCATCATATGAATTAGAGACAATTTTTCGATTGTAAAGGAAAATTTTTATTAGAAAATAAATATATGCTAAAAAAAATAATATTCCACATTCTGTTAAAAGCTGAGGATAGAAAGAATCAATAGAATTCATACCGAACATATCAACGTCATATTTTGAATAAATTTGATTATTCTTATCAGAAAAGTGTCCTCCAAAATTTCCTATACCAACACCAAACATAAAATTATCAGAAATGATTGGATAAGTTTGCTTATAAAAATAAATTCGAGAGGCTCCGTCACTATCATAAAATAATGAATTTAATCGCAAAATAAACCTATCGAATGAAATTGAAAAAAAGAGTAAACAAGTTATGCCAATTATAATTAATGCCTTAAAATTAACTTTTTTTTCAGCAATTAAATAAAATGAAAAACTAGTAAGCAAAGCAAAAAATGCGCCAACAGATAATGAAAATATAAGACCTGTGAGTAAAATAAATAAAATAATTAAATATTTGTAATTTATTTTATTTTTATGAAAAAAATAACAAGATAAATAATATATTGGAAATAATAGAGAAAATGCATAGTCATTTGGATGACCAACTAAAGAAAACGAACGAAAAGGTTCTACAAAAGAATGATTTTCGTATTTGTTTAAATTTGGCCAATAATGAGATTGAGTAATAAATTCATAAATACCAAAAATTGATAATATCAGAAAAAAGATAATATAAAAATTTACTATTTTATGTTGGTGATTTAGCTTTATAAAAAAATATAATACCGGTAATAATATGAAGCAGAAAAAATAACCCTTTATTTGAAATAAAAAACTTTGCATTGATATGTTAGAAATATTAATTAATGATGAAAGTACTATAAAAAAAATAAGAGTAATTAATGGTTTTTTAAAAGGGCAATTAATTTTTCGTGTGTAAAGTCCTATTAAAAAGATAAATAAAGATAATACTAATATTACAAAATCATCAAAAAAATGAAAAAAATCAAAAAAATAATAGGTTAAGAATGAATTTGTTGTAGATATAACAATTAATAGAAAAAGTAATAAAGTAAATATTTTATTAATTGACATTTATTTATTTTAAACTGAGCTCAAAATATAAAGCTGATCCTGCTAACTTTTTAAAACCTAAACTCATTAAAAATCGCGAGATTAATGAAAACCTAACTTTAGCCGGTGTTGTTAAGTAGTGAAAATTATCAACTTTTAAACCAAACCTTTCAATAAGCTGTGTAAAGGTTTTTTCACAAAACCAGCATGTATGCTCGCAATGAATTGGTGTTCGATTTCTAAACAATATACTGAAAAAATTAGACGCACACCAAACATTAGGTGTAGTAATAATTAATTTTGTATTTTTATGCATATGTTTCTTTAAAGAATTAAAAACCTTGAAAATTAACAAGATGTTCGATAATTTCTCCAGCTATAATAAAATCATATTTTTATTTAAGTTAAAATTTTGAGCATCCGCATAGACTACATTAAAGCCTTTTTTCTTTAGTTTGTTAATAGCATGCATATTAAAATCAATACCAGTAACGCTTGTGCTTTTTGATAATAAAAAATTATGCTGCCAATTTTTAGTAAGCATTACATCTTCATTATGAACGCACCCAACATCTAAAATATTAGAATTTTTCTTTATGACTTTCTCAATCAAGTCTTCTCTTTGTAAATTCATCTCAGGTATTCCTTTTGTTATTTTTAGTAAGGTCTATGTAAGCTATTAAAGATAAAATAAGTCCAATAAGAGATGATAATGAAGTAGCTATCGCACAACCATCAACACCAAAAGTTGGAATTAATAAATAATTTAAAATAATATTTATAATAAATGAAATAAATAAAATAAAAATTAATTTATTTCGCATTACAGATAAAATTAACACAAATGAGATGCCGGCAGTCAAAATATTTATGAATTGATATATTGAAAGTATCACTAATGAATTTGCGCCAGCAGCGTAGCTATCACCAAAAAAAAGTAATATTTGATTAGGAAAAAAGAAAACTAATAGCAATAAAGGAATTGATATACATGCGGCTAATAAACTAAACCTGAGTAATTGAAATTTAATTTTTATAAAATCACCAATTACTAACAAAGGTGGAATTATGGGATACATCATTGAGTTAATTATTGATAGGCCAAAAGATATCAATAAGGCAATCTTAAGGGCAATAGAATAAGTTGCAACATATTCAGGACTGCCTAATTGATTAAGCATTAAAATATCAATGGAACCCATTCCCAATGATAGAAGTGAATAGACCAAATAGGACAAGGACTCTTTAAAACTAAAATTTCTTCTTTTAAAAGTTAAATATCTTGTATTTATAAACCTAAATGGAAGGAAGAAAAGGAAAAAAAATAATGAAAAAATAAGTGTAAAACCAAAATAAAAAATGAAATTATCAAAATTAATATTGTGATTAAAAACAAGTAAAAAAGTCAGTACAAAATATGTAGAAATTATTTCAAATATTATAGATAAATGTTGTTTATTAAGGCTTTTATAAAAATTACTCAATAAAGGAATTAATGAAAAAAAAGGTAAAAATATTAAAAGAGGTAAATAAAAATTTTTAATTTGAAAAAAATTAAAGTTAATACATGAAAATATTAACAATAGAAAAATGGAAGAAGAAAAAGTAATTAAAGTTGTTTTTTTTAAAATGCAATGACAAGCGGTGATTTGATTTTTTGAAATAAATTGGGATATTTTTTTCGGAACAATAATATCTAGCCCCAACCTTGAAATAACACCAAGAATTGTCAAAAGTGTAAAATTGAAAAAAAATATACCTACATCCTCTTGGCTGAATTTTTTAGCAAGTAAATAATAAAAAATTAATTTAAGCAAATAGCCAAATTGCTTTAAAAAAAATAATGTAGAAAATTTCTTAAAAAACAAAAACGATAAATAATTAGGAGTTATCATAAATTTTTTTGAGATTTTTCTTAAAAAGTAGATTTTCAGATAATATAAATTTTTTTATTCCATGTTTAATTTTAGTTTCTGAGTATTTTTTTTTGAGAAAATTAATAAAATCATTAACCCTCGATTCTGGATTTTCGACTGGAATAATGACGCCATATTCTTTTGTAAAATATTCTTGTACATCCCCCACATTTGTAACAAAAACTGGTTTTCCATGATATAAAGATTCTTTAACAACATATGGATTAATTTCCGATTCTGACAATAAGATACTTTTTTTACACTTAGAAAATAATTCTTGAACCTTATCATAATTAACGCTTCCTTTGACATCTATGCTATCTTCGAGACCAAAAGATTTAATTTTGGAGACTAAATCACATCTTAATTCTCCATCACCTATAAATAAAAATTTATATTCTTTTATTAAAGGTGAATTAAATTTATAAGCATTAGCTATTAGCTCCACAACACTTAGTGGCCTTTTAACACTAGATAACCTTCCAACTATGAGAACTAATTTTTTTTTATTATATTTTTCTATAGGATTGTTATGAAAGATTAAAGGTGGCGGAAGATATATCAAGTCATTATAATTTAAAGAATAACTTTTATAATACCTACGTGCTTCATAACCAGCAACAGATACTGTATGAACAAAATTAACCAAAATGAGCCTCTCAAAATACTTTAAGATGGGTAGGAAATACCTTAAGAAATGAGCCTTAGACGTTATGACATGAAAAGTTTTTGTATGAATAGTTAATATTATTTTACGTTTTTTTATTAAAAAAAGAGCAGGTGCGAAATAAGGCCTATGAATATGAAAAATTGAATTGTTATATTTATTTTTATTCTTAATTAAAAAAATAAATAACTTGTATAAAAAAATAGGCCATTTAAGGTTTTTTGAAATAAAAGTATAGGTGCAGTTATCGATTTTTTTTGATTTAGATTCTATAGTACCGCAACATAATACCTCAACACTATAACCTAAGTTGATTTGCTCTGATATTAAGTTTTTTAAGTATCTAACCCCTCCTCCCTGATTGTTATTTGTTAAATACCCATTATAAATATTAATAATTCTCATGATTTATATCTTTCATTATTTCTTTAACGCTACGCTTTATTGAATGATTAAAAATTATTTTATTAAAAAAAATTTTTGAAATTTTCCTATATAGTCTTACCCTTAGATAAAAATTTTCATCAGATAAAACATCGGGTCTGTTTTTTATGATTTCCTCTTCATCCCGAACTAAAAGAATATATTTTGCATTTGGTAATAATTTTACTAGCAAGGTACCCATAATAATTGCTAACTTTACCTTATGAGTATCTATAATCCAGTCAACAACAGTATCAGGAATTCCTCTATCTGAAATGACAAATCTCTTTTTCAAGAAATAAAAATTAATCAATATATATATAAGCTGATCAACAAATTGTAAAGTTAAGAAAACAAATGAAATAATATTACTGGTATAAAAATAATGAAATCCAATTTTATTACCCATAATTATTTTTTTTTTATTATGGCCCGTAAATCTTGTTAAAAAAAGGATAAATTTTGATAAATAATTTATAAATCTTATCCATATAACCTTATGATCAGTTTTGTTATTATGTAAAACAGAACTTAAATGATTTATTATTGAAGATTTTCCAACACCATCAACACCAGAAATAAAAATAATATTTTTAAAACACATAGGTCTATTTATAAAGTATTCTTAATAAACTACTAAAAATATCTTTCTTACATTTCGCAACTATACCAGAATAATCTTTTGCAATCTCCGATACTCCACACGCATCTAAAACTATAAGGTATTTTGATAATTGACCTGCTTCATAAACAACTAAGGGCAAATCAGACAATGTAATCTTAAATGGTAATAGTGCAATATCAGTATTACGTAAAGTTTTATAGATTTGATTTTTTGTCATAAATTTTGTTGTTACATAAATGTTATTTTGAAATTTAGACTTGTTGATCAATGAAATTAATTTTTGATAAGATTTTTCATAAAATACCTCTGATTCATTATATCTAATAAGTAAATTTAATTTAATTTTTTTTATTTTATTGTTATCAAAATTATAATTTGAAATATACTCAAAAGATTCTAGAACATAATCCAGGCCTCTTGAAAATAATGGTGGTCCCAAATAAGTTATATTAATTTCATTTAAATTAATTTTATTTTTCTTTCTTTTTATAATTTTTGGAAATAATTTAATTTTGTTAAATACAGAATATTTTTCAAAACCATTCAATTTAAAATTCTCATAATTTTCTTTACTGATGAATATAATTTTTTTTGCTTTAGTTAATAAAAAAAATTTTTTAATAAGAAAAAATGGTGTTACGGACGATAGAACTTGTGATGATAAAAGCTTTTTTTCTAATAAAAAATTACTTAGTGAAAGCATCAATAGATTTGATATCTTAAATTTTGAGGACCCCATTATAAAATAGAGATTTTTTATCTTAATAAATCGCCAAAAATATAAAACTGAAAGTGGATTAATTAGATAATAAATCTTATTCGGTATTAAATTATCTATATATTTTGATTTATAAGTTTTAAAAAAATTTGAATCTTTTAATATTTTGTATTTCGAGCTAATGTCAATTTGACTATCTGTAAGAATATATACTTCGTACTTTGACAAATTATCCAAAGCAAAATTATTTACCCATAACCATGGTTGCTTATAAATATTTTTTTTTTCGAACCCTTTTATGGCAATGAGAATTTTTTTTTTATTTAACATTTTTAAAAAAATTATAAAGTTTGTTTATATTTTTTAAATTGTGTTTTGATTCAACAATTTTCCTGTTTTGCTGAAAAATTTTTTTTCGTTTTAATTTGATAATCTCTTTACCAACTGATTTTATAGTCCTTGCTAACTGAGTTGGATTTGCCTGACTAACAATGTAATTATCAACAAGCTCAATAATTGAACCATCATCTGTAGTAATAATTGGTAGGCCCATTGACATTGCCTCCATTAATGATACAGGAATTCCCTCCGAACCTTCCTCTTTGGTAAACTTTGATGGTAAACAAAAGATATCGCTCATATTTAAAAAAGAGCGAATTTGTAATCGATTTAATTTACCTAATATATTAAATTTATGATCAACTCCGCTATCCATAACTAGTTTTTTTAAATTCATATCTCCAAAGCCAATGGTAATAAAATGGTAATCATCATTTAACATTTTTGCTGCTTTGATCAAATCATCCCAACCTTTTCTGGGGGTATATCTTGCAACCGTTATAACATTAATTTTTGGATTAAATTTCCAAAAATTAGTATCAATTGGTAACCTTATTAAAAAAATTTTTTTAGGATTTACGTTATATTTACTTAATAAAATTTCTTTATTTTTTTGCGAAATTGTATGGATAGCATCGCAATCATTTAATGCAATTTTAAAAAATTCCGGATTTGGTTGTGCAAACAATTCATGCGCATGAATACTTACAGTTAATTTTTTTTTAAAATATTTATTTGCAATGTAAGCAATAAAAAACTTCCTGTCTCCAAATGATCCATGCAAAATATCATAGTCATTATTTTTTAATGTTGTTTGCCATGAAAGAAATAAAAGATATTCAATAAATAATTTATATTTGAATATTTTTGGAATTAAATAAAAAGTTATTTTTGGACAGCAGAGTATATTTCTAATGAAATTTATAAATAGTTGAAAAAAATTTTTATTTATAATACTAAGACTATTATTTTCACACATGTATTCTTTATTAACTTTTGTTGGATATAAATGAATAAAAGCATCCAGCTTAGAAAGTAGCTCTACCTCACGCTGAATAAAAGTTTCAAGTCCAAATTTCATGGATACAAAATAAGCTATTTTCATCTTAATTTCTCTAAGACTACACAAGAAATATATCTGTCTTTAAATAACCATTTCAACATATGCATTGATGTTAACCATCCACGATATTTATAAAAAGGAATGAAAAGTCTTGTAAAAAGTTTGAAAAAAAAGTAATTTGATTTTGTACTATACAGGCTTTTAACGTTTAATAACTTTGAATTAATAATTTTTGATTTATTGAAAATTTTATTTAATTCAAAAATATTTGGTCTGAAGTTATTATCGATTGGATCGTAATGAATTGGATAAATTGTTGGTGCAGTTATAAAAATTAAACCTCCAGGTTTTACAAGCATCATTAACCTTTTTGAAAATTCTATTGGATCATCTACATGCTCAAGAATATTAGAACAAAGTATTGATGAAAATTGATTTTTTTTTATTTTATTAAAAAAAGAATCAGAAAGAATATCTCCGCAAAAATCTATATCTTCATCTTTTTTTAAATCCAAATTAAAAACTTTAATTTTTAAATTATTTAATGTCCTTATTACATTTAAATGAATATGAGGTTGGCTAACCTCACGAAAGAATTTGGTGGATGAACCAACATTTAAAATATTATTTATTTTATTCTTATGCTCAATTATATTTTTTTTTAGCCAAAGTGATTCTTCAGTATGCATAAAATCTACTCTTTCTATTTTTAAAACTTTGTCTAATCAGATTTGGAAATTGTAAAATAATATTACTCTTAATAAATACTGTGATCTTCATACCACCACCATCTTTTTTAATGGCTTATTCAAAGCAATAAAAGATGCGTTTTTCAACTTATGGATATTATAAGTCATGGGCTGTTGGTTATTAGCCCACAGCACCTGTCCACCTGCTTCTTCGATGATGCACTGTCCTGCAGCCACATCCCAAAGCATGGTTGGTCCAAAGCGCGGATACACATCGACCAACCCTTCCGCCACAAAGGCTAACTTTAAGGCCGATCCGGCTTGTAGCATCTCAGCATTATTTTCTTCAACCATTGCTTTTGTGTGATCATCCAAGTGGGATCGACTCACCGCAAAGGTCAGTTGATTAGGATCATGGGACTTGACTCGAATTTTTTGTAATTCATTTTGATCCTGTTTTTTAAAGGTACCTTCGCCTTTGACAGCTGCATATATTAAATTCTTTGCTGGCACACCGATCACACCCAGTATAGGTTTTTGATTTTGGATTAGGGCAATATTCACCGTGAACTCGTCATTCTTTTTAATAAATTCCTTAGTACCATCCAGTGGATCGACACACCAGTAACAGGCGTTCTGATCAACGAGGGTAAAGGACTCAGTGGACTCTTCAGACAGAATCGGAATGTCTGGATACAGCTTACTTAATTCACCACAGATCAGGTGGTGCGAGGCGAGATCGGCTTCTGTTAAAGGACTCTGGTCTTCTTTGTATTCCACACTGAAATCTTTCTGGTAGATCTGCATGATGGTCTCACCGGCCTGTTTGGCGATGGCGATGACGTTGTGCATATCATCTAAAGTTGACTTGATCATAAGATCGCCTTCAAAATTATCTCAACTGCCTGGTCCACTGTGAGGTTTTCCGTGTTGAGTTCTATCTCGGGGGCTTCAGGGGCTTCGTAAGGTGAATCGATGCCGGTAAAATCTTTCAGATCGCCGGCTCTGGCTTTTTGGTACAAGCCCTTGACGTCTCTTTTCTCGCATTCAGCTAATGAGGTCGAGAGGTAGATCTCTTTAAATTGATCTTTTCCGAATAAACTTCTCGCCTGCTCCCGCTCGGCTTTTAAAGGTGAAATCAGCCCCACTATTATGATCAGCCCGGCGTCGACCATGAGTCGGGCGACCTCGGCCGCTCGGCGCACGTTCTCGTTTCGGGCCTCCATGCTGAAGCCTAAGTCCTGATTCAGACCGTGGCGCAAATTATCACCGTCTAATATATAAGTATGCTTACCTAACTGGTTGAGCTTTTCCTCGAGGGCGTTGGCCAGGGTGGACTTGCCCGCACCGGATAATCCCGTCATCCATAGGCACAGGGGTTTCTGGTCTTTAATCTTAGCCCGATCGGCCTCGGTCAATTTAAAGCTCTGCCACTGGATGTTGGTACTCATAAAGGGTCGTGCCCTCCCATTATCGAATAATTAATCACGTCCATACAGATCCTCAAATCGAACAATATCGTCCTCAATCACTTTGCTTCCTGTTTGCACTTCTATGATTTCCAAAACTGTTTTTTCATTATTAGCGAGCTGATGTTTAACCCCTTTTTTAATGTAAGTCGATTCATTATGTTCAAGCATGATCTCATTACCATCTTGAATAATTGTAGCTTTTCCTTTTACCACCACCCAATGCTCATTTCGAAACTGGTGTGACTGATAGGATAGTTTTGCTTCTGGATTTACTTGTATTCTTTTTACCTTAAAATTCACGCCTTCATCAATTATCTCAAACCAACCCCAGGGTCGATTTACACGTAAATGCTCAATTAACATAGATTGGTGATTTTTTTCTAAGAGCTTGACGAGTTCTTTAATCGATTGGGCATCATTTTTATTGGCTACTAAAATACTATCAGCTGTTTCAATAACAATTAAATCCGAAATACCCAGAAGGCTCACATTTTTCTTGGAAGAGATGGCGATAGTATTTTTAGTATTAAGCGATACTACGTCGCCTTTGAAGATATTGCCATCCTCATCTTTCTCCTCAATTTCATCTAAAGCATCAAAGGAGCCCAAATCAGACCAGCCTGCATCCAAGAGAGCTAGCTTAACAACCAATCCAAATTCTTTGGCTTTTTCCATGACGGCGAAGTCAATCGAATCAGAAGGTGACTGCTTAAATAATTCACTGTCTGGTCTTTCAAACCATTGGTCGGTATTTTTATTTTTCCAGGCTTTGTTTATTGAATTTACAATTTGAGGATTGCTTTGTGCAATTGCATCAACCCAGGTCTTCGATTGCAAGATAAACATGCCACCGTTCCAGGCATGCTGACCCTGCTCTATCATCTGCTGTGCTGTCTTAAGGTCTGGTTTTTCTTTAAAGGTAAGGACATTTTTGATAAGAACGTCACCCTCATAGTAGATATAACCGAAACCGGTATCGGGTCGGGTCGGATTAATACCCAAGGTCACAATAACCTTATCCTGAACTGCTTGAATGGCTGCCTGCATTGCTTGAGTATATTGATGCAAGTTTTTTACATAGTGGTCCGCTGGAGTCACGACCAAGACAGAATCCAGATTTGTGCCTTGGGCCGCTAAGGCAGCCATTGTGAGTGCCGGTGCGGTGTTCTTAGCTTCAGGTTCAAGCAAGACCCGAACAGGTAATTTTAACTTTAATTCATCTAACTGTTCCAAGACCAAGAAACGGTGATTTTCATTGGTGACGATCAAAATTTCTTCAATCTGAATACCATCATTTTCTAAAGCAATGGCACGCGTAATGCTCTGTTGAAATAAAGTGCTATCTCCTAAAAGTTTCAGGAACTGTTTTGGGTAATGTTGTCGCGACAAAGGCCAGAGTCTAGTGCCTGAACCGCCACATAAAATGACTGGGGTTATTTTCATAAAGGGTTATTAACTCCCATTCCCGTCGTGTACCTATTACCCATCCATCTCTCCGTCACACTGTGCATTCATAGTGTCAAATTGTAGCCTATTTTAGCGGTTTTTTAGCAAGTAGCATCGAAAGGGGCAAAAAGCCGGTGCGGTGGTTTATAATCAAATTTTACGCGCAATATTTAAGGGGAACGGTATGGCACGAGAAGGTAAGGACTTTGATGACGAGATCGATCTG
>Ga0209630_10005166_pt1 | contig 11154 bp, 7 predicted proteins | sample COG_01_FD_184745 | JGI IMG/M metagenome (GOLD analysis project Ga0209630, IMG submission 184745) | Pelagic Microbial community sample from North Sea - COGITO 998_met_01 (SPAdes) (version 2) | ecosystem: Environmental > Aquatic > Marine > Neritic zone/Coastal water | place: Helgoland, sampling... | reverse complement strand
GCCACCGCCGCCGCCGCCGCCGCCTCCGCCGCCGGCATCGCCGCCGCCTCTATCGCCGCCGCCGCCGCCGCCGCCACCACCGCCGCCTCCGCCGCCTCCTAACAATCCGCCGCCTCCTAACAACACCCAGGTACCCCTGCCACCGTTGTCACCACCGTCACCACCGTCGCCACCGCTGTCACCACCGCCGGGGGCACCGCCACCGTCGTCACCACCACCGCCTCCGCCGCCTCCGCCGCCACCGCCGTTACCGCCGTCACCCCCACTTCCACCTTTACCACCGTCCCCGCCGCCGTCCCCGCCGGCGCCTCCGCCTCATCCGCCTCCCGAACCCCCGGCGCCGCCGAGCTTTCCGCCCCAGTTTGACTTTGGCGATGAACCCGACGACCAGAGCAGAGGTAACGTGGACCTCATGTGGGGCATCGAGGCGGACACTTCGTCCACGCTGCTCGCTTACGTGAATCCTTACTTCAAGTACAGTGACTTCGTGGTGAATAAAAACTTCAACGTTCGGTCGCCCGATGCCCAGCGCTTCCTGCATGACTGGTGCATGATTTTGCAGGACTCTTCCCTCGTCCACATCGTGAAACGACGGAAGTGCATCATCGACGAGTTCAAGAAGTTTGCAGAGACACAGAAGTACGTCGAATTCCCGGTGCGCGAGGAAAACTTTGACTCGCTCTTTGCAGAGTTCCTCACCCACTCGCAGAGGGACGCGATGAAGGGTGGCCTCACCGGATTTCACCCCAAGGACCCATGTCGGGTGATGTTCATGGGCGTCGCGCTCCGAGGCAGCTTCAAAAAATCGATCGGGGCGTGGAAAATGCAGGACATATATCTGGAATGGACCAGACTCATGCAGCAATACGACGAGGTTGCGCCGAAGAGTGTCGGCAAGGCTATCCTGGTGTCGGACCAGTTCGTAACGATGGCGACGCAGGTGGAGGCAATCATGAGCACGGCGTATTCCATATGGCTCGCTTGCGTGCTGGTAGTCCTTGTCGTGGTGTTTTGCACTGGATCGTTGCAGATGGCGGTGTTGATCCTCATCAACCTGATGTTCATCGTCGTATTCGTCATTGCTTGGATGGCATATCTGGGTCTGGAATTCGGCGGCGTCGAGGCTGTCGCGCTGACAGTGCTGATTGGGATGTCGTGTGACTACTGTCTTCATCTCTCCGACACGATCCTCGCCACGACTTCGATATCGATGTGCATTCGGGTGCGCAGTGCAATCAAACACCTGGGTCCCACTATTGTGAGCGCGGCTGGCACCAGCCTCCTCGCGTCAATTCCAACCGCGGCATTCACCAAGATTCTCATCCTCAACAACTTTGGCACCATCATGTGCCTGTCCATCATCTCGGGCGTGTTGTTCGGGATGCTTTTCTTTTGCCCGATGTGCGTGCTCTTCGGTCCCAGATATGTGGGCACATCGTGGATGCAGAACGTTTCGCTGTCGCTCTTCTCGTCGCCCGTGCACTTCTGCTCTGCTGCAGCGTTCTTCGCGTTTCTTGGCACGAGTGTGCTGTCTGTGGAGGCTGGCGTGTGGCTTCAAAATAATGTGCTGCATGCTGGGGTGCTCGCGTTTGCGTGCATATTTAGCCCGCTGTTTGTGGGCATCGGCGTGAAGCCCATCCGCGCTTTCAGAGAGAAAGCGGTCGCGCTGAGAACCTGACAGACTTCCTGTTGGTGACAAATTGCGAGTCACCTTGGCTTAAAACACCACGAAGATATAAGTTTCGTAATAAGGTTTCGAAATATCATAAAAAAATGTCACACCGCCACCCTAAAGAATATCAGAATATATTACCTTCATTCGAAGATAGACTATCTAGTACGAAGGTACGAAGGTAATAAGTTTCGTATTCCTTCGTAATAATAAGCAAGTGTTAGCACTATGTCATGCATAGAGTTAAGAGTTAGCTAGATAGACTATGCTATTTCTTCGCGTCATCACAGTGAGCATCGATGCACGTCAACGGTTCTGCGTACCCACCTCAAAGTGAGCAGCATCCTTGTGTCGGACTCGCAGTGCATGATATTACCTCTTCACACTATCCTCCCACTGCGTAAAAATTCCAGCCTCGATTCCAGCCTCGACGCTCGCGATAGGTGAGAGGCATTTTATGCGAACTTGATGTCAGACGGTGAGAATATCTTTCGCCTTCGGATCTCAGCATTCCTGACAACTCTCACGTGCCCTGCACACGGCTAGGGTGGACTATCGTGGGGAGAAAATCTTGCCGGAGGATGAACTCTGCAGGTAAGTCAGTGACGTAACCTTTGCCTTGCGCTGGCCTCCCGTAATAGATTGTTTTTGCAGCATTCGCGTCACTCAGAGTCCGGGCAGAGGCGGACATGCGTCCCAGTGAGGACAGTCCCGGTAGAACGGTCGAACGTACTATCGCCCAGCTGAGGCGATCCGTCAGTCAGCTTCGAGAGGCTCATTTTGTCGATACTTTTCTCAAAGATCTGAAAGTTTCCGGGTTTGCCAATACGAAAGCGAATCTTCGCCGATTTATTGTTCTTGGGTTGGGTTCACCTTCAAATTCGATTGTTTCTCGCCTGCAACTCTCTCTCGCTATAATTTTAGTGGAGCATCTTGGTCTCACTGTTTCAGAAATGGAGCTTTATGATCCAGTGTTTACGCCGGTTGATGAAAAGGTCATAGAGTCCCTCGACAAAATCTTTGGAGCCATCAACGCTCACACGCGCCAACACAACCTATCTTGTCAAGGGACCAGCAAAGTTCAATGTGCAAAATCGATGCTGTTGACAAGGGAGGCTGCTGATAAATATGCTGGTCCAGATGCAAAGCCCACTGACACCCCAACTTTTTGGTTTATGCCACACTGTGAAGCAGTCCTCTACGAAAATGTATTGAAGGCAAACTGGGCCAAGGCAAATGCCCTGCGATCGCACATATTCCTAGGAAATAACTTTCAGACTTACGCAGAAAGATGGGCTCAGAGAAAGAGGAGTTTAGGCTGTCCGCTTCATGTCCTCTCAGCTGCAAACATTTTGCGAGTTTGTGTGAAGATTCACGTGGAGGGAAACGCGACGTCACAAGAGCTGGCTGCGTTTGGTGACACCAGTGTGCAGATAATCGGTGGCGATGCTGACATCAAACTCCCAGCTGTGCCGCTTAGCCGCTGATTGATGGTAAATTGGATTTCTAAGCTTATATTTATCAGTAGCTGTACACAAAAGAATGTTTTGTCAACACCGGCAAGGCCGTCGCATTCAGAACTGATGAAGCTGTCAGAGGAGTCGCAACAGACATTTATCATGGGACGCGTAGGTATTTCTTTCACTACTGATGTACTCTGAACGGCTTGATCACATTGACAGACTGTTCCCAGAGCACCTTTGAAATTCGTAGTGTGTGCGAACCAAACGATAACTAAGAATCCCGAGCCATGCTAAAGCACTGTTGCCAGTGATTAGTCAAAACTCTGGGACGAATCATCCCATAGTCCAGCAATTAATGCCAATATCCTCGCCAGCCTCTGTGGAGGCGGTAAGCCACGCGTGTATTTTGACACCCTTGTCTGGATCCCCGATCTCAAGCTTTAACGTCTTTTTTTGTCGACGGTCATTCGCTCTGCGTTGGGGTCCTTCTTCTCTGCGATAAACTCAGACGAGAAATGAAGAAAACCATGAAGATATTGCTAACAGTGCTTGACAATCTCTTTGCAAGCTCAACTGAGAAGAGAACGTTCCATAGCGGTAGAATATGAGAACCACTCGGCGTACAGTCTCTCGGGTGGTGGTGCTTGTCCAGATAAGTGGAACGGAATATCTATGCAACTGAACTAACTGTGACGAGTTTGCCATCTCTCCCTTGTTGCAAAAAAATGCAGAGAAAGTGCGAAGCGAAGCTGGTTGACTCTGACGTGAATACGTCCCTAGATAGTGTGGCGGCGAGTGGGGCATATTTACATTGAAATAGATCATGGCCAGAAATTTTCTTGTCCTGGAGCGCCATACTGTATCTCTCACGGTTCAAAGGTCCTTCAGATCAAATGCCACGCGCGGTAAAACTTGTGTCCACGTTCGTTCACTCACCTCTCCGTGTGTAACAGAAATATGATTCCGGGCTTGCTCATGTACGAATCATGTTTTCCATGGCCACGTGCGCGCGGCATGCCATGTGGCTCGCAGGGGGCAGTTGATGCCTACATATTTACCTGATTCTATCTCGTGCACCTCTCCTCCTTGGCACGCTGCCTTTGCCACGAGTTCCAGGCCAGGTGGAGGATAAATGCTGAGCCTTTTACTGATCAGGGACAGTGCCTCGGCATATATCCAAAATGCTATCCTATGGGGTGCGCAAGTATGTTGAAGAAGGCACCGAATCCCACCCCGCTCATTTCTAGCGTGCGGGGCTGATTGGTCTCGCTTAGCCGCGAGCTTGGCATAGAAATAGTCTCCAAATGTTGGGTGTTCGACAACGGCAACACTTAGTTCAAATTCCTTTTCTGGATCTACTGCCATCAATTCCCATTCTCCTTGCATATCAAGAAACGGTGAAACGTGCAAGGATTTTGGCACTCTTGAGCCGCCCGGAAGAAAGTTGAACAGAACACGCTCGCCCCAAGGTGTGTTAGTTACCTCCGCGATGCATGTCTTCAATTGAACTTTTTTAAACTTACCAGCAGGATCGCCCATCCCGGTATCAGTCCCCAGATCATAGCTATAATAAACGCTGATTGGGTTTTGCATGTACCCAAATGCCCACGGTAAGGTGAACAGCCGAACTGGTCCTTTGTGTCCAGTGCGCTCGCGAACTTTATCGGCTGAAAGGTGGTCGCCAGCTTGGCCACTCCGAATAAACCAGGGAGGAGGCGAGTCAAGGTCAATAACTGCAAACCGGATCGGGTATGAGAACGCGCGCTTCAAGGGCTTAGTGCGAGTGTGCACCACGCGGCCGATGTAGAAGGTGGCACCAGTGCACGACTCTCCAATCCACATGTTTGGATTGAGTAATGAGAGCAATGTTCCAACGGCACCGCGAAATGTGTGCCAAGTAATGCAGCCGAGAAGAAGAAATACCTGTGCTGTTTGTTGCACTATGTCCGACATCTTGGATTTGTGGCCATGTGTGTTTACGAAGGTATGAAGGAACGACGACCGAGTTCGAGGGGTAACATATCCAAGCAAGACTTTTTCAATTATGACTAATCCTGTCTTATTGCATGTAAAGGCTCGTATTCTGAATTTCATCAGGGTGTGACAATTTTTTATGCATAACGATTTTATAATAATCTTACAAGTAACTAAAACGTAAAGAATTTATCATTACGATCCACACAATCACTCCAGTGGGCAAACAGTTTAAAGATTCCGCTTATGTTCACGTAAGCGACTTATCCTTAACTATAATCAAGTTAAGTTACGTACGTTAAAAGTGTCACGCCCTTATGAAATTCAGAATATTCTGATTTTCATAAGACAAATTTTATGCATAATAAGCAAGGATATCTAATAATGATAATAATAAAAATTTTCCAGGGAGGAACAGGAGTAGTGTTTAACGTGATTGCGTGGGTTCGTTCCCAGGTGTGTCGGCATAGCCCCCCGCATGGTTATTAAATCATGATAGAATTGCGGGTACGTAACGCTACGTATTACGTACACGCACGTTTACATGTCATATGTTGATTATTTTGGTTGTTTGGTCGGTTGGTATTATTATGTGTGTAATTTTAACAAATGTGAAATAATGGTTTATAAAATATATAAACGCCCTCACGTATGGCAAACATTTTCGGACAAATTTTTCATACGTGACTCAAGAAAATTGGTTTATTACGTCCAATTAAGGAACCAACTGTATGTAACGCTAAACCAACGATTATGAGTTAACGATGTCAAAATGTGTTACAACGGTTTTTCGGATTTTCGACGGTTGAAACTGTCAACGAGTTTTGCAATCCTATGGGCAATCACCTTCGGGAGGCTTGGTCGACACAGGCAAACAGTCAGATAGGTGGCACAATCGGAGAGCCGAAACGAAAGAGTTTTGACTTGGCAGGAGCCTCCGCGCACGACGACACCGCCTGCGTCCGAATCTTGGCAGAGACTGGTATCATGTTATGGCGCCATCGGCTTATGGGTACCATCACAGCAGGTCCTTCAGTGATGGCACGTCCTGAAACTCTCATCCACGGTAAAATATATATGAACGCTTGGATTTTTGAAATGATGTCATGCATTATTGCAAGATCGAAGATGATCTATCATTTTCGGGATGTGATTTGTTTTGAAGTTTGGCGCGTGGCGCATGTCAGTATTTGCAACCGACCGGCGTTATAGCGATAATGGTATATTTATAGTTTCGTCATCGCTTGCGGTCTTACACGTGAAGCCATCAGCAAATAAAGTGACTAGTTTTCATATATGTGTGATGCGAACGAATAATGCACTAGCTAGCAGCTAGCTGGCTAGTAGCTAGCTAGCTAGCTAATAACGAACGAACCTTATTTAATACAATCAAGCAAGCAAGCGGCAAGTAATAATAACTTTTACCTTATTACTTCGAAACCTTATTCGGCATAGCCGTTGATTACAGGACTCGATGTCATCAACATATGGAAAAATGTCACACTCACCTGGTATCGTTTATCAAACGTGACGGTCTATTCGCTCATACATTGTCAACATTTTTACACCCAATCCAAGGTTTTTTTTACTCGTTTAACTCGTAAATCTTGGTTTACCTCTTGACCCACGTCACTGAATCCAAGGGTATTAACACAAAACAGCCACGCTTTACCTACGTACGAGTATTCAAGATGTGTTTTAATTGTCTAATTCAGATGGAACCGATCAATTCCGTACGGTGCTTCTTCGTACCTTCGTAATAAACACGGTTGTTAAGCGCTTCAACCACACTGACTACTCACGGTTTTCTTTTCGTATTAGCCGTTAACCGCATCGCCTGCGCCGGACGCGCCGCGGTCTCGTCCCGCGCGCCGCGCCGCGTGGCTATGCCGACCACCTGGGAACGGACGCACCACGCAAACCCCGACGCACGCCAACACCCACACCACACACCCACTCTCCGGTCTCTGGAGCCTTATTATTATTACCTTCCGAAGCGAAGGAATTTATTATTACCTTGCTTGCTTGCTTCGTTCGTATTTATACATGAACTTATTCTCGAAGTCACAATAATATATGTTGCCTCTCAATAAACTCTTAATAATAATCATGATATTTTATACACGCCATATTTCACGTTTTACCTTCGTATTCCAATCCCGACATATTTTATCCCAGGCGTGACCGCAGGCGCCTGCTGAGTGCACGACCCGTCGCTTCACGCGTGACGTATCGACCCGCGCGCGAGAATTTCCACGCCCCTCTGACCGTGCAGTAATACCGACAATTGAAATGTTCTGTACCAGTTTGGCGAGGCAGTTCGATCCTGCGCGAGCGACTGTTGCTGCTCTCCCGCACCCGGCTTACTCAGCTCGCCTCCGCACGACTAGCCACGTGGATCCCCAGCGAGGGGGATATCGAAAATATTTCAAGCAAGCGGCAACTCACCTCAGCGCATCGAACTTAGAGTTAGTTCACTCCCCACTCGCCGCTGGAGGTAAGTGCTTTTTGGCCGAACGGCGCGTCATAAACGTCGTTTGCGCAGCAAAGCGCGTGCGAAAGGACGCAAATGGGAACGATATAGAAGAGGACGTAGATGCAAGCCCGATGGAAGATATCGGTACGTGCGCGGCAGATCTCAATGACGAAGTCAATGAAAACGACTACAAGATCGGAGTCAATCAAGTTGACCACGACTTTGATGAGGTTCTCGAGGAAGAAGAGCTGAATGTCGTGGCGGCAAGTACACTACGCGGCGTTGAAAGCGCGCCAGCCTCTTTGACGACCCAACATCGTTTACCTAGACCGATGCAAAACAGCTCATCCATGCGTGGTGCTGTTGCACCGTCCGCGATCGCAGGCGAAAATGTGTTTGACCCTATCATGATCGGTGCAGGGGTGGTGGCACTTGCCAGTGTTGGATTTCTGGCGTTTCAGAAGCAACGAAAAACGAGGCAAGCAAAGGATACAGTCCCGGACGCGTCACAGATCGTTCGCCCGCCTGATAGTGGTTTCAGCATAGGCCAGTTAGATGGAATAAGAACTGATTCTTCAGGAAGAGGTCTTGATGAGGATCTGCCTGTTGGTAATTTTTCTTTTGAAGGTTTACCAGTCATATCTGATGACGCCGCTTCGTTTAACACACCGCCGCCTCGAGAAATTCACGGTGCGTTCAAGCGACAGCTCCGTGATATGATGTCTGAGATGCGACGCTACACCACCATTGACTTGCACGGTCGCAATCTTGGCGACACTGGATCAGCGTACATAAGTGAGGCTCTCGCGTTCAATGATATCGTTTCGTGCATCGACTTGAGCGCAAATGGTATTGGCGAAGCGGGCGTTATCGCAATTTGTGATGCATTGAAGAGCAACTCAGCATTAGAGATGCTCTCACTCGCAAGCAACAATTTGCAAGATGTGGGCGTAGTCGCTCTCGCAGAATATCTCCAGACTGACAGCTCAATCAATACGCTTAACCTGAATAGCTGCGGAATAGGTGATATTGGTGCGTCCGCACTAGCAGAAATGCTGAAAAAGAACACTTCAATTGTAGCGCTTGAGTTGAACAACAATAATATCGATTACGAGGGAACTTGTGCAATAGCTGAAGCTTTGTCAGGAAATGCCAGCTTGGAGACTCTCAGTATCAGTGGAAATTATATCGGCGGCCTCGGTGCCAGCGCACTTGCGAATGGATTGCTAAAAAATACGGGCATCAAGGGATTAATAATAAATGGGAACGACATTGGTAACATAGGTATGATACATTTCCTCACACGTTTATTAGCTTTCATGTTTAGATACCCGTCGTCGCGCCAATGTTTGTGTTATGAAGACTGAGCATATGAATCGACCTTTCATACAGGTGTGGAGGCACTTTGCAAAGCTATGTCTGCGCGTGAGACAAAATTGACAAATCTTGACATGGGCAATAATAACATCGGACATGAGTCTGGTGAACACATCGCTGCATACATTAAAACTGATCTCGAGCTTGCGAGTCTCAATCTATACATGAATGAATTATGTGATCTTGGTGCTATAGCAGTTTGCAAAGCGCTTAGACAAAACACGGCCATTCAGATATTGGATATCGGAGGCAATAACATTCTTCAGGCAGGCGCCGAGGCCCTAGGAGATGCACTTAAGGAGAACCACTCCCTGCATACTTTAGAAATTGGGTACAATCCGATCGGTCCGAAGGGTGGTGCTGCACTCGCTGATGCCTTGAAGTTTCACAGCAAGTTGACGACCCTTCGTATGGGTTGGTGCAAAATCACAAAAGAGGGCGCATGGTATATCGCTGATGCCATGAAATACAACGAGTATGTCACCACGCTAGACCTTCGCGGGAATGAACTTGGTGATGAAGGCTGCGCAGCTTTAGCGCAGTCACTCGGTATGGTTAATGAAAATCTGACCTCCTTGGATCTGGGATACAATGAAATCAAAGACAATGGGGCTTTTGCACTGGCTCAGGCTATCAAGAACAACGCAGATGCTTCTATCACGAGCATAAGTTTGAACAATAACTACATAACCAAGTTTGGGGAAGTAACACTGACAGAGGCGGTAGAGCTCGTTCAAGAGCTGAACCCAGGACGCGATCTCTACATCCATCTTTGAGGAGAAGTCTGTTGATGATGTTGTTGGGTTCACACTCGATTTCTTGTTTGTTGGAGATCTCCCGCTGCGTTTGATGCCTCGCGGGAAATGTATATACGGCGGTAACACACCACAGCGCATGAATGCGGTGAGCCATTTGCATCCTTTGTCTATCTCCAACGAAGAAAAGCAGTTGAAGACCAAGAAACTGTCGAAGAGAAATTCACGAAGAAGGTCATTCGACCATAACTAAGCTTTTGAACTTGGGCATGGCCCTCATGGATAAACGAGGTTGCTTTCCAGTTCATGAACTTCAATGTGATTCCTTCTTTTGGAACGATGGACGAGCGAACAACCCGATGACATATACCTTTGATCCTTGTCGTTCATTTGTCTCGCTTGGCAAAACATCTTTTGTCTGGGTGACTTTACAAACGCGGAAACAGTCTTACGAGTCCACGTTTTCTATATCAATATACTACGAATTTTATGTTTCACACCTCCTGCATATTATTCGCAAATGATTCATCCCAGCAGGAATGTGCTGCAATATTCAACTGTCTGGCATACACATGCGCAGCGTCAGCGGTCAAACACGCACAAAAACTCATCCGCCCGCCACGCATACCTGGCTAAGGTCACAAACACCTGAGAGAACTCACACACGTCGGTCTAACGAATCGACGTGGGCATGCAATGAGTCATTGGGTCGTCGTCACGAAAGAACCCAAACAACCCTTTGTGAAAAAGAATCCTCCATCCCATCTGATTCGCTCCCGGCGGGGTGACTTGTTCGCTATCATTAGCAAGACGAATTATATAGCTTGATACTGCCATGTAAGGGAAAGCGTCTTCCACTAGCTCAGTTGGTTAGAGCGTGGTGCTTATACGGGAATAAGTCTTTGGCTTTTCTGAATATCTTGGCTGGTCAATCAGTCTTCTGTGCAACGCCAAGGTCGGCGGATCGAGACCGCCGTGGAGGAAAATACACACCCTCGTACATTTTATAAAAATTACCTTCGTTCGGAGGTACGAACTAGCTACTAAGATAATAAATTATTTCGTCGTATCACCGTTGCAGATAGAGTGACTGTCCGGAATTTTCTTCAAAAAAACGCAATTTGCCTATCAAACGGAGCATCCTGTGCGGACGACCTTCTTCTTTACGAGCGTGGGGCAATGAAGAAACATCACACTTCCACGCACGCACCTCGTTTGCGCGCAGCATAGTATAAATATTCTAGTCGGCTTGGATGAAAAAAATCGCCATACGTCTCGCCAAAGAAGATTTTTTTAAGCTATCGAACTTGATTTGTCTGACATTATTATTAATTCCAGCAAGTATAGATAAGCAAGCAAGCAATACTGATAAATACATACGAACGAAGGTAATATTTTAATAGTCTATCATATTCGGCAAAGCCGTAAATTACACTA
>Ga0209630_10005164_pt1 | contig 11155 bp, 8 predicted proteins | sample COG_01_FD_184745 | JGI IMG/M metagenome (GOLD analysis project Ga0209630, IMG submission 184745) | Pelagic Microbial community sample from North Sea - COGITO 998_met_01 (SPAdes) (version 2) | ecosystem: Environmental > Aquatic > Marine > Neritic zone/Coastal water | place: Helgoland, sampling... | reverse complement strand
AAGCTTTACACAATTGCGATAGTATTTTTTTTGAGGAGCAACTTAAAAAAACGGCCATTGTAAACGCCAATAGAAAAAAATTGTATCAGATAATACATCAACCAAAACTTCAAAAGACAATTGCTAAAATTGAAATTGATACTCAACCTGAAACAAAAGGAACACAAAAAACAGCTGTAAAGCCATTACCCGATTTAGATAAAGCACCTAGAAAAGAAAAGGAAGAATCAGAAAGAGACTTCGATGAAGTAGAGAAAAACATCTTAATAGAAGCTATTAATTCTACCATGCACCTGGATGTTCCTGATACCATCCCCCCAATTGATGAATTAATACCCCCTCAGAGAGAAGAACTAAATCTGGACTCTACTGATTCTCAAGAAAAAAATAAATCTGAGTTTACAGACTGGTTCTCAAATAGCAATACCAGCTTTGAGAAAAGAAAAGACATTTCCAATTTAGTTGAAGGGTTTCTCGAGGCAGATGACAGTAAGTCAAATAAGAAGGATTTTTTCTCACCAACTAATTTAGCTAAGATTAGCTTAGTCGACAATGAAGAATTTGTTACTGAAACTTTGGCCCAAGTTTATGCCTCTCAAGGTAATTTTGAAAAGGCAATTAGAATTTATGAAAGGTTGATGCTTGATAATCCCGAAAAAAAGACTTTCTTTGCAAGCCAAATTCGGTCTTTAAAAGAAAAATAAATATATTAATATGCCTACAGTAATAACAATTTTAATCATCGCCGCTTCAGTATTATTGATACTAGTAGTGCTTGTACAAAACTCGAAAGGAGGAGGATTAGATTCAAGTTTCGGAAGTGCAAACCAATTAGGAGGAGCCGCGCAATCTACAGAAACAATTGAAAAAGCGACCTGGACATTAGCAGGTACTGTTGTAATATTAAGTCTTGCCTCAACTATGATGGGGACTGGAGCTTCTACAAATTCTATTGAAACTAACATTAAAGCGCAGGAACCTACACCGATGAACGTAAACACTCCAGTTCCTTTGGCTCCTAAGCCTCAATAATAATATTAAAAGCATGTAAATATTTAATGTCAGTCTGTCACTTCAGTCTGACATTTTTTATGCAAGTTGTTATTTATTGACATTGTGGCTTAAAAGATTATTGCATTTGGCATTGGCATAAAAAATGACTACCCAAAATCGATTTAAAATTTAACATTTGAAAAACAATACACAATGGGAATAAAAGCTAAACCAATAGGAGAAAGAGTTTTGATTGAGCCTGCTGCTGCAGAAGAAAAAACAGCTGCTGGAATCATCATTCCTGACACAGCTAAAGAAAAGCCGAAAAGAGGAGCTGTAATTGCACTTGGCAGCGGAGATCATAAGTTCACGGTTAAAAATGGTGACACAGTCTTATATGGTCAATATAGTGGGACTGAAGTTAAGGTAGATGGAAAAGAATATCTTATCATGAAAGAAGATGAAATTTTATTAATTGTAAAATAAGAGCAAAATGGCTAAAGAAATAGTATTTGATATAGACGCTAGAGATAGATTAAAAAAAGGTGTTGATGCATTAGCAAATGCAGTTAAAGTAACATTAGGTCCTAAAGGGAGAAATGTTGTAATCGATAAAAAGTTTGGAGCACCGCATATTACAAAAGATGGTGTAACTGTAGCTAAAGAAATTGAGTTGAAAGACACGGTTGAAAATATGGGCGCTCAAATGGTAAAAGAAGTTGCTTCTAAAACCAATGACGTTGCTGGCGACGGCACAACCACTGCTACAGTATTGGCCCAAGCTATAGTTAGTGGAGGATTAAAAAATGTTGCTGCTGGAGCAAATCCAATGGATTTAAAAAGAGGAATTGATAAAGCTGTTGACGTTGTTGTTGCTGAATTAATAAAACTCTCTAAAGAGGTTGGAAATAACAATGCTTTAATTAAACAAGTTGCTTCTATTTCTGCAAACAATGATGAAGCAATTGGAACTCTTATTGCTAAAGCGATGAAAGTGGTAGGTAATGACGGTGTTATTACTGTAGAAGAAGCAAAAGGAACTGAAACAGAAGTCGTTACTGTGGAAGGAATGCAATTTGATAGGGGTTATTTATCTCCATATTTTGTTACGAATGCAGAAAAAATGATTGCGGATTTAGAAAATCCTTACATTTTAATTCATGACAAAAAGATTTCAAATATTAATGAGTTACTTCCTATTCTTGAACCAGTTGCTCAAACGGGAAGAGCTTTATTAATTATTGCTGAAGACGTAGATAGTCAAGCATTAGCTACATTGGTAATTAACCGATTAAAAGGTGGTTTAAAAATAGCTGCGGTAAAAGCTCCTGGATTTGGAGACAGAAGAAAAGCAATGTTAGAAGACATCGCTATTTTGACTGGCGGAACTGTTATTTCTGAAGAAAGAGGTTTCAAAATGGAGAATGCTACAATTGACCTTTTAGGAACTGCTGAAAAAGTGGAAATTGATAAAGACAATACAACCATTATTAATGGAGCGGGATCTAAAAAAGAAATTAAGGCAAGGACCAATCAAATTAAAGCTCAAGTTGAAACTACTACCTCTGAATACGACAAAGAAAAACTACAAGAACGTTTAGCTAAATTAGCTGGTGGAGTTGCAGTTTTATATGTAGGTGCTGCTACTGAAATGGAAATGAAAGAAAAGAAAGACAGAGTTGATGATGCCCTTGCTGCAACAAGAGCTGCTGTTGAGGAAGGAATTATTCCTGGTGGTGGAGTTGCATTTATTAGAGCTGGAGATGTCTTGGATATTAAATCTGGAGCAAACGAAGACGAAAACACGGGTATTTCTATTGTAAAGCGAGCAATTGAAGAGCCTTTAAGACAAATTATTTCTAACGCTGGAGGTGAAGGAGCAGTAATTGTACAGAAGGTGAGAGAAGGAAAGAAAGCTTATGGATATAACGCTAGAACTGAAATCTTTGAAGATTTATTTAAAGCAGGTGTTATTGACCCTACTAAAGTTTCTAGAATTGCATTAGAAAATGCTGCTTCTATCGCTGCAATGTTATTGACTACGGAATGTGTAATCACTGATGAAGAGGAAGAAGGTGGAATGCCGGCTATGCCTCCAATGGGTGGTGGAGGAATGCCAGGAATGATGTAAATTATATCAACATGCTATAACCAGTTAAAGAATATTCTTTAACTTTATAAAATACAAAAGCCTTCTCCCGATATCGGGAGTAAGGCTTTTTTATCGGGCTGTTTTTCCCTTAGTCAAATAAGGATAAAACGGAACGTTTAAATATAAAAGCCACTGCAGCAATGTAGTGGCTGTTTTTTTTAGATCCAGAGAGATGTTATTCAGGAACTTACCTTGAATTAACCTTCGAACTAATATTTTCGCATTCGTTTCAATAACTTCTAGGAATCCATTTTAGCTAGCAGGGATTTATATAAAACTATTCGTTTTTCACTTCCAGCCAATTTACATCTTCACCTTTATACTTGACCACCTCAATATCTTTAAACCCCACTTTATGCAATACGTTTTTCGAACTATCATGTTCCAAATCAGTGACAGCGAAAAGCTTGTCAATTTTTAATACATCAAAAGCATAATTAACCCAAGCTCTTGCACTTTCTGTCGCAAATCCCTTCCCCCAAAACCTTGGAATAAACCGATATCCCAATTCATAAATATTTGTCTGATTATTTATGGATTCTCGATACAACTTCAAGCCTGACCATCCCATAAAGTCGCCAGTTGACTTTTCTATTACAGCCCATCTTCCAATTCCATTTTCGGCATACTGTTTTTGCAAAACTCTTATCATATCTTCACTCTCCTGAATTTTCTTTACAGTATCAATCCCAATAAACTTTAGAACATCAGGATTACTATCTAATTCAAATAAGCCTTCAGCATCGGCGAGGTCAAACTCTCTCATTATTAATCTTTCTGTCTCAATTTGTTTCATTAATCTATTTTTTTAATCCTAGGCAACAAAGTAAACACTTCAGAACATTGGAACAATCCATCACAATTTAGGAAATAATAGTTACTTTTAGAAACAAAGAGATACCCTATGAAGAGAAGGAATTTTATAAAAGCAGCATCACTTACCGGTGCTGGCGTGTTGCTATCTAGGTGCATTGGAGCTACTGACCCTATTATTTCAGAAGAACCACACAATGAGCAACCAATAATAAAAAATATACCCGTTATTATATCGACTTGGAATCATGGAATAGCCGCTAACAAAGCTGCTTGGGAAAAACTAGAAAGTGGAGGAAGTGCATTAGATGCTGTTGAGGCAGGAGTCAGAGTTACAGAATCTGACGCCTCTAACAGAAGTGTTGGTTTAGGAGGTTTACCTGACAGAGATGGAAACGTTACGCTTGATGCATGTATAATGAATCATGAAAGTGAATGTGGAGCGGTTGCATATTTACAAAATATAGAGAACCCTATTTCAGTCGCTAGAAAGGTAATGGAAGATACTCCACATGTTATGATGGTTGGAAATGGTGCTTTTGAATTTGCAATTGAGAAAGGCTTTGAAAAAAAGAACCTGTTAACTCCAGAAGCAAAAGAAACTTGGTTAAAATGGAAAGAAAGTAAAGACTTGAAGAAACCAGAAATCAACTCTGAAAATCACGATACCATTGGGTTATTAGCCATGGACAAAGATGGGAACTTATCAGGCGCATGTACCACAAGTGGATGGGCCTACAAACTTCCTGGAAGAGTTGGTGATTCGCCTATTATTGGAGCTGGATTATTTGTGGATAATGAAATTGGAGCAGCATGCGCAACAGGAATGGGAGAAGCCGTTATCCGAATTGCAGGAAGTCATACCGTTGTCGAACTTATGCGACATGGACATTCTCCTGAAGAAGCATGTAAACTTGCTGTAGAAAGAATACAAAAAAAACATAAAGATATTACCGGACTTCAAGTTGGGTTCATTGCAATGAATAAAAATGGTGAAGTAGGTGGCTATAGTGTTTACGCAGGTTTTAACTATGCTTTAAAAGACAATGCTAATGATAAAATGGTTGAAACTCAATATGATTTGGAGTGGTAAAATAATATTCGCTTTTCTGCTTATTCTTTGTTTTAATTCTTGTTCTGATATAGCAACTAACAACAAAGAACTAATAGTTATAAAACCCTCTGTCGCTAACTGTGATATTATTCCAAAACCAGAACATATTTCTGCTGATTCTGGCTTTTTCTTACTCAATAGCTCAGTAGTTATTGTTGTAGATGAGCGTTTTTCTAGTGTACAACAGTTAAATAATGAAGTAGAAGATTTACAAAACTTTGCTAAAAAAAAACTAGGTTTTGAACTTGAACAAAATTCAAGTTTATCAAATAATCCTACGGTTTTTCTATCGATTATACCATACGGGCTTTTGGAAGACGAAGCGTATAGAATTAAGATGGACAGTAATATTCTGACAATTGAAGCAATGCATCCTTCTGGGGTTGCTAGAGGTTTGGCTTCGTTCAAGCAATTAGCTTTACTTAACGAATTTGAAGCGAATTATTTTATCCCAAACGTAAATATTACGGATACTCCAGATTTTCAGCACAGAGGCCTACTTTTAGATTGTTCACGACATTTCTTTTCGAAGGAAGTAATTCTAAAATACATAGACCTACTTGCACTTTACAAAATGAATGTTTTACACTGGCATTTAACGGAAGATCAAGGTTGGAGACTGGCAATTGACAAATACCCAAAACTGACTGAAATTGGTGCTTTTCGAACAGAGGTGGATGGCAGTGAATATGGTGGTTATTACACAAAAGAAGATATTAAAGAGATTGTAGCGTATGCTACCAAAAAACATATTGAAATTATTCCAGAAATAGAGTTGCCAGGTCATTCTCAAGCTGCTATTGCTGCATTTCCACACTTATCATGTACTGGAAATCGTGTTGATGTTGCTAATGACTGGGGGGTATTTAAGGAAATTTACTGTGCTGGAAACGACAGCGTATTTATCTTTTTAGAGGATGTATTAACGGAAGTAATAGAATTATTCCCATCCAAATATATCCATATTGGCGGGGATGAAGCTCCAAAAGTTAGATGGGAGGAATGTGAGAAATGTCAACAAAGAATTTTGGACAACAAACTTAAAGATGAACATGAATTACAAAGCTATTTTATAAAACGAATACAAACATTTCTAAACTCAAAAGGAAAACAAATTATTGGTTGGGACGAAATACTTGAGGGAGGATTAGCAGATGGTGCTATAGTGCAATCATGGAGAGGCATGGAAGGAGGTAAAGAAGCAGTCAAGCATGGGAATAAAGCCATAATGTCGCCAACTTCTCATGCCTATTTTGACTATGACCTAAAAGCAATTGATTTGGAAAAAGTCTACTCTTTCAATCCAATACCGCAAGGTTTAACAAACGAAGAGGAAGGTTTAATTATTGGTGGGGAATGTAATATGTGGACAGAACATGTGCCTGATGAAAACAACCTAGATAGTAAAGTCTTTCCAAGAATTCTTGCAATGAGCGAAGTTCTTTGGTCAGGTCAGGTTTCTGGATTTGCGCACAAAAAATATAGTGCTTTCAATAAGCGATTACAAAAGCATTATACCATTCTAGAAAAATACAACGTACACTATGGCGAGGAATCTGTACCAATGACATTTTTTCTTAAACCCGCACAAACAGGGCCATTTATGACATTATACCCATATGATTCGACCATCCAATTAAAATACAAATTGGAATGCGAAACTTGTGACACCAATTTTATTGACTATACAAAAACATTCCGAATTCTGAAATCAGCTATTCTAAAAGTTCAGCCCTATAAAAACAACAGCATGTATGGCAAATTAATTGAGATCCCATTTTCTAATCATTTAGCAATTAATAAAAATATGGACTACACAACTGAATACAGTGAATGGTATACGGCAGGAGGTAGAAAAGGATTGGTCGATTCTAAATTAGGAACATTGGACTTTAGAGACGGTGCTTGGCAAGGTTTCTGGGGAAATGACCTAGAATGCATAATTGATTTTGAAAAAATGGATTCTGGAATGTCTTCTATCTCTGCAAATTTTTATCAATACAGCAATTCATGGATATTCATTCCTGAAGGAATGAGCGCTGAAATTTCTGACGATGGTAAAGTGTGGACAAAATGGGGTAAGTCTATAAGTAATGTCGATTTAAAACAAAGAGGAAAATTTATTCATACTCTTACTATCACAAATAAAGAAGAAGAGAGTTTTAGGTACTTAAAACTAAAAGTGAAAAATGTAGGGATAGTTCCAGACTGGCACGAAGCTGCAGGATCTGACGCTTGGATATTTATAGATGAAATAATTGTAAAATGACAGTAGAAATTTGCGGCGACTCCTTAGAGTCTTATAAATTGGCAAAACAGTTTGCTGTAAAACGAATTGAGCTATGCAGTGCACTTACTGTTGGCGGTCTTACTCCTAGTATTGGTTTAATTGAAGAGTGCGCTAAAATTGGAGGAGTTGAAATTCACGCAATGATCCGCCATTTAGAAGGTGGTTTTATATATTCTGACAAAGACGTTGAGACAATGAAGAAAGATATTTCGAACGTTAGCAAAGCAGGAAGCCACGGTGTTGTTTTTGGGTGTTTAACTCCTGAAAACGAAATTAATTTAGAGCAAAACAAACAGCTTTTCTCACATGCCAAAAGTCTCGGCTTGGAAGTTACATTTCATCGCGCGTTTGATTTTTGTTCAGACCCTAAATCAACACTTGATACATTAATTGAAATAGGTTTTGACAGGCTACTTACTTCTGGACAAGAACCAACAGCCCTAGAAGGGAAAGAAACTATTCGACATATGGTTCTTCAAAGCAATGGCAAGATTGAGATCATGGTAGGAAGTGGAGTTAGCGCATCTAATGCAAACGAACTTTCTAAATTGGGTGTAGACGCACTCCATTTTACATCTCATCAAACCAATCCGGAAAAAGAACAATTAGGAATGGGGGTTAAAACAATTCCTAATCCTGAAAAAATTGGTTCAATAATGGCAATTATCAATCAAGCGTGAAGTTGTTATTAAACATAACTATCCTGCTCCTCTGTTTCGTTTCTAACGTTTCAAGTCAACAATTTGAGCATGAGCTAAACACCAATTGGAAATTTAGCCAACAAGGAAAGGACGCTTGGAAAAAAGCTACCGTGCCTGGAGTAGTCCATTTGGACTTATTGAATAACAACATGATTGAGGATCCTTATTGGGAGAACAATGAACTTAAACAACGATGGATTGAGGAAAAAAATTGGGCTTATAAGAACCATTTTCTATTTGACCCAGTCATTTACAATACCGACAATATTGAATTGGTATTTGAGGGACTTGACACCTATGCTACTGTTCTTTTGAACGGCGACATTATCTTAATTGCTGATAACATGTTTCGAACCTGGACAATTGATGTAAAAGAAAAATTAATTGCAGGACTTAATGAAATCAAAGTAATATTCACATCTCCCTTATTATATAATAAGAAACCGGTTGAAGATTACCCTTACAAACTTCCGTCTGGAAATGAAACACAAGACATTAAAACCAAAGTGAGTTCCTTTACTCGAAAAGCTGCATACCACTTCGGATGGGACTGGGGACCTCGTTTCGTTACAAGTGGAATATGGCGCCCTGTTAAATTAAAAGGTTGGAATAACGCTAAAGTTTCCAGCTTCCAGACTACCACAATATCCATTGAAAGCAGTAATGCAAATATGCAAACAACATTGGAAATCTATGCGGATAAACCTGGAGAATATGTTGTTGTTTTTGACTCCATAAAGGAAACTTGCACACTTGAAAAAGGGACTAATCACATTGTGTATAACTTCACTGTTAAAAACCCAAATTTATGGTGGTGCAACGGCATGGGAGAGGCATTTCTTTACAAGCATGAAGTAGATCTATTTTACAACAAAGAGCACACTTCTTCAATTGGATATAAATATGGAATAAGAACAATTGAATTGATTAATGAGAAAGATAGCATTGGAACTTCTTTTTATTTTAAGTTAAATGGAAAACCAGTATTTATGAAAGGTGCAAATTACATACCGCAGGATATGTTTTTACCCCGTGTGACTGAAGACAGATATTTCAATTTAATTGACCAGGTAAAAAATGCGAACATGAATATGCTTAGAGTTTGGGGGGGAGGAATTTATGAGGACAACCTATTTTATTCTCTTTGTGACAAAAATGGGATATTAGTTTGGCAAGACTTCATGTTTGCCGGAAGCCTCTACCCTTCTGAACCTGCTTTTAAGGAAAACATTAAGCAGGAAGTCATTCAAAATATAAAAAGGTTAAGGTTTCATCCATGCATTGCATTGTGGTGCGGAAACAATGAAATAGAAGTCGCGTGGAACAATTGGGGGTGGCAAAAACAATTTGGTTATTCACTTCAAGATTCTACAGAAATATGGGATAATTACACATCTATTTTTGAAGAAATGATTCCTAATTTAGTTCAGGAATATACATCTACGAATTACACCTCCACCTCCCCTTTGAGCAACTGGGGAACAGAAGAAAATTTCAATCACAGTTCCATGCATTATTGGGGAGTCTGGCATGGAAAAGAGCCCTTTACAAATTTCACTTCCAACGTGGGTAGATTCATGGTGGAATATGGATTTCAATCGTTTCCTGAACTTAGTACTTTGAAAAAAGTCATGAGCGACAGCAATTTATCAATAACCTCAACTGTTATGCTAAATAGACAAAAAAGTTATATTGGAAACGGTCTTATATTAGAGCACATCAAAAGAAACTTCAAAGAACCGGATAACTTTGAGGAGTTCGTCCTACTGAGTCAGAAAACACAGGCTAAAGCAATGCAAATTGCAATTCAAGCACATATAAAAAAACAACCCCACTGCATGGGTTCATTATTCTGGCAATTAAACGATTGCTGGCCCGGACCAAGTTGGAGTGTTGTTGATTATTACGGTGAGGAAAAACAAGCATATGATGTTGTGAAAATTGAATATTCCATACACCCTTAACTCCTTTCTCTTAGGCCTTACACTAATTTCATCCTAAAAAACAGACTGTTTACAGCCTATTTTATGCAGTTAGTAAATAAATTAGGTAATAAAGAAGAACTCTTTGTAGGTTAGTATCCCTTAAAATCGTACGTTTGCCCGCTAAATTAAATTATTAATGAGTAAGGAAAAAACAAATATTATTGCAGAAAGAAAGGTCAGTATAGTGCTGATGGTGATGGTATTCACTCTTGTGCAAGTCGCCTTTAGTATCATTTACACAAAAGACTCAAAAAATTACTCTACTTCAATCTCGTCGAAGAACATCCAAGTATCATTGCCACTTCCAGGGTGCCAACCCGGACAAACCCCATAGTTCACGGCCTCAATTTTTATATAGCGCACTTGGATTGACTCATTCATTATTTTAGAAAACTCTTTGGTGAATGCGCCGTATTCATTATCCGCGAAATCATTTTTTATAATTCCCAATTCTTTAAAGGTTTCATTATTTTCAGAAAATGAAATCTTTACACTTTTAGGAAACCAGATCCAAGATTTAATGTCTTGCAATGCGCCTACAGATATTTTTTTCACTAGCTCTAGCCTTCCTAGATCAACGACCGCAGAAAAATCTGTGGCATAATACCCTTGCCAATAACCTGTTCTGAAATTAGCGGATCCCTTAAGAAAATCTATCAATGCGTTATCACCACTTGCGGCGTATTGATTGCTATAAACACTGTTTAATAAAACACTTCTGCCACCTTTAATCTTTTTAAAGGATGTGTTTACCGTAAAGCTTTTGCTATTTGATTTTAAAGCATAGGCCTGAACGCTTGCACTTTCTTTTATGTAAAATGAAGTTTCATACTTTTCAAAATCAGAACTATCAATACGGTAGTATATTACATTTTGACCTTCAACTGATTTGACTTCAATTTTAATTGAATCCGTAAAAGTTTGAGAAGATGCGGAAATAAAAGGAACTGGAGTAATTGAAAGCGTACTTTTGATTTCTGCAACTGGCACGTTCTCAACCCCCCAATTTTTATTTGGCTTATTTCCCATTTCAAAAACTAACTCTCCCCCTTCCATAATGGAGGAATGACTGAGATATGATTGATTAAAGGAAACCCCATTTAAACT
>Ga0209630_10005158_pt1 | contig 11161 bp, 10 predicted proteins | sample COG_01_FD_184745 | JGI IMG/M metagenome (GOLD analysis project Ga0209630, IMG submission 184745) | Pelagic Microbial community sample from North Sea - COGITO 998_met_01 (SPAdes) (version 2) | ecosystem: Environmental > Aquatic > Marine > Neritic zone/Coastal water | place: Helgoland, sampling... | reverse complement strand
TTTTTATGTAATTAATTAACTTTATTGTTCCAAATAAACCACCATGATTATTGTTATTATTGTCTCTTTCTAAAAGTAAAATTTTATCAATATAATTAGTTTGGTATAAATACTGCTCAGCTTTTGAGCTTTCTTTAACCAATATATTTATAGGTGAGTTATATTTTTTAGATAAAGCCTTTATAAAAGGTAAAAAAATTACAGTATCTCCGATACCCATTCTATTCTGAATTGCTAATATTCTCATATATTATTTATAAACTTTACTAATCATTTTTTTTATATAAATTTTTATTATGACAAAAATAAGTGGAATATTCGCAGCTTCAATGTCAGTACTTAATCACGATTTAAGCTTGAATGTTGAAAAAACCATAGAACATGCTGAAAAACTAATAGATCAAGGTTGTCATGGAACAGTGCTTTTTGGAAGTACCGGTCAGGCTCAGCTAATACCAATTTCAGAAAAAATTAAATTATTAAATAACCTTTCAAAGAGTAAATTTAAAGATAAACATTTAATTGGAACTGGATTGAATTCATTGAATGAAACAATAAATTTTTTAAAAATAGCAGTTTCGTTAAATTTTAAAAGATTTTTAATTATGCCGCCTGCTTATTATAAATATCAAGACAATGATGTGATAAATTTTTATACAAAAATTATAGATGCAGTTCCCGAATGTGAGATTGTACTTTATAATTTTGAAAAATTAAGTGGATATAAATTTAGTATTCAGTGTGTTGAAGAATTGGTTCAAAAATTTCCTAAACAAATAGTTGGTGTCAAAGATAGTTCTTATAACTTATTTGAAAATTTAAAGTTAGATAATTTTTCAGTAATGCCTGGTTCGGAAGCAAAATTATTAAAGGGTCTAGAGCATGGATGTTCAGGTATTATAACAGCTACATGTAATGCCACTTCTCAACTTGCTCGAAGGGTTTATGATGATTTTGTTAGTGGTAAAGAACAGTCATATAATCAAAAATTAATTGATGTAAGAAATACTTTTGAAAAATATAATTTGATTTCATCACTTCATACATTTTTTTCTTATGAGGATGAAATTTATAAAAATATATTACCACCTTTAAGCCTTTTAAATGAAGTTGAAGAAAAAGATTTTATGCAATATCTAAAAAATCTAAATTTTAAATCAAATTCAAAATTGGCAGCTTAATATGCAATTAGCAAGTTTTTTAAATAAGATTTTTAAAAAAGGGGGTTTCATTTTAACAGATGCAAACTCTAAAGATTATATTATTGGTGAACCTGGTAATAATCCACTTCGATTAAAAATTCTTAATAAAAAACTTCATTACAAATTATTATTTCATCCTGACTTATATTTTGGTGAGGCGTATACAGATGGAGAAATTCTTATTGAAAATGGCTCATTAACAGAATTTTTAGATTTGGCACTTATGAATTTTGGTAGAGGTGAGTTAAACTTTTTTAGTTATTTGATAAATAGATTAAGAGGATCCTATAGATATTTAACCAATTTTAACTTTATAAAAAAATCTAAAATGAATGTGTCTCATCACTATGATATTAAAGATGATCTTTATGATTTATTTTTAGATCCTAAGAGGCAATATTCGTGCGCATATTTTAAAAATGAAAACGATAGTCTTGAGATTGCTCAAAACAATAAAATTAACCACATAATTAAAAAATTAAATATTAAACCTAATCAAAAAGTTTTAGATATAGGTTGTGGATGGGGATCACTTGCGATTGACATAGCAAAAAGTGCCAAGTGTGAAGTGACAGGAATAACATTGTCAGAAAATCAACTTAATTATTGCAAACAAAAAGCTAAAGAAATGAATTTGGAAAACCAAGTTAAATTTAAGTTGATGGATTATAGAGAATTGAAAGAAAAATTTGATAGAATTGTGAGTGTTGGAATGTTTGAACATGTTGGAAGAAAATTTTATAAAAAATTTTTTTATCAGATTGAAAATTTGTTAAAGGATGATGGTGTCTCGCTAATACATACAATTGGATCTGTTAACCCACCAAGAGATCCACATCCATGGATAACAAAATATATTTTCCCTGGGGGATACACACCAAGCTTGAGTGAGGTAACTACACCCATAGAAAAAGCAGGTTTAATTGTAACTGATATTGAGGTTTTAAGGCTTCATTACTCTCATACATTGAGACACTGGAAGGAAAACTGTTTAAAAAATAAAGATAAAATAATTGAAATGTTTGATGAGAAATTTTTTAGAATGTGGGAATTTTATCTTGCTGGTTGTGAAATGGCATTTAAGTGGGGAGATCAAGTGGTATATCAATTCCAACTTACAAAAAATTATAGATCAACCCCTGTGACTAGGGACTATATTTATCAATAAATTATTGATAGAATTCACATTCTTCAAAAATGAAAAATAGAAAAAAAAAATCGAATAAAAATAAAAAAATTAAAAAAAAAAAACCATCTCGTAAACTTATAAAAAGATCAAAAAAAGTAAAAACAAAGACAAAGAAATTCTCAAAAGCCAAATTAAAAAAGTTTAAAAAATCTAAAAAAAAAAAAATAAAATCAAATAAATATTCTTTTAAAGTTAAAAAGATTCAAAAAGAAAGCATCATTTTAAAACTGGTTAAATTACAACTATCATTAAAACCACAATTTAATTTTAAAATAAATTTTAGTTTAGAAAAACATATTCAAGGATTTTTTGACAAGATCTCAGAAACTATTTCAAGTTATAAAATCTTAAAAAAAGACGAAAAAAGAAGACAAAAAATAGAACAAATTGAGAATGAAAGAAAAGTAAAAATAGCTTTAGAAAAACAAAAAAAACAAGAAGAGGAATTAAAAATAAAAATTAAGGAACAAGAATTAAAAGAAGAAGCTAGATTAGAAAAACAAAGAACAAAAGATATAAAATTATTTTTAAGGAAAGAACAGGCTCTTTTAAGAATTGAACAAGCCGAAAAACAAAAACAATTTTTAAGACAATTAAAATTAGAAAAACAAATTGAAAAATTCAGAATTAGAGAAGTTAAAGAGCTAGAAAGACTTGAAAAAATTTCATTAAAAGAAAAAAGAGAAGATTATGCTGGCTTACAAGAAAGAATTGACAAACTAAAGGAAAAATATCGAATAATTAGAGATCAGAAAATTAAAGAAAGAGTAGAAGCTCTTGGAGTAAAACTTCAAGGAAATGAAGATAGAGAAACTTTATTACTCAAAGAAAAAGAATACACATTAGCAAGACAAAAAATTGAATTTGCACTTGAGAGTTTTTATAGAAGCGCAAGTAGTTTAGTATTTCAATTAAATAAAAGACATATTACGAGAGATATGTCTATTTTTCGATGTATAGACAGAAGGTTTGAAACTGGGGAAATTTTTATTAAGTGGGATGAATCAGAAGATGAAGATTGGTTATTACTAATTTATATTAAAAATAATTCTCCTGATGAAGGAATTGTGATTGAAGATAAATCAAATCCCGAAAAAAATACCTCTCATGAATTTAGAGGTATAGATATATTTAAAGCATCAGACACAATGGTAGACTCTTTAACTCAGCTTATTGCAAGGAAAAGAGCAAAAAATAATAATTAAATATTTTAATTATTTAGGTATTATCTTAAATGATTTTAGGATCAGCTTTTTTAATTATTCTATATTTAATATTAAGATACATTATTGCTTGGATCACATACTACAATAATTTAGACTCTAGGCTTGGAGATAGTACTTGGCGATTTACATATGATTATCCTGTGGTTGGTGAGCGAGATATCTCTGATTTAGATGATAAAGATTTTGTAAGATTAAGAAGAAAAAAAAATAAAATTGTTATGTTTATGTATTCGATTGTGCTTGTAATGTTTATAGCCTCAATGTCTTTACTAAGTAAATTTTTGTTATTTTTCTTTAGCTAATTTTTCAATTGTTTTTTGTTTTTAAGATAAAGAAAGAAGGCTACAATTTCATAAGTGAAAGAGAAAATACTAAAGATTATTGGTAACCTAAAAAAATTATATAGAAATTTATATTTAGGAATTTTTTTCCACAATAAAAGAAAAGCCTCCGCACCCTCCAGAACTTTCTCTCCCTCTTTTACATGAAGTCTACGCAGAAGTTCTTTGCTATTTTTAGAAGTTTCTTTCACAGCTAATTCATTCGCTGTAATATCAACCCAATCAATTTCTTGAATTTTTTCCTTTTTGTATAAATCTATTTCAGCCTTACAAATTTTACACGAATTATTAAAGTAAACTTTCATAAAGATTATTTAGTTACTAATTATTTGAAGCTATGTACATGCGTAAAATACACTTGTTGAAAATTTTTTGAAACAAACTATGTATTGCTATCTATGAGTAATTTCTTCGAAAAATCAGACCTATCTAGAAGTGATGCAGAGAATATTGTTTCCGAAACATTACAGAAGTGTGATGATGGTGAATTATATTTAGAAAATTCTAAATCTGAATCAATTTTATTAGATGATAATAAAATAAAAAATTCAAGTTATAGCTCAGATTTAGGTTTTGGGTTTAGAGCTATTTCAGATGAAATTGTTGCTTATTCTCACTCAAACGAGATATCAAAAAATTCACTTAAACAATCCTCTGAAAGTTTAAAATCAACCTTAAAGTCAACTAAGGGTATTTATAATCACTCAATCCCTAAATCGAATAAAAAATATTATGATAATATTAACCCAATTGAACAAAAAACACTTAATGAAAAAATAGAGATTTTAAATAAGGTAAATAAATATCTTAGATCTAAAGACAATAATATTAAACAAGTAACAGCAAATTTTCTTGGAGAACAAAAGTCTATAGAAATAATCAGGTCTGGAGGCGAAACACTAACTGATATACGTCCTTTAGTTAGATTTAATGTATCAGTAATGCTTGAAAAAAATGGAAGAAAAGAAACAGGAGGGTATGGCATCGGAGGAAGACAATCGTACGAGTCTTATTTAAGAGAAGATAATTGGAAAAATGTTTGTGATGAAGCATTAAGAATAGCTTCTGTAAATTTAGAGAGCAAGCCAGCTCCTGCAGGAGAGATGAAAGTTGTACTAGGACCAGGTTGGCCTGCTATCTTGATTCATGAGGCAGTAGGGCACGGTTTAGAAGGAGATTTTAATAGAAAAAAGACTTCAGCGTTTCACAACCTAATGGGTCAAAAAGTTGCAAGCGAGGGTGTCACAATTGTTGATGATGGAACTATTGACAACAAAAGGGGTAGTTTAACAATAGATGATGAAGGAACACCAACAGAAAAAACTATATTGATTGAAAATGGAATATTAAAAAATTTCATGCAAGACAGATTGAATGCTCGATTAATGAAAACCAGATCTACGGGTAGTGGTAGAAGGGAAAATTATAGACATATAGTTTTACCACGAATGAGAAATACCATGATGTTAAATGGCAAACACACGCAAGAGGAAATGATTAAAGCAGTGGACAGAGGTATTTTTGCAGTTAGTTTTGGTGGTGGACAAGTTGATATTACTTCAGGCAAATTTGTATTTAATTGTACAGAAGCATACGAAATAAATAATGGTAAAATCGGAGCGCCAATTAAGGGAGCTACACTAATTGGTGATGGTCCTTCAATTTTAAAAGAAGTTTCAATGGTAGGAAATGATATGATGCTAGATCCAGGTATTGGAACGTGCGGAAAAGCTGGTCAAGGTGTTCCAGTCGGAGTTGCCCAACCCTCTATATTAATTGATAAAATGACAGTAGGCGGAACAAAACTATAAATGATCAAAGATCAAGAATATCTATCAAATAAAGCATCTTATTGCATAGATTTAGCAAAAAAACTAGGTGCAACAGACTCAAGTATTGTTGTTAGCAATTCAATTTCTGAAACAGTAAACTTTAGAAATAAAAAATTAGATGAGTCTAATAGATCTGATAATCTAGGTATAGGCATAACAACTTATATAGGAAAAAAAAAATCATCCATTTCCTCTTCAAATTTATTAAATGATAACTTAAATATTTTGATTGAAAAATGTATTGAATCTACAAAAAATACTCCAGAGGATGAATATAATTCACTTCCAGATAAAGATTTACTCGCTAAAGAAGTTGATGACCTTAATTTATATGACGATACTCATATAAAAAATGAAAATAAAATTGAATATTTAAACAGATTGGAGGTCTCTGCCTCAAAAGACAAAAAAATAGTAAACACAGAGTCTAGTTTTACAGAGGATAAATCAAATTTTATTTTAGCTAATAGTGATGGTTTTTGTAAAGGTTATAAAACTTCATCGTTTATAGCTTCAAGTGTAACCGTTGCAAAAGATGATAAAAGTATGGAGCGAGATTATGAATATACAAATAAATGTCATCTTAAAGATATTATTGATGCAGAAGAATTAGGAAGAATAGCAGCTGAGCAAACTATTAGAAAACTAAGTCCAAAAAAAATAGGTAGTGAAAAAATTGCTATAATTTTTGATAAAAGGATTGCAAAAGGGATCTTAAGTACTTTTGCTAGTGCAATATCATCATCAGCTATTTCAAGAGGAACCTCTTTTTTAAAAGATAAAATTAATCAAAAAATATTTTCAAATGAACTAAATATTTTTGATAAACCAGATATATTAAAAGGTTTGGGTTCAAGAAGCTTTGACTCTGAGGGTGTAAAAACTAATACTTTAAAATTAGTTGAGCAGGGTGTTTTAAGACATTATTTAGTAGATACTTATAATGGAAAGAAGCTAAATTTAAAATCAAATGGAAGATGTGGAGGAACAAGTAATCTTTATTTTGATAATGGAAACATTTCTTACAAAGATCTCTTAAATTCTAATTCGAAATGCCTTTATATTACTGAAACTATAGGCCATGGAAGCAACATTGTAACTGGTGATTATTCAGTTGGTGCCACCGGTTTTTTAATTGAAAGTGGTGAATTCAAATATCCAATAAATGAAATTACAATCGCTGGAAACTTTAATGATATGTTTCAAAATATAACTTTAGCAAATGATTTGGAATTTGAATATTCTACTAATTCACCAACTATGATGATTGAGGGAATGGTTGTTGCAGGCAAATAGTTAAATTTATTCAAAATTTTTGAGACGATATTCCCAATTTCCCATTCTAGAATATGAAACTTTGATAATCATAGAATTTTTTTTATCAAACCAAATATCAAAATCTAAAAGTTTATCCTTAGATAATGACATGTCTTTTGAATTTAATTTAAAGTGTTCAACTTCATAGATTTGTCCATTTTGTTCAATTTTTTCTTTACCCACAAAAGTGACTATTTGTTCTTTTATGCTACCTGAAATTGGACTAATTTGACTATTGGTCTGTAAAATTTTATGACTCCACCAATTTCCTATAATATTGTCTATAGATGCTACTCCTGAATAAGAAGAACCCTTTATGTTAAATTTATTTTTATCTTTAACAAAAACTAAATTAACAAATTTTTCTTTATCATTTTGTAAAGTTTTAGAACTAAAAGAAATTAATTGATCATCTAGATATTTTTCCTCGCCATATCCTTCTACTTGAAAAATAGTAGCTCCTAAAAGTTTTACAGAGAATTTTATTTGATTAGTAACTATTGTCTCTTTACCTTTTCTTGTAAAAAAATAATAGTTGTATCCTATTAATTCACCGTTTCTAAAAATATCCATTTCGATTTTATTGTACTTTTTGTAATGATCCATATGAGCAATAACTTTTGAGGAAAATAATAATATAATGATAATCAATAATGTTTTTTTCATTTAATGGTTACAATAATAGACTTTTTCTATAATAGAAGTAGTTTATCAAAAAATGTTTTTAAAAATAAAAAAAATACCAAAAGTAAACTGGAGCTCTAAAAAACCATATAATTTTAAACCAAAGTTTACGACATTATTTTTTTGTTGTTTTGGTTTAATGTTGTTTGGTTTGGGTGAAGGATTGTTAATTGTTTCTTTTACAGGAGCTTCTCCTTGGAGCGTTTTAGCCCAAGGTATTTCTTTAAATGTAAACCTAAGTGTTGGGATGATTACATTTTTAATAAGTGTTTTTGTTTTAATTTTATGGATACCGCTTGGTCAAAAACCAGGCATGGCAACTCTTTTAAACGCTCTAATAATTGCACTAATGATTGATTTTTGTATAAAATATGTACCAACACCTTCCAATTATTATAACCAATTAATTTTAGCAATAGTTTCAGTAATAACAGTTGGAATTGGAGGTGGTATCTATTTGGTTTCTAATTTAGGGGCAGGACCAAGAGACGGTTTAATGATAGGATTACAAAAAAAAACAAACTTACCTATTGCTGCGGTTAGAGCAACACTCGAAATTACTGTTGTAAGTGTTGGTTGGTATCTGGGAGGGGTAGTTGGAATTGGAACTTTATTATTTGCTTTTGGAATAGGCCCTTGTGTTGCCTTAGGTCTATATTTGGTTGATAAATTTTTTGATTAAGCTGCAGAGCTAGATTTTTCGCTTCTTTTTCTTTCATGAGGATCAAGAATAGCTTTTCTTAATCTACATGACTCGGGAGTAATCTCTAAAGCTTCATCAGTATTTAACATACTTAATTGTTCAGCTATTGACATTTTTCTTACAGGTGTAAGAACAACATTTTCATCAGTACCTTGTGTTCTCATGTTGGTTAGTTTTTTCCCCTTCATAACATTGATTATCATATCCCCAGGTTTTGGAGCCAAACCAACTATCATGCCTGGATAGACAGGATCATTGTGAGTCACAAACATTTCACCTCTTGCCTGTAAGTTAAATATTGCAAAAGCAACAGCCTTACCTTGCTCCATTGAAATTAAAGCACCATTCCTTCTACCTTCCATTTCACCTTCGAACGGACCATAATCATGAAAAATTCTATTAATAACACCATTTCCTTTTGTCAGAGTTAAAAATCTACTTGTGTAACCCATTAAGCCTCTTGTGGGAGCATGGAATATTAATCTTTTTTTATCTTTACCTGTGTCTTTCAGTTCTATCAATTTACCTTTTCTTCTATTCATAGAGTCTATTATTTTTGATGAGTGTTCTTCATCAAGATCCATTGTGATTTCCTCTATTGGCTCAAGTTTATTTCCATTCTCATCTTTTCTATACAAGACTTTTGGTGGACTAACAGTCATTTCAAAACCTTCTCTTCTCATTTGAGTAAGTAGAATTTCTAACATTAATTCTCCTCTTCCACTTACCACAAAGGAGTCATTTCCATCATTTTCAGAGAATGTAATTCCAACATTATTTTGTGCTTCTGTTATCAATCTGTCTCTAATTTGAGTGCTAGTAAGTTTTTTACCTTCTGTGCCTGCTAAAGGAGATGTATTAACTGTAATGGTAATTGACATGGTAGGAGGATCAATAGGAGTAGCAGCAATTGGCTCATTAACCTCCAAATCACATATTGTATCAGCAACATTTGCTTTTTCTAAGCCAGCAACAACTACAATATCTCCTGCTACACCAACTTCAATTGGTACTTTTTTTGTTCCTTCATATCTAAAAATTTTCGTAAGTCTGCCTTCATCAACTTTTTCACCTTTTAAATTTATTGCCTTGATTGCCTGATTGGCCTTGGCTGTTCCTTGAGTAATTCTTCCGACTAAACTTCTTCCTAAAAAACTATCCGCATAAAGAAGTGTAGAAAGCATTGCAAACGGTTTTGATTTATCAAGCTCTGCAGGTTTTACATGCTCAATAATTTGATCTAACAAAGGATTTAAATTCTCTCTTGGACCATCTACCTCTTTATCAGCCCATCCCGATCTACCACTTGCATACAAAACTGGAAAATCTAATTGTTCTTCATTTGCATCTAAACTTACAAACAAATCAAAAGTTTCATCTAAAACTTCATTAGCTCTTTGATCAGCTTTATCTAACTTATTAATAACAACTATTGGTTTTAAACCTTGTTTCAAAGCTTTTGATAGTACGAATTTCGTTTGCGGCATAACACCTTCTGCTGAATCAATTAATAATAAAGCACCATCAGCCATACTTAAAACCCTCTCCACCTCAGCTGCAAAATCTCTGTGTCCCGGTGTATCAATAATATTGATCCTTGAGTCCTTCCAATTAATTGATGCTGGCTTAGCTAAAATTGTAATTCCTCTTTCTTTTTCAAGCTCTCCAGAGTCCATTAATCTTTCATCTACAACTTCATTTTCTCTAAATGAACCACTTTGTTTCATTAAATTATCAATTAAAGTTGTTTTACCGTGGTCAACGTGTGCAATGATAGTGATGTTTCTTATATCGTTACTCATAATTTGTGGCTCTTATACATTAATTCTTTGATTTGAAAACTTAAAAAAAGTCAATATTTGCTTGGTAAATGTCGTTTAAAATAAAATTCATTTCTTGTGATTGTTTTAAAAACATATAGATATCGCAATAAAATTGCATGCAATAAAGAATCAAGAATTCAATTAAAAAATTTAATAATCATTAAATGGAAAATTTTACATCAATAAAATTAGAAGAGTCATTAAAGAATTCGTTAACCAAAATGAATTTTATAAAACCAACACCGATTCAAGGTATGGCCATTCCAGTTGCGTTAGAAGGTAGAGATATTCTTGGCACTGCTCAAACAGGTACAGGTAAAACCTTAGCATTTAGTGTGCCTTTAATTAATAAATTAATTTTAGACAAAAATGCATTTGCACTAGTAATGTGTCCAACAAGAGAGCTAGCTACACAAGTAATGGATGCAATTAAAAGTATTATTAGTGACAAAATCAATATCAGGACAGCTTTGTTAATTGGTGGTGAGTCTATGCAAAAACAACTTAGACAACTGGGTAATAGGTCGAGAATTATAGTTGGGACACCAGGCAGAATTAATGATCACTTAAAAAGAAAAAGTTTAAACTTATCAGCAACAAAGTATTTAGTTTTAGATGAAACAGACAGAATGTTAGATATGGGTTTTACTCCACAAATAGAAATGGTTTTAAAGTTTGTGCCCAAAAATCATCAAACATTACTATTTTCAGCAACTTTACCTCAAAATATTTTAAAAATTTCAGAAAGATATCTAAATAAACCTGAGAGAATATCCACCGGAGCTACCTCAATTCCAATTGCAAAAATTAAACAAGAAACTCTTCAAGTTTTTAAAGAAAATAA
>Ga0209630_10005152_pt1 | contig 11171 bp, 9 predicted proteins | sample COG_01_FD_184745 | JGI IMG/M metagenome (GOLD analysis project Ga0209630, IMG submission 184745) | Pelagic Microbial community sample from North Sea - COGITO 998_met_01 (SPAdes) (version 2) | ecosystem: Environmental > Aquatic > Marine > Neritic zone/Coastal water | place: Helgoland, sampling... | reverse complement strand
GTAGATGGAGCGTTTCGAGGCCTTGGATGTGCAGGAATGAGTTGAACGGGGAAGTGCAGTTGCCGGTGTCGCGTAGCCACTGTAGGCGCATTTTCATGATGTAAGCGATGTTGGCACCGCCGGCTGGTTCGAAGGATTTGAACACATCCCAATGCACCAAGCCGTGGTAACTCGCGTCGGGCCCAGTGAACTCGGCAAAGCGGCCGCTGCCCCAATCGAAATTGCCGCCGTCGACGACGATGCCACCGATGCTGGTGCCGTGACCTCCGATGTACTTAGTGAGGCTGTGGATGACGACGTTCGCGCCGTGCTCAAGCGGACGACAGATCATCGGCGAGGCGACGGTATTATCAATGATGAGTGGGATCTTTGCTGCGCGGGCGACAGCAGAGACTTCCTCGAATGGGAAGATATTGAGCTTTGGGTTGCCGACAGTGTCGCCGTAGATGGCTTTGGTTTTCTCGTCAATCAATGGTTCGAAGCTGGAGGGATCTTCGGCGTCGGCGAAGCGTACTTCGATGCCGAGCTTTGGTAGGGTGTATTTAAAAAGTGTATACGTGCCACCGTAGAGTTGCGCGGACGAGACGATGTTGTCACCTGTGCCGGCGATGTTGAGAATCGCGCTGGTGATGGCTGCCTGACCACTGGCATGGGCGAGACCTGCGACACCACCTTCGAGTGCGGCGACTCGCTTCTCGAGCACGTCAGTTGTGGGGTTCATTATACGGGTATAAATGTAGCCAAGCTCTTCGAGGCCGAAGAGTTTGGCAGCATGGTCGGTATCCCGAAACATGTAGCTGGTTGTCTGGTAGATAGGGACGGCGCGCGAGCCTGTCTCTGCGTCAGGTGTGTGGCCTGCGTGAAGGGTGAGGGTGCCGAGAGCGGGTGCTTTCTTATCTGTCATAGCTTTGGAAAGTTGAAAGTTGAAAGTTGAGAGTTCGAGTTGAGAGTTGGGGGAGGTCGTAGGTCTGCCAAGATGCGCTGCGAAGCTCAGAAAGCGCAGCGGGTAGATGCGTTGTAATTATTGAGTGTTATTTTTACGGTCTCTTGTTTTAGTGGCGTCCCAAGAAAGGCCGACCTTATCGAGAAAGCGTGCGGCTTCCTCAAGGAATTCGTTGTCAGGTCGCGTTTCGCGCAGGATGCGTTTGTATTCACGCAGTGCGTTGCTGCGCTGTCCTGCGGCATCAAAGGTACGTGCGATTTGCTTCCGCCTCTCGACAAGATCTGGCCGTTTTTCGAGGATATCTTGAAGTATAGTGATCAGCTGATTATTAGTGTAGATCGAGTCTTCTGAGCTATTGGAAAAGTCGATCCGATCGATAAGCGCGGCTTTCGGCTCCCATGCATTTGGCCAGTGTTCTGACATGCCGGTCCACATCTTGTTAGGCTCCGCGATTGAATAAGCAAACGCAGCACTGAGGGTGATTTCAACTAGGAGTAACAATGAGCAGCACATGACCCATAACTCTTTACCTACGATGCCCATACTATAGATGATACGTCCGAGCGCGGTAATGACTAAGGTCACAATCATCGGTAGGGCGACGTATAGGTGATGATCTTCGTGCGCGAGGGCTCCGTTAATAAAATAGCCATCCTGACTGATGCCATACACAATGAGCGCTAGGTAGCTGCAAAGCCCCAGCAGGATCGCACGGCTCCAGACTTTTTTGATATTATAAGCCGTGAAGATAAAAAACGGAACGAACAGCAGAAAGGGCAGCAGGTTCATCCCTGTCCCGAATTTGTATTTGGCGTCTGTGTCGAATGGATGGAAGAGGGCGTTGTCTATGGGCAAGAATGCCTGCTGAGTAAAGTGAGCCATGTTCTGCCCAGCGTGATTGATTCGGTCTGTGTAACTGACTGGATCAACTCCCTCTATGTGGGCGCTTCCCGCGTTGATCCACACACCTAAAAAGAGGCAAAGGCAGAGCAGTGGTAGTACCCGATTAAAGGACTCTACGTGTAGCGATCGTTCTTTAACGAGGATGGTAAGAGCGAGAATAACTGGTATGGAAAATGCGGCTGGGTGTATCAGGCAGGCGATCGTCGTGAGCGCAATCGTGGCGATGTAGTCGCGCGCATTGCGATTGCGACTAGCGAAGTAAAGCGCACTTAATATAAAGATCAACGCGATGATCTCGGTGCGGTAACCAGCCCAGAAGAGTGTCTGGATCGTGGCTGGGTGAAGTGCGAAAATAAGGGTGGCTGAAAACGCGGCAGGGAATTTAAGCAACTCTAGGTTTTTTAGGAGCAGCATCGCCGCAAACAAATGCAATAGAATGTTGATGCCTCGGTGAACTGTTGCGGTGGGCAGTGGGATAGTTTGTTCAAAAAAATAACTGCTAATAGCAATCGGGTTGTTTTGGCGAATGCTGTCGAGCGTCCATGCTTGTTGCCAGCAGTCCATCGATTGAAAGGCGCTGCGTTCGATGGAATCGAAATCAGACCAAAGCACATCCGATATCAGCAGTGGACTGAATACCAAGCTGACTAAGACAATGAGCGCAAAATAGGCACGCAGGCTAGCGCGCGGCGGTGCGACGGCGGTGCTTCGCTTACGTCGCTTATTGGGTTTACCCGGCTTTGATTTAGAAGGGGAGACAATTCTATTCATCGTGTGTACGATTCTGCTTTGTGAGCCTGTGACATTATTTGAGCGAGGTCTGAATTGGGTAGTTGTTTAGCAATTTGCCACGACGACTCAGAGATAGAGATAATGCTTCCAGATCAATCTGAGCGCCAGTAACTATTTTGTTACGAGCAAACCAGCCGCGGTTGGTTTCAATCGCGATGAGTACTTCTTGGCTGCGCGAGGACACGCCATTTTCATCGTAAGGGTAGAGTGCATGTATCTCGAGCAAACGTCCGCTGGTATCAAAATAGCCTAGATCCAGAGGGATGAGGGTGTTACGCATCCAGAAGGAACGTGGTGCAGGCTGCTTAAATAAAAACAGCATGCCGTGATCAGTGGGCATTGAGTTCCGGTGCATCAGGCCTTTGCTTTGCTCGCTTTGAGTAAGTGCGAGTTGCAGTTGCAGGGTCTTGCCCGCGATTGAAATCGGAAAATAGATGTCGCTGGATTCAGGCGCGCTCACCGGCTCTTGTGGGGCACAGCCAATGAACAGCAGAAAAAGAGCCAGTGTAAATGGTAAGCGGTAGGGCAATATCATAGGTACTCGATTATTAAGTCGAAGCGTGACAGATCAGTTCGAATAAAGAAGAGTTATAACGCAACCATTTGTAATGAAAAGTAAATCCTCAGTTATCCGTATTCTCTATGCTGGATCCGAACAGTCAGCCGATATTTTTTACCTGACAAAAATCTTTGTTCCAGACCCCTTCTTGTGCTTCATAGTCGGGGGGCGCTCGACTGCGGTGGTCAATCGTTTAGAGTATAGCCGAGTCAGTGCACAATCGGATTGTGATGAAGTGTTGTTGCTGGAGACTGTACAGAGGCAGGTTGCAAAGGCACTGCGGATGGAACTCTTGGAGGTAGGTCCTACGGAGATCATGCGCTATTTTGCAAAGTTGAACAAGGCGCGTGAAATAGAGGTGCCTGAAAATTTTCCGTCAGTGTATTTTGCCAAGTTGTTAGCTGCGGGCATGCAGGTACGAGTCGGTGCAGATCCGTTTTTTCCAGCTCGTGAGTTGAAGAGCGATGTTGAGGCCAAGGCAGTGCGACTGGGTAATGCCGCGAGTGCGGCGGGTATTCGCACGGCAGAGAGAGTGTTGCGGGCATCGAAGATTGTCGGTAATTGCCTTAAATACGAAGGGCGCACGCTCACTTCCGAGTGGCTGCGCATGATGATTGACCAGAGTTGCCTGTCTAAAGGTGCAGTGGCGCAAAATACGATTGTGGCTGGCGGTAAGCAGGGCTGTGATCCTCACGAAGGCGGGTACGGGCCGCTTAAGTCGAACGAATTAATTATCGTCGATGTGTTTCCGCGTGTGCAAAAGACTGGATATTATGGTGATATGACACGTACTTTTTTGAAAGGTCGCCCGAATGATGCACAGCGAGCACTGGTCGGTGCTGTGCGTGATGCGCAACTCGCGGCCTTGGCAAAAGTGAAGGCAGGCATCAGCGGCGCGACGGTGCACGCCGCCGCCTCTCAGCTATTTGAAGATCGCGGATTTTTTACTGAGCGTCGTGGCGAAGGCTTTGTTGGATTCATACATTCGACTGGGCATGGCCTTGGATTAGAGGTGCATGAGGCACCGCGTGTTTCACCGACTGCTGGACGTTTACGTAAGGGCCAAGTGATTACGATTGAACCTGGATTATATTATCCGGAGATCGGTGGTTGTCGCATTGAAGATGTCGTGCGTGTGACGAAGGAGGGCAGTGAAATGCTTTCGTCAATGCATTATAAATGGCAACTTCGCTGATCTTTTAGTGTAATTAGAATCGATATCTGCCAGAGATGCTGGAGCAAATAAGGTTGATCTAAACAACTGCGCACCGTCAGTATAGTAGAAGCTTCTGCTGTCTATTTGTTTCTCGATCGAGTGATAAGCGAGTGTTTCAATGCTTCTGTGGAACGTTTCATTCGACGCCTAATGCTATTTAGGAAATGAGGAATTCGCATTCCGATCGGCTATGCTCAGTTGGAGTCGTCTTCGACTAGATCCCCGCCCAAATCGTCGTGTGTCGGTAGGAACTTTTTGAATGCATCTTTGTTGGCGGCTTTCATGTAGGCCTCTTCGGGTGAGATATTGCCAGCTTCCAGTTGTATCGCGATTGAGGAATCCATCAGCATCATGCCTTGCGCACGGCTACTTTCGATGATGCCACGTACCTCACTGGTTCTTCCGGTACGAATGGTATTAGGGAGGGCATCGTGCTGTAGGAGGATTTCGTGTACGGCGACGCGCCCGGATGGTATCTTTTTACAAAGCAATTGAGAGACGATACAGGTAAGGCAACCTGCGAGCAGCACGCGAATCTGCGCCTGTTCATCGGCAGGAAAGGCGTCGATAATACGGTCGATTGTCTTGGGGGCGTTATTGGTATGTAGTGTGCCGAACACCAGCATGCCCATCGATGCGCAACCCAGAGCGAGTTTAATCGTCTCTAATTCGCGCATTTCACCGACTAGAACGATGTCTGGATCGGCGCGCATTGCTCCGCGCAGTGCATTAGAAAAAGAGTGACTATGTTCACCAACTTCGCGGTGGACGATAACGCTCTTCTTTTTTAGGTGCACAAACTCGATGGGATCTTCGACGGTAATGATATGCTTCTGAAAATTCTCGTTAATGTAGTCCATCATTGCCGCAAGCGTCGTGGACTTACCACTGCCAGTCGGGCCAGTGACTAATACGAGGCCTTCCTTATACTGGCACACGTCCTTGAGGACTTCGGGCAGTTTGAGGGTATCGAAGGAGAGAATTTCTGCGGGGATTTGCCGAAAGACAGCTGCTTGCCCCCAGTGGTTGTAGAAAAAACTACCGCGGAATCGGGCGAGTCCAGATATCTCGTAGGCGAGATCTAGGTCGTGGTTAAGTAGGTAATCTTTCCAACGCTCGGGTGGTGTGACGCTTTGCAGCAGCGCCGACATTTTATCAGCAGTGATGATTTCATCGCTGAGTGCAGAGATACGCCCAGAGCCGCGAATTTTTGGGACGGATCCGACCGATAGGTGCAGATCAGAGCCGTCATTCTCTAGCATCTGTTGTAGGTAGGTGTCGAGTGAGGCCATGGTATAAAATGCGTATTGGGTGGTCTCTATTTATTGTTCGGTATCATTCGTGGAGGTCGATACGGCTTCGGTCGCTCGGTGGTCGCGTATTTGCTGATGTAGCATACGGTTGCGGATATTTGCCAGTGCGATATCGTCATCGATGATTCCATTCTGCCAGAGCTCTAAAACTGAGTAATCCATTTGAACCATGCCCGCACTGCGTCCAGTTTCCATGACATTGCCCAGCGCTTGGATTTTGCCAGTGCGATATCGTCATCGATGATTCCATTCTGCCAGAGCTCTAAAACTGAGTAATCCATTTGAACCATGCCCGCACTGCGTCCAGTTTCCATGACATTGCCCAGCGCTTGGATTTTTCCATCGCGAATCAAAGTGGCAACCGCCATATTTTGCAGAAGTAGTTCACTTGCCAGAGTAAGGCCGCCTTTTTTATTAGGCATTAGTCGCTGGCAGACAATTCCACGTAGACTCTCGGCTACCATCGATCTGATCTGTGTCTGCTGCGCTGGGGGGAACACATCGAGGAGACGGTTGAGTGTCGTCGATGCATCACTGGTGTGCATTGTTGCGATCACCAAGTGTCCAGTTTCAGAAGCGCTGATCGCCATCTCGATCGTTTCTAAGTCGCGCATCTCGCCGATGATGATGATGTCAGGGTCTTGGCGTAGCGCGCCTTTGAGTGCGCTCTTATACGTCTTTGTATGTGAGCCAACGCCTCGCTGTGTTATTTGGCAGAGATTGGATTGCTGAATCACTTCAATCGGTTCTTCAACCGTGATAATATGATCCTCACGGGTCTGATTTAATATTTCGATCAAGGCGGCTAAGGTGGTAGTCTTGCCAGATCCGACAGGACCTGTGACGAGAATCAGACCGTTGTGAAATGCTAGTAGCTCTTTGAGCCGATCGGCGTTCGGGAAGCCCAATTCTTCAAGGCTTGGTGTTTTTGCGGGAACGATGCGGTAGGTGCCTGCAATGCCTTCTTTGTGCTGCATCAGGTTCACGCGGAAGCGCTGGCCTGAACTAAAAGGAAGTGCGAAATCGAGATCTTTCTTGTCGTTAAAGTAATTGGCTTGTTCGTCGGACAGGATAGATAGATTCAGTGCGCGTGCGACCTTTGCAGAAACGATGCCTGTAGATTTGTAAGCGACCGCACGGTTTTCGCGCACAAAGATACGACTATCTGCGCAGATGTGGAGATCGCTGGCTCCTTCGTGTGCGGCGATGAGCAGGAGTGCGATGAGTGCTTGTTTCGCTTCGCTGTCATTAATGTCCTCAAGGCGCGACGGTTCAAGCCATGTCGGATAGACCTCGTCTACATCGATCACGTTTTCGATTGCCTGTTCTGTGGCTTGTGATTGGAGGTCGGGGTCTCGCGGTGGCGATTTTGGCGGCGATGCTGTAATCGATGGCTGTGCAGCACTCTCTGTAGGCTGAGGCTGAGACGAGTCTTTGTTCTTCGAGGGCAGCTTGATTTTTGGCCGTACCTTGGCAGATGCATCTACTGGTGTTGACTCGCTAAGTTTAAAAGGGTTGGAGCCGGGAATTTTGCCTTCACGCGTCATTTCCTCCGCCTGATGGAGGAGTGCTTGTATTTGCTCGAATTCATCCTCGCGGCCTTCTTCTAGGATGGTTTGAGCAAAGTCCAATAGTTCTGAATCTGCCTTCAGCGTGTGGCTTAGTCTCTGGCAGTCTTGCGTGCTCAGGATACCCTGCTTGATGCAGAGGTTGGCGAAGAGTTTGATTTCATTAGTCACAGTCAGGGTGGTCACGACAACCGCTCAAATAGAGATGAATGAAATTCAGTGCTTCGCGAGCGAATTTTAATCCGTAGGTGATTTTTTTGTATCAATTCACGTTGATTGCATAAATTTTTAATATCTGCCGAACTATTGATTCCAAGGGCATTTACCTAATACCATTGCCATGCCGCAAGTGTTAGTTATGCCCGCAAAGGCCAGTCCTGCGCCGACGAAGCCTGGCACTATCAAAAAAGCGGAGTGGAGAAATACCCCTGCGAGCGTGCCGCATAACACGAGCAGTCCCGCTGCGATGCGAACCTGTCGCTCAATTGAAATGGCTCCCTTGCCATAATTAATATCGAGCCCTGCGTCGATTGCCGCAAGAGTGCCGCCTTCCACCACGAATACGTCCTTATGGCCTGCGCTAATTAGCCTTTCAGCTGCCACAGTGGCGCGTTTGCCACTTTGGCATAGTAAATAGACCGGATTTTCCGTACCATACGTCTCGCAAAATGAAGTGGCATCAAGCTGGTCCAGAGGTTGAAGCTGTGCCCCATTGACATGGGCTGCGTTGAACTCGCCAGGCGTGCGCACGTCGATGACCGTGCTCTGATTGATAAAGAGTCGTGGCAGTTCGCTAGGTGAGATGGTTTTTTGATTCATTAGTATCTACGTTATTTACACTTAAACAGAATTCAAGACTTGGCGCACTATCAGTAGCCGTTTTAATGCCGCACTTCACTTTCTATATAAAGTTAACTCACTCCACTTATGCAAAGAACCGCACTTCTCTCTGTCAGCGATAAATCCGGCCTCGTGCCCTTCGCTAAAGCACTCGTCGAGCAGCATAGCTATCGTCTGCTCTCGACCGGCGGCACTGCCAAGCTCCTTGAAAAAGAGGGTATTCCGGTCACTGAAGTCAGTGATTACACTGGCTTCCCTGAAATGATGGAAGGCCGCGTCAAGACGCTGCACCCGAAAATCCACGGTGGTCTCCTCGCTCGTCGTGACAAGCCAGACCACATGGCTGCTGCTGCCGAGCACGGTATCGACATGATCGATCTGGTAGTGGTCAACCTGTATCCGTTCGAAGCAACCGTTGCTAAGCCAGACGTTACCTTCGAACTTGCGATCGAGAATATCGACATCGGTGGCCCATCGATGCTTCGCTCTGCAGCGAAAAATCATGCATCGGTCTCTGTTGTTGTCGATGCTGCCGACTACGACCGCGTGCTCGCTGCGATGGGCGACGATGCTGCGCTCATCAACTTGCGCCGTGAACTTGCCCTGAAGGTATTTCAGCGCACATCGGCTTATGACGGTGCAATTGCTAAATACCTCGAAGGCCAGGTTAACGAGCCGAATCTTGGCGATATTTCTGGCATCCCGCCCGAGTTGGACATCCAGCTTCCTCAAGTAAAGAGCCTTCGCTACGGCGAGAACCCGCATCAGAAGGCCGCTCTCTATGGCAGCTTCTTTGATTGCTTCGAGCAACTGCAAGGCAAGGAGCTTAGCTTTAACAATATTATCGATATTACTGCGGCGACTTATTTGATCGGCGAATTTCAAAAGCCGACAGTTGCGATTCTCAAGCACACCAATCCTTGCGGCGTCGCTAGTGCGGATACCCTGGTTGAAGCATGGGAGCAGGCATTTGTCACAGATCAACAAGCACCGTTCGGTGGCATCATCGTGGTCAATCAGACTATGGATGCGGATCTCGCGGCGATTATCGCTAAGATTTTCTGCGAAGTGATCATCGCTCCAGACTTTACACCAGCTGCCCGTGAAATCTTTGGTAAGAAGAAGAATCTGCGTCTGATGACGGTAAAAGGCACATTGCCTGCGGATTCCTTGCAGGAGATGCGTTCCGTTGTTGGCGGCGTGTTGATTCAGGATCGAGATACGATGCCAGATCGCCCGAGTGACTGGAAGATCGTTTCCAAGCGCCAACCCACTGCTGAAGAAATGCGCGCCATGATCTTCGGTTGGAATGTGGTGAAGCACGTAAAGTCCAACGCCATCGTTTATGCAGGTTGCGAACGTACCCTCGGCGTAGGTGCGGGGCAAATGTCCCGCGTTGATAGCTCCAAGATCGCAGTCTGGAAAGCTGGCGAAGCAGGTTTATCACTCGACGGTTCAGTGGTCGCGTCCGATGCGTTCTTTCCATTTGCTGACGGCCTGATCGCCGCCGCTGAAGCAGGAGCGAAAGGAGCGATTCAACCCGGAGGTTCTGTGCGCGACGATGAAGTGATCGCCGCCGCCGACGAGCGCGACATGGTCATGGTCTTTACCGGTAAGCGCCATTTCAAGCACTAGGCTCGACATACCATTTGATAAATCAGAAGGCCGAGCAGCAATGCTCGGCCTTTTTTGTTTAAACGTGAACTTGGATTGATTAATCCGATCAGAGTCATCAATGTCAGCATTTATGAAAAAGACTTGTTGTTCGATCGCGCTTCTATGTGGGGCTTTACTGATGTTTGCCGGTTGCACCACGGTGCCACAGACGGGGCGTTCGGCTTTACATTTGGTGCCTTCGAGTCAGTTGGCTACGATGTCGGCCACACAGTTTGGGCAACTCAAGCAGAAGACGCCGATTTCTCGTGACCCGACTTATAATGCGATGGTGCGCCGCGTTGGGGATCGGATCGCTTATGTGGCGGGTCCAGATATGCCCAATGCACAGTGGGAGTTTGTCGTGTTTGAGGATGATGAACAGATCAATGCTTTTGCGATGTCGGGTGGCAAGGTAGCGGTCTACACGGGTATTTTCAAAGTAGTCAAGACGGATGCAGATCTGGCAATCGTTATGGGCCATGAGGTGGCGCACGTGGCGGCGGGCCACGCGAATGAACGCGTCTCTCAGCAGTTGCTAGCGGCGGGTGGGGCGCTGGTGTTACAGTTTGGTACCTCTGATATGGATAGCGATCAGCGCGCCTTGTTGATGGCGGCGTATGGTGCGGGTGCCTCGTTCGGCGTGATGCTGCCATTTAGCCGTTTTCATGAGAGTGAGGCCGATGAGATCGGCCTGATCTATGCCGCCAAAGCTGGCTACGACCCACGCACTGCGATTCCTTTTTGGGAGCGTATGGCCGCACAGAGCAATGGCGCCCCGCCAGAGTTCTTGTCGACACACCCCGCTAGCTCGACGCGTATTCGTAAGCTCAATGAGCTAATGCCAAAAGCGATGCTGGTGTATCAGAATCGTTAGCGCACTAGATTGACCAAGTTTCACTTTAAAGCTGCATTTGAGTCATTAATGTTACTGCGCAACTGGGAGTGCTTAGTTTGTGACAATCGTTGATCAACGTTGACTCGATTCGGCATGTTTATTGAGTGCGTGGATTGCTTTGGGCCGCAGTTATTTTTTTAACTGCGACAAATTCACTTCATTTTCTTATTATGTCACAAGTTCGCGTTCGTTTCGCTCCCAGTCCTACCGGATTTTTCCACATTGGCAGTGCCCGCACTGCATTATTCAATTGGCTGTATGCACGCCATGCGGGGGGTACGTTCGTGTTGCGTATCGAGGATACGGATAAGGAACGAAATACGGACGAGTCGCTGCAGGTCTTGCTTGATGGGATGCGCTGGATGGGCATGGATTGGGATGAGGGGCCTGAAGTTGGTGGTGCGTACGGCCCGTATTTCCAGAGCCAACGCCAGCCGATTTACGACGAATATTTGAAAAAGTTGCAGGATGCTGGGCGCACTTATG
>Ga0209630_10005150_pt1 | contig 11175 bp, 8 predicted proteins | sample COG_01_FD_184745 | JGI IMG/M metagenome (GOLD analysis project Ga0209630, IMG submission 184745) | Pelagic Microbial community sample from North Sea - COGITO 998_met_01 (SPAdes) (version 2) | ecosystem: Environmental > Aquatic > Marine > Neritic zone/Coastal water | place: Helgoland, sampling... | reverse complement strand
ACGCCACGGCGGTGATGTCCGCCTGCAACGTCGATCTCAAATCCCTCAAGACCGCCCTGACGCTCTATGTCGACACCGACCTGGCGGCTCTGGCCACCTCGGACGGCGACGACGCCAAGCCGACGGCCGGCTTCCAGCGCGTGATCCAGCGCGCGGTGATCCACGTCCAGTCCTCGGGCCGCGAGGAAGTGACCGGCGCCAACGTCCTGGTCGCCATCTTCTCCGAGCGCGAGAGCCACGCCGCCTACTTCCTGCAGGAGCAGGACATGACGCGGTACGACGCGGTCAACTTCATCGCCCACGGCATCGCCAAGAAGGCCGGGTCCGCCGAGGCCCGTCCGGCGAAGGGCTCGAGCCCTGAGGAGGCCGAGGACGCCGCCGCCGTCAAACAGGGCGGCGAGGCGCTGGAAGCCTATTGCGTCGACCTCAACGAGAAGTCGAAGAAGGGCAAGATCGACCCGCTCATCGGCCGTCACGCCGAGGTCGAGCGCGCCATCCAGATCCTGTGCCGGCGCACCAAGAACAACCCGCTGCTGGTCGGCGAGCCGGGCGTCGGCAAGACCGCCATCGCCGAAGGTCTGGCCCGCAAGATCGTCAATCACGAGGTCCCGGCCGTGCTGGAAGGCGCGACCATCTACAGCCTCGACATGGGCGCCCTGCTGGCCGGGACGCGCTATCGCGGCGACTTCGAGGAGCGGCTGAAGCAGGTCGTCAAGGAACTCGAGAACCACGAGAACGCCATCCTGTTCATCGACGAGATCCACACGGTGATCGGCGCGGGCGCGACCTCGGGCGGGGCGATGGATGCGTCCAACCTGCTCAAACCGGCCCTGGCCTCGGGCAGCCTGCGCTGTATGGGCTCGACGACCTACAAGGAATACCGCCAGCATTTCGAGAAGGACCGGGCCCTGGTCCGGCGCTTCCAGAAGATCGATGTCAATGAGCCGACGGTCGAGGACTCGATCAAGATCCTGCGCGGCCTGAAGGCTTCGTATGAGAGCCACCACAAGCTGCGCTACACCGAGGCGGCCATCCGCTCGGCGGTCGAGCTGTCGGCCCGCTACATGACCGACCGCAAACTGCCGGACAAGGCGATCGACGTCATCGACGAGGCCGGCGCCTCGCAGATGCTGCTGGCCGAGTCGAAGCGGAAGAAGGTCATCGGCCAGAAGGAGGTCGAAGCCGTCATCGCCAAGATGGCCCGCATCCCGCCGAAGTCGGTCTCCAAGTCCGACGTCGAGGGCCTGCGCGAACTGCAGACCGACCTGAACCGCGCCGTCTTCGGTCAGGACGCGGCGATCGAACAGGTCTCCTCGGCCATGAAGCTGGCCCGGGCGGGGCTGCGCGATCCGCAGAAGCCGATCGGCTCCTTCCTGTTCGCCGGCCCGACCGGCGTGGGCAAGACCGAGGTGGCCAAGCAGCTGGCCTCGACGCTCGGCATCGAGATGCTGCGCTTCGACATGTCCGAGTACATGGAGCGGCACACCGTCTCGCGTCTGATCGGCGCGCCTCCGGGCTATGTCGGCCATGACCAGGGCGGCCTGCTGACCGACGCCGTCGACCAGCACCCGCACGCCGTGGTCCTGCTGGACGAGATCGAGAAGGCCCACCCCGACGTCTACAACATCCTGCTGCAGGTGATGGACAACGGGATGCTGACCGACGCGATCGGCAAGAAGGTCGACTTCCGCAACGTGGTCCTGATCATGACCACCAATGCGGGGGCCGCCGACAACGCCCGGGCCTCCATCGGCTTCGGCCGCGGCAAGGTCGAGGGCGAGGACGATAAGGCCATCCAGCGCCTGTTCGCGCCGGAGTTCCGCAACCGTCTGGACGCCATCGTCAGCTTCAAGCCGCTGCAGCCCGAGACCATCCGTCAGGTGGTGACCAAGTTCGTCCTGCAGCTGGAAGCCCAGCTGGCGGATCGCAACATCACCATCGAACTGTCGGACGACGCGGCCGACTGGCTGGCCAAGAACGGCTTCGACGAACTGTACGGCGCGCGCCCCCTGGGCCGGGTCATTCAGGAGAACATCAAGAAGCCGCTGGCCGACGACATCCTGTTCGGACGCCTCACGCGCGGCGGCCACGTCAAGGTCACCCTCAAGGACGGCAAGATCGCCTTCGACATCGCCTCGGCGAGCGGCGAAGCGGTCAAGGAAGCCGCCGACGAGGAACAGGCGGTTTAAGGACCGTCACAGGCTAAAAGCTGAAGGCCCCGGTGGAAACGCCGGGGCCTTTTTCCTTGTTTGTCTCCGGCGTTTCGGTGGTGAAACACGCGCGGCTCGTGGGGTCTTTATGGCTCGGCCCCGGATTGAAGAGAGTGCGCCGTGCCCCACGAAACGAAGATCAACATCGCCCTGTCGCGCAGAAGCGCCCTGACCGCCGGTCTCTTCGGAGGCCTCGCCGCCGTCGCCGGACCGGCTGGCGCGCGCACCACGACAGCCGCCGGGGAGGTCTGTCTGATCACGCCCCAGGCGACCCAGGGACCCTACTGGTTCGATCCGAAGCTGGAGCGGGCCGACATCACCGAGGGCCGCAAGGGCCTGCCGCTGAGGATCGCCATCAGGGTGCTGGAGGGCGCGACCTGCGCGCCGATCAGGGACGCCCGCGTCGACGTCTGGCACTGCGACGCCCAAGGCGTCTACTCAGGCTACGAAGGGCAGGGGCCGACCGGTTCGACCAAGGGCGAGACCTTCCTGCGCGGGCATCAGCCGACGGGCGCCGACGGCGTCGCGACATTCCTGACCGTCTATCCGGGCTGGTATCAGGGGCGCACGCCCCATGTGCATGTGAAGGTCTTCCTCGATGAGGAAGGGACCACCAACGTCCTGACCTGCCAGCTCTTCTTCCCCGACGCGCTCAGCGAATGGCTGTTCTCGAACGCCCCCGACTATGTGCGCGGGGGCCAGACGCGCGACACCCTGAACCGCACCGACGGCATCGCCCGGGGGCAGGGGTATTCGACCTTCGGCGCCATCAGCGAACAGGCCGACCACTATGCGATGACCGTGACCCTCGGCGTCGATCGCGCGGCGCGGTCGGAGGAGGGCGGTTTCGGCCCCGGTGAACCGGGCGGTCCGCCGCCCGGAATGATGGGCCCGCCTCCCGGAGGCTTCGGCCCCGGCGGCGAAGGTGGCCCTCCGCATCAGCAGGTCCTGACCGGCGGCGAAAGGATCGCGGCCATCCTGCCGAAGGCGGCCTCCTGAAACGCAAAAGGCCCGGACGTCGCCGTCCGGGCCTTTCTCACAATCTCAAGCGGTGATCAGCGTCGACGGCGGCCCGCGCCGGCCAGCAGCAGGCCGAGGCCGGCGACGATGGCCGTTGTCAGGAAGGGCTTCCGGCGCGCGAAGTCGAGGCCGACGCGGGCCGGCTCCTGCAGGTCGGCCGGGGCCTTGCCGACGAAGCCGTCCAGGCCGTCGATGACCTTGCCGTAGCCGTCGAGATATTTGCCCTTCACCTGATCCAGCTTGCCGTCGAGCTGGAGCTTGGAATCGCCGGTCAGCTTGCCCAGACCTTCCTGCAGCTTGCCGCCGAGGTTCGAGAGGCCGCCGTTGATGCGCTGATCGGTCATGGGAAGGTCCTTTGGGAGAGAGGGGTCGCACCCATAGTGCACGTGAACGGCCGAGGTTCCAGCGGGGGTGAAGACGCCGCGAATGAACGGTGGCAGAGTGGTCGCGTAGCCACAACAGGGTGCGTCATGCTGCGTTTCATCGTCCAGTTCCTCGTCACCGCCGCCGGTCTCTGGCTGGCCTCACGGATCGTGCCGGGGGTGAGCTTCTCCGATACCGGGACCCTGCTGCTGGCGGCCATCCTGCTGGGCGTGGTCAACGCCATCGTGCGGCCGATCCTGACGATCCTGACCTTCCCGATCACCGTCATCACCCTGGGCCTGTTCCTGCTGGTGGTGAACGCAGCGATGATCGGTCTGGTGGCCGTGCTGTTGAACGGCTTCGTCGTGAATGGTCTGGGCGCGGGTATCGGCGCGGCGATCATCACCGGCGTCGTCAGCTGGCTGGCCGGCGCCTTCATCGGCAATGAAGGCAAGGCCTGAGCCGTGGCCGCCGTCCTGACTGAACGCCAGCAGAAGTGGTTCGCCACCGTCCAGGCGAACTTCGAGAAGAACACCGGCAAGCCCATGGCCGCGTGGCTCGAGATCATGAAGACCTGCCCGGAGACCAAGCCGCGCGCCCAGATGGCCTGGCTGAAGGCCGAGCACGGCGTGCTCCAGAACAACGCCGCCTTCATCCTCGACAGCATGAAGCCGGAAGGCGGCATGGGCTGGGACGATGACGACCTGCGCGCCACCCTGTGGAAGGAGCCGGGCTCGCTGGCGGTGTTGGAGGCGGTCGAGGCCGTCGCCGGAAGGCTGGACGGCGTCATCTCGGGCCAGAGGAAGGCCTTCACCTCATTCTCCCGCGCGGTGCAGTTCGCGGCGGCGCGTCCGTTGAAGGGCGGCGGCCTGCTGCTCGGCCTCAAGCTCGACCCCGCCGTCTCGCCGCGCCTGTCGCCTTCGGTGAGGACGGAAAGCTGGTCGGAGCGACTTTCGGCCGTGGTCGAGCTGACCGCGCCCGATCAGATCGATGCCGCGCTGGCGGACCTGTTCGGACAGGCTGCTGACAACGGGTAAACCCGGCGACCATGCGGCGCCTTGCCGGACGCGCCCGAGCCGTTAGGGTCACGCTTCCCGTTTGTCCGGAGTCGTTCCATGTCCCGCCTTCTGCTCGCCGCCGGCGTCGCCGCGCTCGCTCTCGCCGCCCCCTTCGCGGCGTCCGCCCAGGACGAGGCCACCATCCGTCAGGCCGAGCTGCTGCGCGACAAGGCGATGTCGTCGAACGTCGCCATGGACTATCTGACTCAGCTGACGACCCGCTTCGGGCCGCGCCCGGCGGGCTCGCATTCGGAACAGGCCGCCGCCGCCTGGGCCGCCGACTATCTGAAAGGCCTCGGCTTCCAGAACGTCCATATCCAGCAGTTCCCGCTGGTCGGCTGGGAGCGGGGTCAGGACAGCGGCTCCATCCTCGGCGACAATCCGCAATCGCTGGCCGTCGCCGCGCTCGGCCATTCGCCGGCCACGCCCGAGGGCGGGGTCGAGGCCGAGGTGGTGCGCTTCACCAGCTTCGAGGCTCTTCAGGCCGTGCCCGACGGTTCGCTGGCCGGCAAGATCGCCCTCGTCGACGTGGGCCAGATGCACGCCATGCAGGACGGCTCGGGCTACGGTCCCCAGACCCGCATCCGCGGCGCCGGTCCCGATGTGGCGGGGAAGAAGGGGGCCGCGGCCTTCCTGATCCGCTCGGTCGGGTCCGACGACAACCGCCTGCCGCACACCGGCACGACCCGCTACGTCGACGGCAAGGTGGCCATCCCGGCCTTCGCCGTGTCCAACCCCGACGCCGACCAGATCGCGCGCCTGATCGCGCTCGGCCAGACGGTGCGAGTGCGTCTGTCCTCGACCGCCCATCTGTATGAGACCCACTCCCAGAACGTCATCGCCGACCTGCCGGGCCGGACGCGTCCGAACGAGGTCATCGTTCTGGGCTCGCACATGGACAGCTGGGATCTGGGCACCGGCGCCATCGACGACGGCGCGGGCGGGGCCATTACCCTCGCGGCGGCCAAGGCCATCGCCGAGAGCGGTCAGAGGCCGGAACGCACCATCCGCGTGATCCTGTACGGCTCGGAAGAAGTGGCCCAGCCAACCAACACCGGCAACGGCGGCGGCGCCTATGTGCGGGATCAGGGCGAGGCGAAGGTCGCCGACCACATCATCGCGGGCGAGAGCGACTTCGGCGCCGACCGCGTCTTCGCCTTTGCCCTGCCGCCGGGCTCGCAGGGCTCGGAGTTCCAGCGGATCGCGTCGCGCGTCCTCTATCCGATCGGCGTCCTGACCTCGGCGCGGCCGGAGACGGAGGGCGGTTCGGACGTCGGGCCCCTGGCCGAGGCGGGGGTGCCGGTGTTCGGCCTCAAGCAGGACGGGACCCGCTACTTCGACCTGCACCACACGGCCAACGATACGCTGGACAAGGTCGATCCGGCCCAGCTGAACCAGAACGTCGCCGCCTGGACGGCCCTGGTCTGGCTGATCGCCAATTCGAATGTGGAGTTCCGCTCGGCCATGCCGAAGCCGGCCGCGCAGTAAGGCTCGCGGCGGTCTGACCGGCCTGCGACAGGCCGGTTAGACGGCTGGGCTCAGGCCCGGCCGATCGAGGAGTATTTAAAGCCGCGGGCGCGCATGTCGTCGGGGCGATAGACGTTGCGCAGGTCGACGACGGTCGGGGTCTTGAGCAGCAGCTTGACCTTGTCGAGATCGAGGGCGCGGAACTGGTCCCATTCGGTCAGGATGACCAGAACGTCGGCGCCGGTGATGGCGGCGTAGGGGTCTTCCTTGAAGTCGACGCCGGTCAGCATCTTGCCGGCCTCATGCATGCCCTCGGGATCGAAGGCCTGGACCGTGGCGCCGGCGGCGATCAGGGCAGGGACCACGTCCAGCGACGGGGCGTCGCGCATGTCGTCGGTGTTCGGCTTGAAGGTCAGGCCCAGGACCGCGACGGTCTTGCCCTTCAGATCGCCGTCCAGCGCCTTCTCGACGCGACCGGCCATGGCCTTCTTGCGCGCATCGTTCACGGCGACGGTGGTCTCGACCAGCTTGACCGGGGTGCCGGCGTCGCTGGCGGTGCGGACCAGGGCCAGGGTGTCCTTCGGGAAGCAGGAGCCGCCGTAGCCGGGGCCCGCGTGCAGGAATTTGGAGCCGATCCGGTTGTCCAGACCGATGCCGCGCGCGACCTGCTGGACGTTGGCGTCCACGGCCTCGCACAGGTCCGCCATCTCGTTGATGAAGGTGATCTTGAGCGCCAGGAAGGCGTTGGCGGCGTATTTGATCAGTTCCGAGGTGCGGCGGCCGACGAACAGCAGCGGGCTCTCGTTGAGGTTCAGCGGGCGATAGATCTCGGCCATGACGGCGCGGGCGCGGTCGTCCTCGACGCCGACCACGACGCGGTCGGGGCGTTTGAAGTCGTCGATGGCGGCGCCTTCGCGCAGGAACTCGGGGTTGGAGACCACGGCGAAGTCGGCGTCGGGGCGGATCTCGCGGATGATGCGTTCGATCTCGTCGCCGGTGCCGACCGGCACGGTCGACTTGGTCACCACGACGGTGAAGCCTTCCATCAGCTCGGCGATCTCTTTCGCCACGGCATAGACGAAGCTCAGGTCGGCGTGGCCGTCGCCGCGGCGCGACGGCGTGCCCACGGCGATGAAGACGGCGTCGGCGGCCTTGATGGCCTCGGTCCCGTCGACGGCGAAGGACAGGCGTCCGCCGGTGACATTGGTCTCTACCAGACGGTCCAGACCGGGCTCATAGATGGGCATGATGCCCTGATGCAGGCGCTCGATCTTGCCGGCGTCCTTGTCGATGCATGTAACGTCATGACCGAAGTCAGCGAAACAGGCTCCGGACACCAGGCCCACATAGCCGGTGCCGATCATCGCAATACGCATCGAGACTACCCCTCCAGAGACATCAGGCACTTAGCCCGCCGTCTTTCGCAGTGCAACAAATCGCCGCTCTATGAGGCGGTCAACGTGCGTTACGCCCACGGTTGTGGGAAACAGACATCGCCTTCGCCTTCACGGCGAGGCGACACGGTAAAAAGGCTTTGGATTTGGCGTTTCGGCAAGGGGTAAATCGGCGGGCGGCGCTCGGTCTGGGCCTGTTCGGCGGCGGCGCGCTGGCGATGAGCGGAGCCCTCCCGGCCTGGGCGCGGACAGTGTCGGCGGGACAGGTCCGCGACGCTTCGTCGCCGTCCGCCCTGACCGGACTCGAGATCGCCCTCAGCATCGGGCACCAGATGTTCTCCGCGGGCGGCAAGACGGCCCATGCGGTGACCGTCAACGGGACCCTGCCGGCGCCGCTGATCCGGCTGCGCGAGGGCCAGACGGCGCGGCTGTCGGTGACCAATACCCTGGACGAGGACACCTCGATCCACTGGCACGGCCTGCTTCTGCCCTTCCAGATGGACGGGGTGCCGGGGATCAGCTTCCCCGGCATCCGGCCGCGCGAGACCTTCGTCTATGAGTTCCCGGTCCGCCAGCACGGGACCTACTGGTATCACAGCCACTCCAACATGCAGGAGGCGATCGGCCTCTACGGCCCGCTGATCATCGACCCCCTGACGCCGGATCCGGTGGTGTACGACCGCGAGCATGTGCTGGTCCTGTCGGACTGGAGCGCCCTGCATCCGCACCAGATCCTCGACCGGCTGAAGAAAAGCCCCGGTTATTTCAATCATCAGCGCACCACCCTGGCGGGGCTGATCGACGGCTCGGACCGGATGGATCTGGCCGAGCGGCGGATGTGGGGATCGATGCGGATGGACCCGCGCGACATCCTCGACGTCAACGGCACGACCTATTCCTATCTGATCAACGGCCATGCGACGGACCAGAAGTGGACCGGCCTGTTCCGGGCGGGCGAGCGGGTGCGGCTCAGGATCATCAACGCCTCGGCCATGTCGATCTTCAACTTCCGCATCCCGGGCCTGCCGATGACGGTGGTCGCGGCCGACGGCTGCGACGTGCGCCCGGTGGAGACCGACGAGTTCCAGATCTCGGTCGCCGAGACCTATGACGTTATCGTCCGCCCGACGGACGACCGGGCCTTCGCCCTCGTCGCCGAGGCGATCGACCGGTCGGGGATGGCGGTCGCGACCCTGGCCCCTCGCGCCGGGATGCGGGCCGAGGTGCCGGCGCTGAGGCCGGTTCCCAACCTGACCATGCGGGATATGGGCATGGCCGGGATGGATCATTCCAACATGGCCGGGATGGATCACCGCGCCATGTCCGGCATGGATCATTCGGCAGGCGCCATGCGCGATCCGGACAATGCGCCGGCGGAGATGGCGGTCGGCGTCGGGGTCGACATGATCGCGCCCGATCCGGCCAACCGGCTCGGCGAACGGCCGCTGGGGCTTCAGGACGTCGACCACCGGGTGCTGGTCTACACGGACCTCGTCGCCCTGACCGCCAATACGGACCAGAGGCCGCCGTCGCGGTCGCTGGAAATCCACCTGACCGGAAACATGGAACGGTTCATGTGGGGCTTCGACGGGCGGAAATTCTCCGAGCTGGTCGAGCCGATCCGCTTCGAGCGGAACGAGCGGGTGCGGGTGACCCTGGTCAACGACACCATGATGTCTCACCCGATCCACCTGCACGGCCATTTCTTTGAACTGGTCACGGGCGGGCCGCGCGGGCGTCAGCCGCTCAAGCATACGGTCAATGTGGCGCCGGGCTCGAAGGTGACGTTCGACCTGACCGCCGACGCGCCCGGCGACTGGGCCTTCCACTGCCACCTGCTGATGCATATGCACGCGGGGATGTTCAACGTCGTGACTGTGCGGCCGCTGGAGGGGGAGGCCTGATGCGCGCTCTGCTTCCGATCCTGCTGCCGCTGGCGGTCGCGACGCCTGCGCTCGCCCAGACGGCTGATCCCCACGCGGGTCACGACATGTCGGCGATGGGGCAAGCCGCACCCGCGAAGCCCGCAGCCGATCCTCATGCGGGCCACGATATGAGCGGCATGACGATGACGCCCGCACAGCAGGGGCCGGCCCGGACACCGCCCGTCGATCCTCACGCGGGCCACGACATGTCCGCGATGAGTATGCCCGGGATGACGATGGGCCCGCCCGATATGCCGACCAGCGCCGATGACGCCGGACGCCCGCCGCGCCAGCCGACGCCCGCCGCGGCCCTGGCGAGCCCCGCCCACGCCGCCGACCGCTTCTTCGACCCGACCGCCATGGCGGCCGCGCGTGACGCCATGCTGACCGAGAACGGCGATGTTCGCACGACGGGGATTGTCATTGACCGGCTGGAGGCCGGGTTCGGGGAAGGCAACACGACATACCTCTGGGACGCCCAGGGCTGGACTGGCGGCGACATCAACCGCTTCTGGTGGAAGTCGGAGGGGGAGGGCGGCGCAAAGCTTGAGGAGGCCGAGGTTCAGGCTCTGTACAGCCGCGCCATCCGACCCTTCTGGGATCTGCAGGCGGGTGTGCGTCAGACCTTCAGGCCCGATCTGAAGGACACGACCGACTTCGTGCTCGGCGTGCAGGGGCTGGCGCCCCACTGGTTCGAGATCGACGCGGCGGCCTTCCTGTCGACCGAGGGCGACCTCTCGGCCCGGATCGAGGCGGAGTACGACCAGAGGCTCACGCAGAAATGGATCCTGCAGCCGCGCGCCGAGGTCACCCTGGCGGCGTCGGACGTTCCCGAGATCGAGGTCGGTTCGGGCCTGTCCTCGCTCCAGCTGGGCCTGCGCCTGCGCTACGAGATCCGCCGCGAGTTCGCCCCCTACGTCGGCGTCGAATGGACTCGTCGTCTCGGCGAGACGCGCGACCTCGTCGAGGCCGGGGGCGGGGAGGCGGACGACGTGCGCGTCGTCGTCGGCCTCAGGGCCTGGTTCTAGCCCCCTCCCGCCGTCCGGATCAGTCCTCGGCGGCGGCTTTCCTGGCGGCCGGCTTCCTGGCCGGAGCCTTCTTCGCCGCAGGCTTCTTCGCGGCCGCCTTCTTGGCCGCCGGCTTCTTCTCGGCGGCCGCTTTTGGAGCAGCCTTTTTCGCCGGCGCCTTCTTGCCCTTGGACGGGGCGGCGGCGGCGCGGGCGGCCAGCAGCGGCAGGGCGACTTCCAGCGTCAGATCCTCGGGCGCCGTGCCCTTGGGCAGGGTGGCGTTGATCTTGCCGGACTTCACATAGGGGCCGAAGCGGCCGGCCATGACGTGGATCGGCTCGCCCGTCTCCGGGTGGGCGCCGAGGTCCTTGAGCGGGGCCACGGCCGCGCCGCGACCGGCGAACTTGCCCGCCCGCTTTTCGGCCAGCAGCACGACCGCGCGGTTCAGACCGATCTCGAACACCTCGTCGATGTCCGCGACATTGGCATAGGTGCCGGCGTGCAGGACGAAGGGTCCGTAGCGGCCCAGACCCGCGGTGATCAGCTTGCCGTCCTCGGGGTGGACGCCCACCTCGCGCGGCAGGGCCAGCAGGCGCAGGGCCTGGTCCAGGGTCAGGGAGGCCGGGCTCCAGCCCTTGGGCAGGGACGAGCGCTTCGGCTTGTCCGCTTCCGGCGGGGTGGTTTCGACATAGGGGCCGAAGCGGCCGATCTTGAGGTGAACCGGCTGGTTG
>Ga0209630_10005149_pt1 | contig 11176 bp, 7 predicted proteins | sample COG_01_FD_184745 | JGI IMG/M metagenome (GOLD analysis project Ga0209630, IMG submission 184745) | Pelagic Microbial community sample from North Sea - COGITO 998_met_01 (SPAdes) (version 2) | ecosystem: Environmental > Aquatic > Marine > Neritic zone/Coastal water | place: Helgoland, sampling... | reverse complement strand
CAATCAGATCTGCCTTTAGAGCTGCCGCAGGCATTTGGAACTTCTCCAAAAAATACGTGGATGGCCGCATGGTTTCTTTAGCGTATTTCCAGACTAAATCATGAATTGTTACTACTCTAGCAACCCTGCTTGACAAGAGTCGAGGGAGTCGATGTGATGGACCCCAAAACACATCTATTTCATCTTCTCTCGCCCACAATGGTAAGTAACTCTCAGACCAAATCTGCCTAAGCAACCCATTATTCCAAGAATGAGTTTTAATAGTTGCTGACTCTAATACTGAAACAATATTATTATTAATAGGTGCTGGGCTATACAAGTATAATGTTATATTTTTAATGTTAGATAGGGCTCGACACATTTCCAAGATGTAGCGTCCCATTCCTGTAATGGGGCGAGACAATAATCTTGCATCTACTCCAATTCTCATTGATTTTTTTCTCTTTTAATCATAAAAAGAGCGTAAAGCATTAATTAAAAAATACATCAAAACACTCACCATCAACAAAGACAGCAATACAAGCCTTATTAAGTTTTATTTTTAGACTATTATATTTCATTTTTATCTAACATCCATCTTAAAGTATCTTTCAATGTGTATGTCTGCCATTTTCCGATTGTTTTCCTGAGAAGGTTATTATCACCTTTAAGTACTCTCACCTCATTTTCACGAATAAACTTTGGATTCACCTCAATTTTAATTTCATGTCCTGTAATCTCCTCACACAAACTTATTACCTCTCTCAGAGAATAAGTCTGGCTCGTGCATATATTAATTGTTTTTCCTACAGGGCAACATTCTATAAGTTTTCTATATATATTGGCTACTGAACGAACATCTCCAAACTCTCTCCAGACATCAAGATTTCCTAGTTCAATAACTTTCTTTCTATTTTTAAAATGAGAAACAAGTTTAGGAATTAAAAATTTATCATCTTGACCAATACCTGTATAGTTAAAAGGACGAACAATAAATAAGGGCAGCCCATCAGACCACAAGCTGGACATATTTTCCATTGCTAATTTACTGACCGCATAGTCGTTTATTGGTCTGGGTTTGGTATTTTCACTTATTAATTTTTCAGAGCAATTACCATATACATTAGCACTGCTAGCTAGTAATATAGACTGCACATCTGGCACGTGGTTAGAAAGGGCTGTAAGTAAATTACGTGTCCCAATTAGATTGACGTTATAAAAGGCATTTAAATTACCTTGGCCAACGAATGCAATGCCTGCGAGATGTAACACCATCTCTGGTTGAACCTGTGCAACCTCTTTAGAAACAGCATCTATATCAGTTATATCACTATTTAATCCAACCACCCTGTGTCCACGCGCTTCTAGTTCTAGTTGAATGTAGTGGCCAGTAAACCCAGTAAGCCCAGTAATTAAAACACGCATAATTTAAAAATAAATTCCTTTATCAATTCTTCGTAAATCAGCTCCAACCATCATCTCACATAGCTCTTCAAGTATTGTTGTTGCCTCCCATCCTAAAACTTTTTTAGCTTTAGAAGGGTCACCAATCAATAAATCCACCTCACTCGGTCTATAGAAATCAACGTTGATAGATACAATTGTTTTTCCAGTTTCGCTATCAATGCCTATTTCATCCGTTCCCTCTCCTTGCCATACAATATTAATATCAACTGCCTTACACGTCATCTCAACAAAATCACGTACTCGTTCAGTTCTTCCTGTAGCCAATACAAAGGTATCTGGAACATCTACTTGCAACGTTCTCCATATTCCATCAACATAATCTTTTGCATAGCCCCAGTCACGTTTAGCATCTAAATTCCCTAGCTCAATGTGATCTAACTTTCCCAGTTTAATACGTGCTATTCCATCAGTAATCTTACGTGTTACAAATTCTAATCCGCGTAGTGGCGACTCATGATTAAATAAAATTCCACTTGTTCCAAAAATATCGTAACTCTCTCGATAATTGATCGTCATCCAATGTGCGTACAACTTTGCAACACCATAAGGACTCCTAGGATAAAAAGGCGTCTTCTCACTTTGAGGAATCTCTTGAACATGGCCAAACATCTCAGATGTTGAAGCTTGATAAAAACGAATTTTTGGATTAACAATTCTAATTGCTTCCAATACATTTACTGGACCCAAGCCTGTAATTTGCGCGGTTGTAATTGGCTGATCAAAAGACACAGCAACAAAACTTTGTCCTGCTAAATTGTAAAATTCATCAGGTTTGGTCGTTTCAAGTAGTCGAATATTAGATGACAAATCAGTTAAATCATACTCAACTAATTTCAAATTAGGATGGTTCTGAATACCTAGCTCATCAATACGCCAAAAGTTAGTTGATGATGTGCGGCGGTAGGTCCCGTATACTATATACCCTTTTTCTAAGAGAAGCTCTGCTAAATAAGCCCCATCTTGCCCAGTTATTCCTGTTATTACAGCTTTCTTCATTGCAGATTCCCATTTAAATATTTATTCAACCGTTCTTAAATAATCTCAATTTCTGGAAAAGGAAAAATCATCCTTCCTCCATGATCTAAAAATTCTTTTTCTCTTTCAATAATTCCATTTTTAAAATGCCAAGGTAATACGATAAAATAATCTGGATTCATAGCCCGTGCTTCAGCTTCTGAAATAATCGGAATACCTGTACCGGGACAAAAGCAACCAAACTTATCCTCATTCACCTCAGCAATGGCTGGGATATCTTTTGGACTAAAGCCACAAAACTGTAGCATCACATTTCCTTTCGTTGAAGCACCATAACCGAGCACGGTTTTACCATCTGCATTCAATGCTCGAATCAAGCGTATCAAGTCATCACGGTGGCGAAATACACGTTCTTCAAGGTCACGGTAAGGTTTTGGAGTATTAAGCCCCATAGCCTTTTCTTGATCTAGCAACCATTTGATAACAGCATGATTCTCTTGCAATGGGCTACCCTTTTTCGCAGCTGTCACTGCAAAGCTACCTCCATTTATCGCATTCATCTGAACATCTATAACTTTGAGGTTTGCTTCAGTCAGAATTCGTTTAACAACGTTTAGTGAATAAAATTCCAGATGCTCATGGCAGATCGTATCATAGGAGTTTGTTCTTAGCATGGAGGGCATATAGCTTTGTTCAAAATGCCACACACCATTGTTATCCAAAATCTCTTCTATCTGGCGTGCAAAAGCTATGGGATCCTCTAAATCGTAGAACATAGCAATCGATGTCACAATATTGGCCTTGCGGGCCTCCACACTCTTGAATGCATCTGCTGAAAAGAAATCCTCAACTAACGTTATATCTCCTGTGTAATATTTTTTAAATTTTCCACCCGTAGGGTCAATGCCAATTTTTCGTAGCCCATCAACTTCATAAGCTTTCAACGATGTTGCATCATTACTGCCGATATCAAGAACAACACTATCGGCATTCAATGAGACAATGCGCTGTAAATATCTAACCTTATTCGTAAGATGCTTAACCATTGAGGCATTGAGGCCGGAACGATAGCCATAGTTATCACCATACATTTCATCCGGCTCATACGAATAAGCCATTTGCAATAACCCACAATCCGAGCACCAGACAAGTTCGACAGGCCCTTCCGGAACAACTTCTTCCGCAGTTGCAGGAAACACACCGGTTAATGCCTGCACACCCAAATTCAAGACACTGGTCATATTTTGGCTTGAACAAACACGACACTTTTTAACTTCAGTATATGTTTTTTTCATTCAAATATTCTCCATTATTCCAATACCATTTTTGTTCAAAAACAACGTCCAATAAACAATCTGAACTTTCTTTCCAATCTAATTTAGGTATTGCGCTGCTATCTGGTAATTCTCCAGTATTTTTCAACGCATACCATTTAATAATTTCATTACTAATACTTTGTGGTGAATCTAGGTCCACATAGGTTGCATAATCCCCAGCAATCTCTCTAAACACTGGAATATTCGAACATATGATTGGGACTCCATAATCTGCAGCCTCAATAATAGGAAGACCAAACCCCTCTCCACGCGAGAGAAAAATCAACCCTGTAGCATACTTATATAACACTGCAATTTCAGAATCATTGGGATTCTCTATAAATACCAGCCTATTCCCTAGCTCAGGATGAGTATAAATCCGTGTCATCAGGTCATCAACTAACCAACCCTTTTTTCCTGCAATAACTAGTTTCAAGCCTATATTAGACTTCCAAAGTAACTCAAACACATCCAAAATTAACGCATGCGATTTTCTCGGCTCAATCGTTCCTACAACTAACAAATATTCTTCTTCCTTGAGCTTGCTTACAAATTCATTATTAATATTAGTAGATGTAACAGATTGAAAATCAGATCCGAGATGCCAGTAGCCAACCTTTAGGCTCTTTTTCTTAGGGTAATGATTTTCAACATATTCAATAACTCCGTCAGCTGTAGTGCGAGATATACAAATTAATTCATCACTTGATTTTATAGCACTCTGAAGCCATGACTCAAACCACTCACGTCCGCCTTCAACAATACATCCCTTAGGCAGCGAAATTGGTAATAAATCATAAATAACCGTTACAATAGAAGCACCAGCCAAACGAACTTGCTCAAAAGCCGGATAAAATTCATCGTACCTTTCCCACGATGCATCTAACATCAATAAAACATCATCACTCTTAAATTCCACCGGTAATTCACTTTGGTGCAAATTTTCACTTGGAATCAATATCCCCTTAGAATTCAACCAATTAGTGGCTTGGTATAACCTCCCATCAATCAGTTCCACCGCAACCGGATCGAACCCAGGAACCATGCTCGTATACAAAGCCAAAATAGTTTCCTTCACGACACGTGCGACACCTGTCTCGCTATCTAGCTTTGCTATATAACTAACATCAACAAACAAACGCCGACGTTTCCATATCGGTTTGACTATTGACTTAAACCAATCGGTCGCTTGCTTTGAGGCTCCTTCAGGGTTTTCAGTTCCGCCAATAAATGGAGCCATCCTATCCACCCATGCACTCCCTTGGGAGATATTGTCGCGCGCTGAAAATTCGTGTAATACTGCCGCATAACTAGCAGCGCATTGTGAGGGGTTATGGTTCTTCTCAACGTATTCGAGACCACGCTGTGAATATTGTGATAAGTGCTGTTGGTGCAAAAACAAACCTTCTATTTTTTGAGTAATAGAAACAACTTCAGGATCAGCTTCTAGCTTAATCACTACGTCATCTGGATAGTCAGTATAACTGGCATCGTTATTAACAATGACTGGTACTCCATGGGCAAGGCAATCAAGTACCCCTTTTGGTGTCCCCCCTCGGCTCTTGGTGCGAAGTTGAATGGCTAAATCACTGATTTGCAGATATTTAATATAATCTTCATCCGAGAGGTAGCCAGTTATTCGTATGCGCTTCTTCAGACCCGATTTTTTAATAGCATTCTCAAGCTTATATCCAAAATCATCCTTGGCAAGTTGGCCAGCAAAAATAAGGTACACTCTAGAATTGTCTCTCAAGCTGGAGCCTAAGAAAGCCTCTAGCAACCTGTCACCCCATTTAACCCATGCGATATGCCCAAAAGTTGTCAATACAAAATCATTAGGCTTAAACCCAAGCTCTTCTTTGATTACTCCGAGCTCGTCCTCAGTTACTTGCTGCTGCAATAAAACCATCTGAGGGATTATTCGGTATGGCGCTCGCCATCCCTGTGGATAATACTTGAGTGCAGTTTCCAGATTGAATTTTGAGTGGGAAATTACTCCCAAGGCTCGATCCAGCACACTCTTGGTACAAGGTAGCTCAACCATTGAACCTGCATTTGGGTCAGGACAGCCTTTCACCGGGGCAAAATAGTGTCGCGCATTCGGTCCGTGTGATTCCAACATCGCATTTACATATGAACCAGTATCACCCATATTGAAATCTAGATAGCCAAATAACCCACTTAGATATGCATCATGTAAGTCAACGACGCCTGGGAATTTTTCCAGTAATGGCAGCATGTGCGCGTGAAATTCTGAGTTACCAATCTCATAAAGAATTAAATCATAAGCAGTTGCAACTCTTTCAAAATCTTTAACGTCAAAAATACGAAACATACTTGTTAATAGTTCGTCCTCGACCGAACAGCCATCTACATACAAGTCGATTTCAAAATATTTTGTCAAAAAAGGTAAGAATTGTGCATTATAATCAGCAATCCCAGAACGACTTGGCGGTAAGGGAGAGAGCACGGCAAGTCGTTTACTGGGCAGACAACCATTAACGGCGTATTGTTGGCAACTATTGCGCTTTCGTGTTACTGCTTCGTCAAATGCCGCCAAGGATAATTCAGCCGTGCGTTCCCAACAGAATTCTGACGCGCGTTTCAGGCCATAATCTCGCAAATCATCTGCGAATGCGCTATCAGTCAAAACTTGAGAAATACGCTCTCCAATAGCCGCGTCACTGGAAGCATTAAACAGAGCATCCTTTCTTACAATCAATTCACGAATACTCGAGTTATCACCACCAATCACAGGGGCGCCGCAGGCCATAGCTTCAAGCACTGGAAGGCCCAGACCCTCATATAATGACGGGAAGAAAAATACATCACATATCCCATAGAAATCAATAAGATCCTGCTCTTCAACAGAACCGGTGATCAAAACATCACCCACTCCCAAACCTTGTTTGAGCGCATCAGCTAGATACATCTTTTTACGTTCAGGTTGCATAGAACAAACAATAACAAGTTGTGTGTTCTCTCGTACCTTAATGTCAACTTTTGAAAAACCTCGAATAGCGCCCTTAATATTTTTTCTAGGGTCATCGCCACCTGTATACAGTACTATTTTTTCACGAAGTGAAAACTTCACACGTAAATTCTCACGCGTTTTTTGCCTGTTTACAGGAGGCTGAAAGTGATCAGATGCAGATCCATGAATAGTTACTATCTTCCATGGCTCAATACCAAGTAAACGGATAGCATCTTGGCGACTGGATTCGGAAATAGCCAAAAGGAGATCGGCCTGACGTAGCCAGGAAACTCTCAGATAATACCAACGACGAAACTCTTTATTTTCAAAGTACTCTTCCTGAAACAACAAAGGGATAAGATCATAAAGCGTAGCAGACACAACCTGCTCTGGGGTTCTACTTAGAGGATCAAAAACACCTACTCTATCACCAAAACCCTCAAAAACATGAGACACATGAATAACATCCGGCTTGATACTCTGACATAACCCTGACAGTGCAATACCATCAAGCTTGTCCTGGTCACCACCAGAGTAACTTCTTGAAGAATGCCAGTTGGGTAATTTACCTGCTATTAATATATTTGCCGGATTAATATTTTCTGGTTTATAATCATGCGTTAAATCAGAAGAAACCAGAGCATAAACCTCTCGAGGCTTAGCCATAAATCCCACTGTTTCAAGCAAAGACGATGAATAAACCCCTACACCACGAAACGCTGAACCAGCAGTTTGGCAAGCTTGCATATCAAATAAAATACGCAATTCATTAGATGATGATTCAGTTGTCAACACGCGTTCCTAATTTCCATATATTTGCAGATTTCATCAATTTCACCTGAATATTATCTCCTTCTGTAGTTTCTGGATCTGGAATACTATTTTGCAGTCCAGTCTGCACGAGATTACCGACTAATTGATCCTGCTTATTACCCTGTACGGGCGTTTTAATACATACTTGTTTTACCAAATCTTTTTGAATCACATCGGACTCTTTTAATTTCTTTGATTTCACCTCACGAGAGTGAGCTAGCAGCTGAAGTTTATTGTAAATACGAGGGTATTTTATCAACCATTGCTTTATTTCTGCTCGCAATGCTGGCCGATTTAAGACAAAAGCTATGAGTTTCACTAATATCCACCTAAGCAACCGCTTAGGTATGCTAATGAGCCAAATAACCATCTGAATTGGCCTATAAAAAAACCATTTTATAAATTGCACTAATTTACGTAATGGCCATGTCAGCCACCATGATTTACTGCTATAGACAGCCTGTAACTCTGTGTTCAATCGTTCAGACTCTAACCACCAACCTTGTGCTTGACTTTCTATTTCTTGCAGCTTTGTCTCTTTTTCTGAAAGTGACAATAAAAGTTCTTTCTCTTTGACCCCATTCGCATGCAGTTTCTCATCTTGCCGATTTACCTGGGTCGTCAAAGCTTGTGCTTGACTTTCTATTTCTTGCAGCTTTGTCTCTTTTTCTGAAAGTGACAATAAAAGTTCTTTCTCTTTGACCCCATTCGCATGCAGTTTCTCATCTTGCCGATTTACCTGGATCGTCAAAGCTTGTGCTTGACTTTCTATTTCCTTGTACTGTTGCTGGGCATTAGCTACCTCAATATGAAATGAACTGCTCCCAGTACCACTTAAAACAAAACCATCAAAAACATTTGGTGGCGTCATTAATCTTTTTTTTAGCTTTGCATGTTCTTTTGCTATATAAAACCGATTGAGGCCATCAAACATAATATATTCATAATCTGCCGCTAATAAAATAGCATCCAAAACTTTAAATTTTTGTTTTTCCGTACCTGGTAATGTTGACTCAACTACAATAATCCACGGTCTGAATTTTTTTAAGTTAAATCCTTTAAGTACAGACAACTCGGTGCCTTCGACATCAATCTTGAGAAAATGAATATCGGCTTCTATGTGTTTTTCACAGATAGTTGTAAGTTTAATTATCGGTACTTTATAAATTTTAAGCGCAAGACCATGCTTTTTCGCATGACGTTTTGCAATAGACTCATCCATTGTAGAAAGTCCCGTACCAATCACTTCATAAAAATCAGCTTCGCCTTCGCGCCCACCAACAGCAAATTGCAGATTAATATCATCAGGCCGATCCTGCTGGAGCCTTTCAAACCACTCATTCACCGGTTCTATATTGATGCCGCGCCAGCCTACATCATAAAATGCTTTTGTTACCGAGTCATTAACTGGGTCATGGGCACCCACATCAATATAACAGCCCTTATCCACATCTTTGAGGGCTCGATGAAGCATTACGTCTTCAAAATTCTGGGCATATGAAATAAAAGTCATTTATCTAATTCTTCAATCAATATCGTTGGCTCATTCCACAAGCATCCAGCGAAGTGTATTTTGTTAATATTAATAACGTTGAACACCAAGGATAGATCTATCCATTCATAGTTGGCAGTAAGGTGCGTATCCCGGTCTACCAAAGCCGTTTGTACTGAGTAGCCGCCTATACCAAAATTTGCAGGGAAAGCAATTTTGAACATGTATCGATCACCAGCCTGCGGGTGATCGATGATCTGCTCGGTATGCCAAGTGTTGGTGCCGTACATCACCTGACCTAGGCGATCTTTAATGCCGTAACCTAGTACTAAGGTTTCTATTTCTTGGTACACCTTCACTGTAACTCGCAATTCAACTTGGTCACCAACACCTATCACTTCTACGGCATCACCTTTACTGTTGTATAAGCCAATTTCTTCCACCTTTGCTTCACCTGTGCCTGATGAAGTTTGGGCTTTACCACTTTCAAGTTGCTTAACTTCAACGGTACTGTTCTCTTTTTCGGCAATAATGGCGTTGTAGAAGTCGAATACTTCTTCCGGATTACCATCTTTTATCACTATACCACCTTCAAGAAAAATGGCTCGGTTACACAAACTCTGAATGGCGCTTCGGTCGTGAGAGACAATCAGCAGTGTGGTACCTTGCTCCTGAAATTCTCGAATACGACTAAAACTTTTATGTTGAAAGTATGTATCGCCCACTGATAGCGCCTCATCAACAATTAAAATCTCTGGACGATATGCAGTTGCAACAGCGAAAGCAACGCGTATGTGCATTCCACTAGAATATGTTCTAACAGGCTCGTCAAAATACTTACCAATTTCAGAAAACTCTTCTACTTTTGGGATAATTTTATGCACTTCCTCAGCATTAAAACTCATAATTCCTAAAGCATGAATTGCATTTTGTCGGCCTGTTAATTCAGGATTAAAACCCATACCGAGCTCAAGAATGGCGGCAATGCGTCCATTTATTTGCACTTTTCCCTCGGTCGGTTTTAAAGTGCCAGCAATCATTTTCAACAGTGTGCTTTTGCCCGCTCCATTCTGACCGATAATTCCTAAAGCCTCTCCAGAATGCACCTCAAAACTCATATGTCTTAATACCCAATGCTCTTTACTAGGCTTAACAGGTAAACCAAACCAACTAGCAAAACGTCGACTTTCAGATTTATACGCCCTGTAAGATTTACCAATATTTTGAATGCTAAGCAACAGACTCATAATGCATCCACCATCTCAGCACTAGACCGACGAAACATAAACAGCCCAACTATACACAGAATAATACCTGCAGCTAAAATGATTAGAACGCCTCCCCATTGTGGGCTATTACCATACACCAGAATTTGCTGGTAAGCATTGCTGATTGGGTACATTGGGTTTAGGTTTAACCAATGTCGATACGCTTCAGGAATAATAATTACTGGATAAACAATGGGTGTAAACCAAAATAACATCTGCAAAATGATAGGGGTCACTTGACCAATATCACGCAGAAATACGTTCATCACACCCAAAATTAGACCAATACCCAATGAAAACACTACCACAACCAATGTAAGAGGGATAAGCCATAGCATGGCCATATTAAACTGATGTCCAAGTAAAACAAATATACCTAACATAGAGATAAATAGAAAAAAGTTATTTATTAGGCATGATCCAACTGCTATTGCTGGGAGTGTAACCCTTGGAAAACTCATCTTTTTAATAAGATTACCATGTTCAATAAAAGTATTTAAACAACGGCTAATAATTTCATTAAATAATGTCCACCCAAGCAAACCTGCCATTAAGTAAATAGCGTAAGCATATTGACTCTCTATACCAGGTAACTTAGCGGCAAGTATATGAGAAAGGATTAATGCATAAATTAGCACTTGCGATAAAGGGTTAATAATCATCCACAAGCCGCCTAATTTACTACGAGAAAATCTACTTATCAGCTCATTACGTACAGACTGAAAAATAAAGCTTTTGTATAAATAAAGATCACGGAACATTATAAGTAGTCTTTCTCTGCAACTCTATTGTATTTATCAGAAAACCTTACAATGTCATCTTCACCCAGATATACTCCATTCTGAACCTCGATGATCTCCAGATATTCATCAGTTTGGTTTTCTAGACAATG
>Ga0209630_10005148_pt1 | contig 11176 bp, 10 predicted proteins | sample COG_01_FD_184745 | JGI IMG/M metagenome (GOLD analysis project Ga0209630, IMG submission 184745) | Pelagic Microbial community sample from North Sea - COGITO 998_met_01 (SPAdes) (version 2) | ecosystem: Environmental > Aquatic > Marine > Neritic zone/Coastal water | place: Helgoland, sampling... | reverse complement strand
GATTTGGACGAGGGTTATCACACCATGGTACACCACATGGAAAAGGGTGACCGCACTATTTTCAGTGGATCCACCGCGGAGTCCCAGCCCAGCTATTCACATGCTCCTGTGCCCACCGGCATCTCGGGAGAAGCCATGCAGCATATAGGTAAGGTGCTCACTGACATGCCAGAGGGTTTCAACCTGCATGCCACCCTTGCGAAGCGCTTTATCCCGAGGCGGCAAGAAGCTCTGAAGACTGGGCAGGAATATGACTGGGCGTTTGCTGAGTCATTGGCATGGGGTTCATTACTGATGGAGGGAAACCCTGTGCGCTTGTCGGGTCAGGATGTGCGCCGTGGTACTTTCAGTCACCGCCACGCCGTATTTTATGATTCAGAAACAAGGGAGCGTTACATTCCCCTGAAGAACCTTTCTAAAGACCAAGCTAATTTTTGTGTCTATAACTCGCTTCTTTCGGAGGCTGCCGTTTTGGGTTTTGACTATGGATACTCTCTTGGAGCAACTAACATGCTGATCATGTGGGAGGCCCAGTTCGGAGATTTTTCCAATGGAGCACAGGTCATCATTGATCAGTTTATTGCCTCTGCTGAATCAAAGTGGCAAACGCCCAGCAGCTTGGTGATGCTGCTTCCTCATGGTTACGAGGGCATGGGCCCCGAGCACTCAAGTGCTCGTCTCGAGCGTTTTCTTCAACTCTGCGCAGAAAAGAATATCCAGGTGGCTAACCTTTCGACGCCCGCTCAATATTTTCATGCGCTGCGTAGGCAAAAGAAGCGTGCGTTCCGCAAGCCTTTGATCCTAATGACTCCTAAGAGCCTCTTGTCTCGCCCTGAGGCTGTATCGGATGAAGCGGACTTTCTTGAGGGTGCGTGCTTCCAGGAAATACTGCCTGATGTTATGGATTTTGAAAATCCAAGTGATGTAGAACGTGTCGTGTTCTGTAGTGGCAAGGTTTTCTATGACCTCGCAAAGTACCGTGACGAGAAAGAAATTAAAAATGCAGCCATCATACGCATTGAACAACTTTACCCCTTCAATGATGAGATGCTGGAACTTATTCTCAGCCAGTATCCGAAGGTCTCTCAATGGGTATGGGCTCAAGAGGAGCCTAGTAACATGGGAGCATACACCTACATAAGACCTAGGCTGGAAGCCGTTCTCGATACGCGCATCAGCTACTCAGGACGCAAGTCATCCTCAAGCCCCGCGGCGGGATCAAAAGCGCAGCACACCCACGAGCAGCAAACGCTTGTCGCAGGTGCCTTCGAAGTCTAAACTCACCCTCCCTTTTATTACCCACGATTATTCCTATGGCCACTGAAATTAAGATCCCGAACGTCGGCGAATCAATTACCTCTGCCAATGTTGCGCGCTGGCACAAGCAAAGCGGCGACGCCGTTTCGAAAGGAGAGACGGTTTTGACCATCGAGACGGACAAGGTTTCTAATGACCTTGATGCAGAAGTTGCGGGAATTCTTAATGTGCTTGTTCAGGAAGGCGAGGAGGTCGCTATCGGGACAGTCGTTGGCTTGATTGAAGAGGGCAATGCCGGGGATACTGCAGAGAAAGAGGCGAAGTCCGACGCTCCTGTTGAAGCTGATCCTGAGCCCCAAGCAGGTTCCGAACCGCAAGCGGACTCCGAACCGCAAGCGGACTCCGAACCGCAAGCGGACCCTAAGCCGCAAGCGGTTAAGGAAATTGAAATCAAAGTTCCAGCTGCTGGCGAGTCCATTACCTCAGCGAATATTGGTCGTTGGCACATGGCTGACAAATCTCAGGTCAATAAGGGGGATACCCTGGCTACGCTCGAGACAGATAAGGTTTCCAACGAGCTTGAAGCAGAGGAGGGGGGTGTGCTTAATATCCTCATCCCTGAGGGCGAAGAAGTAGATATAGGCACGGTGATTGCCACCATTAGCGTTGGCACAAGTGGCGCACCAGGGCAGGCACCAGCGCAGGCTCAGGCAGCATCTGCACCTCAAGCCAAGTCTACCCCAGCAGCCCCGCCTGCGGTAAGTATTCCAGCGCCAGTAGCCCCTAATGTTTCAGCTGCCAGTTCACGGCCAGATTTGTCCGTTTCGCCCAGTAAGCCTGAGCCGGCCGGTCAATCTCAAAGCGAGGACAACGGGCGCACCACTCGGCGTAAAATGAGCATGCTGCGTAGGAAGGTTGCCAGCCACCTCGTCAATGCACAGCAAACCGCAGCTATCCTAACGACATTCAACGAAGTGGATATGACTGCCATTATGGAGTTGCGTAAGCAGGTGCAGGAAGAGTTCGTTGCAAAGCACGGCTGCAAGCTTGGATTCATGTCCTTTTTTGTCAAAGCCACTGTGCAAGCCTTGAAAGATGTTCCCAGTATCAACGGAAGAATCGATGGCACTGACATTATCGAAAACCATTTCTACGATGTCGGCGTTGCCATTGGCACGCAGAAAGGTCTGGTTGTGCCGGTGCTTCGGGATTGTGATAAAAAAGGTTTTGCTGATGTCGAAAAGGGCATTCTTGAATATGCGGCCAAAGCTAACGATGGCAGCATGGATCTCGCAGACCTGCAGGGTGGAGTCTTTACCATTTCCAATGGTGGTGTCTATGGCTCGCTGCTCAGCACGCCGATTTTGAACCCGCCACAGAGCGGCATCCTTGGCATGCACACCATCCAGCAGCGTCCAGTGGCGCTTAATGGTGAGGTCGTCATTCGCCCCATGATGTATTTAGCACTGAGCTATGACCACCGCCTTGTTGATGGCAAGGAGGCAGTCACTTTCCTCATACGCATCAAGGACTGTTTGGAAAATCCAAGCCGCTTGATGTTGGAAATGTGATTTCTTGTCATGGAATATTTCTTCATCTTCCTCAAAGGTTTCGCCATGGGTGCGGCCAACGTAATCCCCGGTGTATCTGGAGGAACCATTGCCTTTATTACTGGTGTTTATGAGCGCCTGATTGATGCGCTGAAATCGTTTGATTTCACGGCGCTTCGTTTGCTCTGCAAAGGTGACTTTGGTGGTTTTGCCAAGCAGGTTGACTTGGGTTTTCTCATGGCTCTCGGTTTGGGCGTCGTTGTTAGTATATTGACCTTGGCGAAGGTTCTCAAAACAGCCTATGCGGACCACCCTGTGTTCGTGAATGCCTTTTTCTTTGGTTTGATTCTGGCGTCCTTGTTTTATGTGGGGAAAATGGTTAGGCGGTGGGGCTTTGTGGAAATCATTTGTTTGCTTTTTGGGGTTGTTGTTGCCGGCCTACTCGCTTTTCAAAGTCCGGCCGGAGAAAACACCAATTTGCTTTATCTCGCTGGCTGTGGAGTTGCCGGCATGTGCAGCATGATTATCCCGGGCATTTCTGGATCTTTTATCCTGCTGCTGATGGGTAACTATCAATTGATCGTCCTGGATGCGGTGGACAACTTGCGGCAGCTTAAACTGGCGGAGGCTCTTCCTATTCTTATTCCTGTGGCAATCGGGGCGGCGCTTGGCCTGTTCACCCTGTCCCATATTTTAAGCTGGATGTTTAGGAAATATCACAATGCAGCGGTGGCATTGATCACGGGTTTTGTCGCTGGATCTTTGTTGATTATTTGGCCTTGGAAAATCGCGGTGTACTCGCTGGTGATCACCGGCAAAGTCGTTGCGTGGAATCGTTATTTTCCCGACCTGAGTAAATCTGCCACATGGCTCGCAGTGGCGTGGTTGGTTGGAGGCATCGTCATTATTACGGTGACCGAAAAACTCGCTAGCAAGCCGCAAGCTTAATCCGAATCCGGAGCAAGCATTGCCTTCTCGGATGGATTGTGATCGACGATTTTGGCGATGCGTTTGGCAAAGTAGTACATCCTTTTAAGGTATTCGATCATTTCGGATTCGAGACGAAACGCTACCATGCGCTGTGGTTCGTCAGCGCTGAAACGTCGTGAGAGGTGTTTTTCTGCTTCTTTCGACAATTGGTTGATCGCAGGTTTGGCTCCAATTACTTTTTTGGCAGTGGTGTGGTCATTGGTAATCAATGCGTCGATCGATTGGCTGACTTGCAGGCTTACCTCCTGATGAAAATGATTCAGCACTTGCATGGTCGCATCACTGATCACCAGGCCGGTACGAAGTCGTTCACGTCCGATTTCCATCAGATTGGTTTCCACCATGTCAGCGATGTTTTCCATGTAATTGGAAGTGGCCAAGTAGCGGTGTAAAAGATCAGATTGTGATTTTTCTAGATTTCCTCGAGAGAGATCAGCGAGATAGGCTAAAATGAAACCATGAATTTCATCAACACGGCTATCCATTTTCCATAGGTTGCGCATGTCCTCAGCGGTGCCTGAGCTCACCGCTTCCAGTGAGCCATTGGTGATCTTTGTAACACGCGTGCCCATTCTGCTTAACTCCAGCCGGGCCGCATCAAGTGCGAGGGCAGGGGTGTTTAATAAGGCGGGGTCGAGATACTTGGGCTGAGATTTTTCCGCGTCGGTGGTGGGCCGCTCCGGTATGATTTTGATGACGATTTTGCTAATGGGTCCAACAAACCAAATAAAGAGGAAGGTATTGGTGATGTTGAAAATACTGTGCGCGTTTGCGATTTGTCGCGGAGTCTCTGCCGCTAATTGGGCAATGCCGCCGAGCTCGGGTGCTTGGGGAGAGATGTGTTTCACGCAAGCCGCCAGCTCAGGAATCAACATGAACCAGACCAATACGCCTGCTACATTAAACAAGATATGCACGGTCACTGCGCGCTTGGCATCGATGGATTTGCCAATAGAGGCTAGCCAGGCCGTGAAACAGGTGCCGATATTGGCTCCAAAAATGAGGGCGATACCGGCATCTAGGGGTAAAAGGCCCTGGCTGGCGAGCACGATGACAATCCCGGTGGTTGCTGAGGAGCTCTGAACCAGGGCGGTGAAGGCGGCGCCAAAAGCAATGCCCAACAGTGGGGCATTCATGTTTTTCATCAAATCGATGAAGGGTGCGTAGGATTGTAATGGTTTGGCGCCGTCGCTCATCAGCTGCATACCGTAAAAAACAAGTCCCAGCCCCATAATCATCTTGCCGTAGTGATGAGCACGCTCTTTTTTGATGAAAAAGGATAAGGCAAAGCCAACGGCGATGATGAGCAGGGCGTAGTGGGTGACTTTGAAGGCGATGATTTGAGCGGTCATCGTTGTGCCGATATTAGCGCCCATAATAATACCGATGGACTGGGACAGATTCATCAAGCCGGCGGAGATGAACCCAACAACGAGCACAGTGGTCACAGATGAGGACTGAATGATGGAGGTAACAGCAGCTCCCGCGGCGGCTCCCGTGAAGCGGTTGGTTGTCAGCTTAGAGAGGATTTGCCTAAGCCTGTCACCGGCAATGAGCTTCAGAGCCATCGACATGCGGTCTATGCCAAAGAGGAAAAGTGCCAGACCGCCAAGCATGCCCATCAACATGGGTCCCAGCTCTATACTGGAGGCTGCTGAGGTGAGGATAGGATCCGAAGCAAGGATAAGCACAAATGGAAGCATACAGAAAATAGCACATAGGGCAATAGATCAAAGGAAAGGAGGCTGATTGTGGCCAAATGGGCTGGCAGCCTTTATTCTTGCTGAATTCGGCTTCAAAACCTGCCAAATCAGCCGAAATTGCCCACATCAGTAAAAAAGATCAAAATAGGAGAGATTTTTTTTGACAGTAGACCACTCTCTGGTAGCTTGCCGCCCGCTTTCCAAAGATTGCTCGACCAGACGAGCCGCTCCATCGCCAGTAAATTAAGGCTTTGAATCGGCAAATCTCAAGAGAAATCAATGGAAGGTCCAGAGGGCAAATGCTCTTGTAGCTCAGGGGTAGAGCGCGTCCTTGGTAAGGACGAGGTCGGCGGTTCAAATCCGCTCAAGAGCTCCAGCCCAGGGCAACTAAACTATTAAGAAAAACCAGCAACCCTCACCGGGTAACCAACAAAACATAACACCATGGCTAAAGAAGCATTCGAAAGAAACAAGCCTCACGTTAACGTCGGCACAATTGGCCACGTTGACCACGGCAAAACAACTCTCACAGCAGCTATCACTACTATTCTCGCCGAAGCAGGCGGTGGTGAGGCAAAAGCATATGCTGACATCGACGCCGCTCCCGAGGAGCGTGAGCGCGGTATCACCATTTCTACTGCACACGTTGAGTATGAAACAGCAAACCGTCACTACGCACACGTTGACTGCCCAGGTCACGCGGACTATGTGAAAAACATGATTACCGGAGCTGCCCAGATGGACGGTGGTATTCTTGTGGTATCAGCAGCAGACGGCCCTATGCCTCAGACCCGTGAGCACATCCTGCTCGCCCGTCAGGTTGGCGTTCCTGCTCTTGTTGTATTCATGAACAAGACGGACCAAGTCGACGACGAGGAACTCCTCGAGCTCGTTGAAATGGAAATCCGCGAACTCCTCAGCGCCTACGAATTTCCCGGTGATGACATCCCAGTTATCAAAGGTTCTGCCCTTAAGGCCCTTGAAGGTGATGCCGATCAAAAGGCAAACATCCTCAAGCTCATGGAAGCTGTTGACACATACATTCCTGAGCCAGAGCGCCCAGTTGACCTAGACTTCCTCATGCCTATCGAGGACGTGTTCTCTATTGAAGGTCGTGGCACCGTTGCTACTGGCCGTATCGAGCGTGGCATCGTCAAGAAGATGGAAGAAGTTGAGATCGTGGGTATCCGCGACACACAAATTACTACCGTCACTGACATCGAAATGTTCCGTAAGCTTCTCGACGAAGGTCGTGCAGGCGATAACGTCGGTCTCCTCATGCGTGGTCTTAAGAAAGACGATCTTGAGCGTGGTCAGGTTATCGCCAAGAAGGGCAGCGTGAAGCCACACACCAAGTTCAAGGGTGAGATTTATGTTCTCAGCAAGGACGAAGGTGGTCGCCACACTCCATTCTTCAGCAACTATCGTCCTCAGTTCTACTTCCGTACAACAGACGTTACCGGCAGCATCAAACTTCCTGACGGAGTTGAGATGGTTATGCCTGGTGACAACGTTGAACTTGAGGTTGACTTGATCACTCCTATTGCGATGGAGAAGACTATGCGCTTCGCTATCCGTGAAGGTGGTCGCACCGTTGGTGCTGGTCGCGTGGGTGAAATCCTCGACTAAGTTAATGCTTAGGTCTTGGTAGCCTTACCCACCCCGGGAAGCTACCTCCAAGGCTGGTTTTTAGGGGCACCTCGGTCATCTGATGCCGGGGTGCCCCTCAGTCGCCTAAAGACTAGGGCACCCAGAATAAAGCTAATACACATCACAGGGCAGTAGTTCAATTGGTAGAGCGTCGGTTTCCAAAACCGAAAGTTGCAGGTTCGAGTCCTGTCTGCCCTGCCAGCTTTTTTCAACAACACCAAAAACCTCCAAACATTTCATCTATCCCAACAGCCGTAAGAATTCATTTCGGCCGTTAACCATCCAAGCAGTATGTTCAGAAAAAGCGCAACCTTTATCCACGAAGTCAAAGCCGAGCTCCGCAAGGCATCATGGCCGTGGGATAATGACCCCAAAGTCAAAGGATTTCAGAAATACAAGGAGCTCGTAGACTCTACACTGGTTGTGCTAGTGGCGATGATCTTACTTGCCGGTTTTGTTTCTCTTTTTGATGTCATTGCCACCAAGGTTATCGGAATGCTTACGAGCCTCGGACAATAGTCAGACCCCCAGACCCCCAGACCCCCAGAGCCATGGCCAACAGGCTAAGCGAGATTTTTTTCGCTCATTGCTCTTACCTCCAACCACTTTACCAACACTTTTTACCACCAACCAGCCATGCCAGTAATTCCAGAAGCACGCAAGCAATGGTACGTCGTCCACGTTCTCTCCGGCCAGGAGCAGAAAGTCCGCGATCGTATTAAACGCCAAGTTGAAGCCGAGGAATTGGGTGACGTTGTCTTCGATGTTCTTGTCCCTCAAGAGCGCGTTGAAGAAAACCGCAAGGGCAAAAAAATAGAAACCAAGCGCAAGTTTTTCCCCGGATATATCATCGTTAACATGATGCTCTTTGATGGTGAGCAAAACCTTGTCGATAAAGTTTGGTATTTCATCAAAGAAATGGACGGCGTCATTGGCTTTGCAGGCACCAAAGGCAAGCCTATCCCTATGCGCCAGCGTGAGGTTGACGCTATGCTTGGTCAGATTAAAGAGCGCGAGGAAAGCGTTCGCCCTGCCATCACCTTTGAAACCGGAGACACCGTTAAGGTCGGTGACGGACCCTTTGAAGGGCAAAATGGCATTATCGAGCAAATTGACCACGAAACGGGCAAGCTTCTCGTTTCCGTTACTATTTTTGGACGTGCCACCCCTGTTGAGCTTGAATCTTGGCAGGTAGAAAACGCCTAAAGACCACCCACATATCATCTCCTAAAGAGTTATATATTTCATCTATTCCCATCAACTAATAACCATTATTCAACACCACCATGGCCAAGGAAGTTAAACAAATTCTCAAGCTGCAAATTCAAGCAGGACAAGCCAATCCGTCACCACCCGTGGGCCCAGCACTCGGACAGGCTGGCGTGAACATCATGCAGTTCTGCAAGGATTTCAACGCAGCTACCCAGAAGCAAGCGGGCGATCTTCTGCCTACCGTGATTACGGTCTTCAAGGATGCATCCTTTACGTTTGTCACCAAGCAGCCACCAGCCGCAGTTCTTCTTAAGAAGGCAGCAAAAATTGCTTCCGGATCAGGTGAGCCAAACAAGGAGTCATGCGGAAGCATCACGAAGGCTCAACTCATGGAAGTAGTCAGCGCTAAGATTGTCGATCTCAATACGAACGATCCAGAGCAGGCAGCCAAGATCCTTGCGGGCACCGCCCGTCAGATGGGTCTCGAGATCAAGGGCATGTAAAGTGCCTCTGAGAAAACCTCGCCACTACAATTTTCGATACGAAAAATAAAACCGCAGGAGGAATAAAGCGCTCATTCATAAGCGCCAAACTCCGCCAGCACTGCAAACAAAACAATGAGCAAAAAAAGTAAACGCTACCAGCAAGCGGCCGAACTTGTCGAAGAAGACAAGCAGTATGCCCTTAAAGACGCGGTGGAACTCCTCAAGAAGTTCCCTGCACCTAAGTTTGACCCGACAGTCACACTATCATTTAAACTTGGAATCGATCCTCGCAAGAGTGAGCAAATGGTCCGCGGATCTGTTGCGCTTCCACACGGCACAGGTAAAAGCGTGCGCGTTGTCGTATTCGCCTCAGGTGATGCTGCCAAGGCTGCGGAAGCAGCAGGCGCCGATGAAGTCGGTATGGCAGACTTGATCAAGAAGGTCCAAGAAGGATACACAGATTTTGACGCTGCTATCGCAACTCCCGACGCCATGTTGGAGGTTCGTAAGATTGCCCGCGTGCTCGGACCACGTGGTCTTATGCCTAACCCAAAAACGGGTACCGTAACTGAAGATACAGCTGCTGCTGTTAACGCGGTTAAGGCTGGACGTATTGACTATAAGCTCGACAAAAACGGCAACGTTTCTGCTGCAATCGGCAAGACCTCTTTCAGTGATGATCAACTCACTGAAAACACCACAGCTCTTCTTGAGAGTGTGATCAAAGCCAAGCCAGCAACGGCGAAAGGCAACTATATCGAGAATGTTACCATCAGTGCCAGTATGTGCCCCGGTGTAGCCCTCGAATCATCCCTCTACGTCGTTAACCCATAATAACCAAGGAGAGACAAGACTATGAATCCTGATAAAAAATACATCATCGATGAGCTTTTCGAACGCGTCAACTCATCACCTTTTGTGCTGGTAGTTGATTACACTGGTATGACTGTGCCTGAATTCGACGAACTGCGCACCCGCCTCACGGAAAACGGTTCCGAGTGCCACGTTGCTAAGAACACCTACATGCGCAAGGCGATTGCCAATGCCGAGCTGCCTGACATCAGTGAGCACTTGCTTGGACAAACTGCATTCGTCACTGGCGAGTCAGATGTCTGCGGTGCCGCCAAGACGATCAAGAACTTCGTCAAGGAGTTCAAGAAGCCTGAAGTGAAAACGGGTATCCTCGATGGCGACATCCTTGATGCAGCGCAGATCGAGGCACTTGCCGACCTGCCATCACGCGAAGTGCTGCTTGCAACACTTCTTGGCACCATCAATGCACCTGCTTCACAGCTGGTCCGCACCCTCAACGAGCCCGCAGCATCGCTGGCACGTGTCATCAAAGCCAAACACGAAGGCTAATAACAATCTGAACGGATGGCGTATCCCTCTCCAGGGAAGCGCCTGATAAAAAAAAGGTTCCCACGTCGGATCTTAGGCATAAGAGCTGAAATGTCCGGAAGCTCCGGGCGCGACGTAACCAACAAAGGAGAAAAATAAAATGGCTGACTTAACAAAAATAGCTGAAGAACTGGGCAAACTCACCGTGCTTGAAGCCGCTGAGCTTGTAAAATCCCTCGAAGAAGAGTGGGGCGTTTCCGCCGCCGCTCCTGCTGCTGCCGCTGCTGCACCTGCTGCTGCTGCTGAAGCTGCTGAGGAAAAAACTGAATTCGACGTCGTGCTCGCTGAAGCCGGTGGTAACAAGATCGCTGTCATTAAGGCAGTGCGCGAAGTTGCTAGCGGACTCGGTCTTGCTGATGCCAAGAAACTGGTCGAGAGTGCTCCCACTCCCGTCCTCGAGGCAGCATCCAAGGATGACGCAGAAGCAGCCAAGGCCAAGCTTGAAGAAGCTGGTGCCAAGGTTGAGCTCAAGTAGTAATACTTGAGTTTTAGTAGAACATTCCAGTTCTGCGCAAAATAGACTTTCTTTGTGTGTGGTGCCCCTAGGCCACTACGGTCCAAGCACCACACACAAGTCAGTCATACTTACCCACAAGAAACTACGGTTTCTTTTAACATTACTACAATCACCGGGGAAGACGTTCCCAGGTAATTAATCCCATCCCATCCCAACCCAACTTGAGACGACAAGTGTATGCATCATCGCCCGGACTGGAAACAGTGCGGGCACATCTGCCTACAGTAGGACGCTTGAAATACCGCATGCCCCAGCGTGATTTTAAGACCATTACAGCCGCCTCCATTTGAGTTAACAGCCCCAAAGCAATCAGCATTCAGCTTACCAAAGCTCACACCCACTAAATATTATGGCAGAACGACGCTACTACGGAACAATTGAGGAAGTCATCGAACCCCCAAACTTGATCGA
>Ga0209630_10005147_pt1 | contig 11181 bp, 11 predicted proteins | sample COG_01_FD_184745 | JGI IMG/M metagenome (GOLD analysis project Ga0209630, IMG submission 184745) | Pelagic Microbial community sample from North Sea - COGITO 998_met_01 (SPAdes) (version 2) | ecosystem: Environmental > Aquatic > Marine > Neritic zone/Coastal water | place: Helgoland, sampling... | reverse complement strand
AACTGTACATATATATATATATATATTATATATCATATTATCATATATATATAATATAAATATTATTGTAATACAATATGATTTTGACGTGCGTGTTTATGAATATTTTTAACTAATATGTAAGGGACTCCGGAGAAACATTTCAGTTTTGTCCAGCTCCTGCGGTACACAGTCAAAAGTGCCATAATCCGGATGCTTCAGAGAACTAGCTAACAGTTTTTTCTGAAGGTGTCAAAAAGCGAACCGCCGTGGCGTGGGCGTGCATGCTTGTTTAGAGTTTCAAACGTGCAATGACTTTCCTCGTAACTGATCTCCTTCGAATATTGTGCTTATTATATCTAGCGAATATTCTACTCCACGCGAAAGCGTTCGCAAAACGAAACCCAGTAAGAAGACCACGCAGGCAAAATGTTGTGCTTCTACTCTTCCGCATATTATTCGGTATGCCGGTCAACGTTGTCGTTGGTTGCTGGCTTTCAGTTTGGATCGGGGTCTGGGAGTGCTTCCGGCAGCCTTTGTGGAAACCAACAAATCTGACTACAGCTGACAACTGCAGTGCAAGTGTCTCACTATGCGGTGGTGGCTTCCGCACTTGGTATCATTTGGGAATATATTGGGGTTTGTATGAATACCTTGGTCTTGACGTTTTGCAGAGGCTCAAGCTTTCTGGCGCAAGCATTGGAGCGTTGGTTGCAACTGTAGCAGCTTGTGGTATTCATCCGGCAGATATCTGGGCGCATATTCCTGCCATAGCGGAGGCATATCGCAATGCATTTTTCGGGCATGCCACTACAGTCGGTCAATTCTGTCGTTATCTACTTCATGCAACACTGCCTGAAGACGCACACTTGAGTGTGAGGGGCAGACTATACATTTCAATCTCTTCACTGCTGCCAGTGCCCCATAACACTCTCATATCTGAATTTGCATCGCGCGAAGATCTCATAAACGCTGTGATTGCTGCACAGTACATACCAACTTGGACGTTTCCCGGGTTGTGCATTTACCGTAAGCAAATTTGTGTCGATGGAGGAGTAACAAATAATTTGCCAGCACTGTCTAAAGAATCACTTAGGATCGGTCTAGATATAGACGACATTCGTTCTTGGAAAGCGGATTTAGTCCCTTCACAACCACTTGCGCGTATTAACACTTTCCTTCCTGCAAATGGGACTGATCTAAAACGAATGCTTGACTGTGGTAAGATGGACATCATTGCTTGGTTCAAAACCACACGTGGGCGTAAATTCATCGAGGCTTCTCGCGCGTAACGAACGTACTTCCTTGCGTGTGAATATCAGCTTGTTTATCGTTCGCCCGGTGTGCTTGTTTATCGTTCACCGGGTGTGCGTGTGTGTCTTGGAGATGTAGAAGAGTGCACATTTGTATCGCTCGATCTTTACACAACTTTTACTTTTTTACATAGGCATTTATTCCCATCAAAACAAGTTGTTGTCTGCACCAGCTCAGGTCCCCTGCTGCCATCAGTAATGGTTCGCCATTCATTTAGCCGTCGGTGTCCTTAGAGTTCACATCCGATGAACACCCAAAAGGAAATTAATAGATTCGAGCGTGTACGCCATTTGTGCATAAATCAAAGGCTCATGTTGTAAACATGAGCGCAACTTCGTCTTGATGGAAACATTTTGTGATTGTGATTGTGCATGAAGATAATGACTCTCGTTGTCAACCGTCAACCCTCTCTTAACAGTGTTTACAGCGTCGTGCACGACATATCACTTTTCTGAGCCCCCCCAGCTTCACAACAAAAATAAATATGACGAAACTTGCCTGGTTTAACGACACGAAAGCATTGAAAACTGTGCCGCAGGGGAAAGTTCATGAGAAGGAGAAAATTCATGAGAATTTTCCAGCAGCCAACGCGCCACAGCAGATCCAAATAATCCACACCAGTCAGATAGGTTGTGCATTCCCTCCTGGAAACTGTTCCACCCGCTTATCCCGAAATCACACAGTGGCCAATAAATCCAGAAGTATAGTACGAAAGAAGTAAAGTACAGATAGAGGTTAAAAATGTCAGTATGGCTTGACAAGAACTACTGTCACGTATTTGGACCGATATCTATGAGTCGTGCCCATTACTTGTGCACCCGCCAATGTCATGATTTTATCCTTATAAATGTGATTAAGAATCACGTGTTGAGGTCGAGGCAGCAAGTTTGGTGCATCAGGAATCTGTGGCATATTCAGTAGTGTCAAATGCAAATGTGGGGGGCATGCAGGAGGGTCCTTGGCAAAGTCGTCCGGGCTGAACAGCACATTATTATAACTCTCTGGTGGGCTCGAGGGCGCAAGGAACGAGTCCAATGAATCCAGAATTTCTGGAACATACTCTTGGACCTCCAGAACGTTGTTCACGTTCCCCATTTCATCATACATTGCTGGCTGTTCTGGAGCATATTTCCACTCCCCGTCCACGATAAACTTGTACTGATATACGCCCGGAGGTAACATCTTAACTATCGCAAACTCACGGGTACCGCTGCGATGAAGTGCCTGACGCGACTGCCAGTTATCGAAGCTCCCTTCCACCTCAACTATGCTGCCACCCTGAGTCCAATTTATCGCAACGGGAACAAGAGTTGGTGTTTCAGGCCAGCCGAACAAATCCGGCACGAGTCCGACTTGACCCGCTGACTGAATAGCAGGCGGTACGTTCGGCACCATGGAAATCTGTGGCCTGCGGGTAAATGGTGAAGGGGTTGAATACGTCAACTAACAAGCTCGAGCTATCCTCGGAGAGTTTCACACACCCGTAAGACAAAGGTGCCAGTGGAGACTTCGTTTCAGGCGGGGCATGCAAATGTTCATCTCCATGGCGCGTGTTTCCTGCACCGCCGAGCGCGGCCGATGCCATGCGGTGTGCCTGCTGGTTTCCCATCAAACAGTAAAACTTCAATATTCGCACGGCGACTAAGTGCCGGTGTCGTAAAGCAAAAGGTAAGAGTACCTAAATCATGTATCACCGTAAAAACCATTATGGCTAAATCATGGCTAAATCATGGCTAAATCATTACTAAACATGGATTTTCATCTGATTTTCGGTTTTAGCCATTTCAAGTTGGCCTTTTGAGTCGATTATCCAAGAATTAGCCATAATTTAATGACGAAAACATAAAAAATTACGTTGTCGAAAGCGATTTCAGGAAATTTTATGTAATTTCTTATGAATTTCGCAGAGTCTTTTAAGTTTTGGGTGTGATTGTGTATGGAAGTTAGTCAGGGTTCGGATTTCAGCAGAGATCCGTTCCATTGTGCGAATGAACGAACTAACCCTAACTATTTGAAGAATCCCGCCTGCCGGCAGCAGAACCGAGGCTCGCGCGGCGCGAGAAGGAACTCAAATTGTCTCATGTATATCAGATATGTTAGCTAGTGGCGCGGAAGGCCCCTTAGGTGTTCTCGGGGCTCACATATGTACAGGTTAAGCGCTGTTCCTTGTCTTCCTCATCTTCTGCATCCATGCCATTTTTTCAATCCCGAAGTTCGTCTGGCTTGTATGTCGCGTGCACGCGATCCTTCGCCGCAGGTAACATCTTCGCGATGGCTTTACGCAGGTTACCTTGATCGTCGGCGAGGTCTCCAATGCCGTACTTCATCGACAGTTTTGGGGGTAAATCCTCTCCTGGATGCGCCTGCTCCCACAGCATTTCCTTCAGTCGATGGCGCACCTTGTGTTCGAATTCGGACAAGCATTTGCCGCAGCCACTCTTCTGGAATCTGCACGTTCCGCAACCTGCAGTCACTGTGAACTTCGATTGATCTTCCCAGGCGTTGCCTGTCGAACTGCCTTTCTTCTTTGGCTTCTGCTTCTTCTTTGGCTTCTGCTTTTGCTTCTGCTTCTGCTTCGCCGCTGCCCCACCACGAGTGGTGATCCCCCCATCAGTGCTGGTCAGATTGGTGCCAGCCGTAGGAACAGCATTGTTGGAGAGGTCACCACGCGTGGTCATCTTCACTGGCGAGGCGGTGATACCTGCGTTTGTTGAAAGTCTCCCGGCACCACCATTCGAAGATTCGACTCCGTCGTCGGTGCCGGTTGAGACTTGGTTGTTAGAATTGGTCAGAGATTTGTGAAATACGAGAACAAAATGTAAACGTGTTGAATAAAAATAGAAAAAGCCGACTCGTGCGCGCGGCACGGTCAACGGCCATCTGGTGGCCAAATGTCGGTGTCCTCGCATCGGAACCAACGGGCCTCGCCGTGGTCCCTTTTCCTCCAAGCATCTTCAAAAGAAACATCAGCCGCACAATCGGTGGTGCTGCCCAGATTTGTCTCAAAAAAGAAACCGTAGACGTGCCATTGGTTGTGTTTGTCACCAGGTTTGTATCGCATTTCTTTGAATTGGGGGGTATGCTTCATGACGAAGAAGTTATACCCGGACAGGCGCGAGCTTCGCCTGCGCATATTCCGAGGTGACGCACTCATTATAGGATCTGATGGACTATGTGATTACGTGTTTCTCCCTGAGATAGGTAAAACATGTGAGGAGCTGTTGACAACTGGAGGTAGCGCGCAAGAGCTCGCCGAACGAATAGCAGGCAAAGCATATGAACACTCAAAGGATGAAGATACGACAGTCCATTTCCACTGGAGGCATTGGTCATTTGGAGCGTGCACAGGGTAAAATGCCCCTTGTTGGCGAGATGGATGACATCGCCGTTCTTGCTGTCATATTCATCAAGTGACTATGGCTGCGAACAACTTGAAAGGAGCATGACGCACAGATACCCCTTCGCTTGCTCTAGATAGAATCGGCTACCTATTCTCGAGTAAAAGCGTAGGAAAAGTTGCAGCCAGTTCAATCCCGGTTCGTCCCACAATGCCATTTCAGGTCGGGTCACCCCCAATTAACGTACGTTTTTTGGTAGCCACAAGGGACAAATGTGTTAGAAGCATTGATCTCGCAGCTGAATACAAGCCACCAAACTGTGCTCCTTGAAATCTTGGACAGGAGCAATCTGTTAACACGGTTCTAACAGACTACATGCTTTACAATCATCGACCACAGTCTTCACTTATAACTTTCATGTGACACATATAATAAACTGCCGTATGTTCGCCCAAGCAGCTATGCCAAGTCTCGGCAATATAAAGATTCGAGATACATCATACCTTTATTTGTAGCTAATATGCCCTTCACATTATGTTCATCCAAATCTCAAAAGAGGACTCTTTCCTCTAATACAGGAGGGACCACCAAAAAAAAGTTCCAACAGAATATCAGAGAAAACGTTCAAGCCATTTGTGACGTGGTTCCATGTAACATATTTGTATATCGTGCCGGAAATCCCCTCGAAAAGTATCTTGCTTCGATATACAGGCCGTGGCCGGTGTTCATCAATTTGAAAGCCAAAAAAGTTCACCATGCGACTTGCTACTATCAAAGAAAACCTCAAGAGAAGCCCAAGGGTTTTTCCTGGACTCGTAATAGTACATTCCGATGAGCCTCCGATGGACGACAAAGACAGCGTGGTTCGTAAGAAGGAGGAACTTCTCACTTCCAACGCCTTGCTAGCCAACGATGATGAAAAAATGCCGACAATCTTCTTCGCACCCGAGATATTTCGAGCGCATAGATGTGCTACGAAGCATGAAGTTGGGATTCCGAGCACCCAAACTGTCGAGATTGTCAAAAAGCGGCCGAAGTGAGGCAACAAATTGAAAAAGAAGTGCAGCGCCCATTCCCACCGCAGTGATGCGCCCATACCAAGACCCCAAGATTCCGGAATCGAAAACCAACCCTGTCGCAAACCTGCAGGAACCCAACAAAGATAAAGCGCAATCGGCACGAATCTTAAGTGCCGTGCTAACTTGACAGACAGTCGCGTGGGCGGCAGCCAGCCATCAGAAGAAAACATCTTGATGAAGATCGTTTCGGGCACACATTCATTTCATATATGAGCGAGCGCCCTGAAATATCCAGCTCCCAGTAGAATAATCTGTTGCGCTACGTATGTAGGTGCCTCCCTGGTGACTGAAAAATGATAAAATCCCCCTGCATGTTTTAATATGAATATATATATTGTTTAATACGAACGAAACGAAGCAAGCAAGCAAGCAAGCAAGCAAGTAATAATAAGGTATATAATATATATATTAATGTATATATATATAATATCTATATTTTATTAAATGCGAACGAACGAAGGAATCATCTGATGATTGAGTTATCATCAGTGTATGTGCTTCATGTATTCCCGATTTATAAAATCAAGTCACAGTTCGCTCAACAACTTTGTTTCGAGCGACGTGTGTTCATGCGACACCATCATGATCTGGATGCGACGGTTGCGAAATTGCGCAACATCGTTGAGGACTGCCTGGAAAAGCATCTCACCTCATCTGCAATCTTCTTTTCCGACAAGCTTGTGACAATGAGTGGCGGTGCGATTGGCGACATCTTCCTCCACGCTAAAGCGCTTTTTTTGGGCACGCACTACCGTCGTGCGTTTGCGACGTTGCATCGTGGTGGGCTCATTCCGGGAAACGTTTCCTCGGAATTCGATAATGGAGGTTTTAAGATGCGAAGCGTAGACCCTCGCCGCTTGCCTTATTCAAAAAAGTGTAGACTTCTCGCCGCACAATGCCTCGCCGCCGTGAAAGACTGGGAAGGTTGCCTCGTCGTTCTTGGAGAAGGCGATGATGACAAACGCTACCCTTACATGGAAGATTCAGATGGACGAGGTAATTTAGCCGCAAATCTAATGGACAGCGTAACTTTCTCTCGCTCCAGGAGCGGAGGGGTCAGACAAAAGACTATACACTATCAAGATTGGCAACACAACTGCCAAAAAGGACACGATTCAAGAGAAGTTGACCGCAAGCTTCAGGACGGTTCTGTCTCGACAGGAGCGTCGTTATGCCTAATGCGAGGGAAAGTTTACAGTGCACTGGAAAACTGGAAATCGGCAAAGCACTGGTGTAAAGAAGCGCTTAAATTGGACCCATTTTGCTTTGATGCTTTTGAGATGTTGATTTCAAAACATTTACTCACCACCGACGAAGAGAGTTGTTTTCTATCTTCATTGCAAATCAGGCCGGAGGATAAATGGATCACATCTCTGTACAGCACGATGTGCAGATATTACAAGGGAAACTTGATTCCTACCAAAGGAGCCTCACATGTGACTTTGAGCCTTCAAGACAACGACCAGGTGACTCTAGGACCAGTACATATTACTAACGTGACAGCAGATTCGAAGCATGCTGTCAACAATCAGTTTTCTGCGACAAGCGCGGATGCATATTGCAACATCAGAACCACACAGCCCGAACTCGATGCCCTGAAGCACAATGGTGAGGTTATACTTGCTCGCGCTGAACAGCACTTCAGTTGTGGTGATTATCAGAAATGCTATGATACTATCCAGGGGTTGCTTTCGAGCGAGCCAATGAAGCTTACTGCCCTCACTTGCTACCTAGCAGTTGCTGCTGAGCTCCGCTTGAAAAGCAAGTTGTATCTCTGTGCACACGAACTTGTCGAGGAGTACCCGGAGAACGCAATCAGTTGGTTTGCAGTGGCCTGCTACTACTACTGCACAAGACAATTTGATTCCGCTCGCCGTTATTTCGGCAAAGCAACGATGATGGAAAGCGCATTCGTTCCTGCATGGATTGGCTTCGGGCATGCATTCGCGGCTCAGGACGAGAGCGACCAGGCGATGGCAGCATACCGCACAGCCACTCGCATATTTCCTGGCTGCCACTTATCTTTGATGTGCATTGGAATGGAATATCACCGTACTAACAACTTAAAGTTAGCCGGACAGTTTCTTTGTAGGGCACTTGACTTATGTCCCAGTGATTTTCTTGTGCATAATGAGTTAGGCGCACTTGCGTATTATGATGGTGATCATGTCGCGGCAACTTCCCACCTCGAGAGGGCAATTTCTCTCATCCCGCAACCATATGTAGCAAGATGGGAAGCGATACTTGTTAACCTGGCACACTCATACCGAAAGCTGAACAACTTTGATGAGGCAATAAATTGGTATGAGCAGGCGCTGCGTCTTGCGCCCAAGAGTGCAAGTATATACACTGCACTTGGTTTTACATACCAGCTGAAGGGAAACTTTCAGAGTCGGATGGAGAAGGCAATAGAATGCTATCACAAAGCTCTGAGTCTAAAGCCGAATGATACTTTTGCGCAAGAGATGTTAACACTAGCACTCATCGACCAGTGCGCCGTGACAATGCCACCATATAATTTCGTTGCGTACGATGCACAGCAGCCTTTCCCTGCTAGAAGTAAAAGGTTGGCTAGCTAGCTAGCTTATTATTATGATATATATTATTATTATTATTAGTAGCTACAAGTATATATACATATATATATTATATATGCATGCTAGTCTACATATATATATATACGTACTATATACATATGTTTACGAAGGTACTTTACTTTACGAAGGTATGTTCTATAACATACGAAGGTACATACTTTCTTCGATGGTACGAAACGTACGAAGTAAGGGAGTTTTTTTGGCAAGTAAATATAAGCTTCATTCGTAAATAAGTTCCTTGTCAGGTACCTTCGAAGAATAAGCAAGGTATTAATACCTTCGTAACGTTTCGTTCGTATATATTATAAGGGTTTTTAACTCTATAGAGAAAAGTTCTCGACTCGCTGGCCTTACGAACGAAGCTAACAAATTGATCTGTATGGGTTCTTGGTCGGCTTATAAGCGACTTTATCCGTTTACCGTTGTGCCCTAAATGCCTTTGACCACTGCATATGGGTTCTTATTGCGTTGATTCTCGGCTGGCAAGAACAAAAGGTGCCAGTTTAGACATTCACCTCAAACCGTGTTCCACTCTTTTTGTTATCTAGATATTCTGAGTGAAGGAACGGACATCAGAGTTCCCGTCCTGCATGTGCTAAACCAATTGGCGAACACGTCGGCATACTAGTACTCCGCTTAGAAAGAGTAAGCCCGATGTGAGGTAAGTCAGTATGATCGGGGCCGCATGGATCAAGAGCATCCCTCTTCCAAAGTGTCACGATTTGGCAGCGCGAGGCTGCTCTGAGCGAACCATTCATGGGCAAACATTTTACCAAAACTGGATTTCCGATGAAACGTGTTCGATTTGGGGGTCAAGAATAATAAAGTAATGGGATCAGATCATCGACTAGCTTTCTCTGTTAACCTTGTCGCAGGCATCGATCCAGTCACTAAAAACATCAATTGGCTCGCTGAGATGCGAAATATTGCAAGTATATCGCTGCCCACATACTGTGCATTCTACCATGCCTTTCCCTGTGAGCTGATCCATCTTAGCGAACACGGTCTTTTCATGGTTGCAGAAAGGACAAGTAAACGCGGTGTCCACTTTCGGGACGACCTTTTTGGGTGGCGGTTTACTGGACTTCCGTTTCCCCTTAAAGGAAGGAAAGGGAGCGCTCAAGGCAGATAATGTCAGGTATCAAAAAGGTGTCAAGTATGAAGACTATTTGGGGATCTGCGATGTGATGAATATAAGGAGGACTTACCATGTGCGGCGTGCAGGTCGACGAAGCAAGACAGCCGAAAAATACAAACTTTTTTCGATTTTGTTTCCTGGCGACTCGCAACGGAATTCGATTTCGGTCGTTGCAATAAAGTAATAAAATAATATATCTATCTTCATTCGTTCATATATCTTCGTAACAATTAATTAAATATAAATAATACCTTTATCTGCATATATAGCATCTTAATATTTCATTATTATTACATATTATTACGTACGTATATATATAATTATATACATATTGTTGTGATCATCAAGTCAGAGACCCTACTCCAATTTCCAATTCCTAATTCCTAATTGACTAACTACAGTTAATTCCCGTGAGCGTGATTTACTAGATAAGTCACCTCAGAGAAGACAGAAGAGACAGAGAGTTACACAGTGCCATATTGCTATATTGGTTCTTGTGGAGACAAGGCAGAGTGTCTAAGTCAGAGGTTGCAGAACCTTCTTAGAAGCCTACTCGTCTCAAACATACATAGCATCCTTCCTGGTTTTTACCAAACCTAGTCTCTCCAAACAACTTCCTTCTTTCACAATGTTCTCAAATCTCCCCAAAGTTCTACTTCTACCGAAGGTAATAATTTGGGCCCCCAGAACTGATACACATCTAGTTCTAAATACATATATACAGCTAATAAACCGTAACACATGCATACATAATTATATATCATAAATATCTCAAGCAAGATCGAAGATGATCTATCATTTCGGGATGTCATTTGTTTTGAAGTTTAGCGCGAAGCGCATGTTAGTATTTGCAACCGACCGGCGTTCATGGTAAAGAACATAAGTGTTACAGAAGATCTACCGGCAGCAATTTGTTATTAATAAGATGATTGTTACTGCGCTGATGATCGATAATAACATTCTAATATCATATTTATATTATACCGAAGGTATATATTATTAGATATATGTTTCGTAATAATAAAAATTCTCCAGGGAGGAACAGGAGTCGTGATTAACGTGATTTCGTGGGTTCGCTCCCAGGTGTGTCGGCATAGCCCCCCGCATGGTTATTAAATCATGATAGAATTGTGGGTACGTGCTATTCGCAGCAAATGATGACAAGACATGTATGTATGTGTGTGGCTTAACAAATAAATGTGCAATTAATCGTTTTTATAGTATATAAATGCCCTCACGTATGGCAAACACCATGGGACAAATTTTTCACACGTGACTCAAGAAAATTGGTTTATTTCGTCCAATGAATGAACCAATTGTAAGTAACGCTAAACCAACGATTCTGAGTTAACGATGTCAAAATGTGTTACAATGTATGAGGAAAATAAACCTTCGACCTTGATTAACGATACCAGTTGAGGTGGACATTTTTTTCTTGCAATCCTCGTAAGATCGGCTATGCCGAAAATAAAGTAATAATTATATATCTTCGTACGAATTATTATCCCATGCATCCATCCACGCTCGTACATATATACCTTTACTCTTACGAGCAGCCGCAGTCCTTGAGGTTATTGGTGCCTGTGAAAGCGCACAACTTTGGGAAGGTAGTGGATATCGACCAATCAAGACCCATGAAGGAGCCAGCCACTAAGAAGTCACGCAAAGCGGACGACACCGCGGACCCGCCAGAATTCGCGGGGGAGCTGACACGCACCAACCGCTACACGGGCCGA
>Ga0209630_10005146_pt1 | contig 11182 bp, 13 predicted proteins | sample COG_01_FD_184745 | JGI IMG/M metagenome (GOLD analysis project Ga0209630, IMG submission 184745) | Pelagic Microbial community sample from North Sea - COGITO 998_met_01 (SPAdes) (version 2) | ecosystem: Environmental > Aquatic > Marine > Neritic zone/Coastal water | place: Helgoland, sampling... | reverse complement strand
TTTTTGCAGCTTTAACTTTTTGTTTTTCGGGTGATGCAATTTTAAGTTTTGATCTTGCGACTTTTTGTTTGAAGGAAGAACTCTTTGCAAGTTTTTTCATACGGAGTGCAGCCTTGCGTCTTGCAGCTCTGTTGACAACTTTAAATTCTGAAAGACCTGATACTTCAGATGCCAGTTCTAAAAATGTTTTCATTTGTCCCATGCCTTTATAGCAGTAAAGTTATTGAAGGAGAACTCCATTCTGTCTACCAGTTTGACAGCACCACCACTAACTCTATCAATAGCAACATAACCCTCTGGATTAGTCACTTTAAATCCATTTGCGGTCTTGATGAACGTATCAGTCAATCCCTTTACACTATTTAGTTTATTTACAATTTGCATTTTTGCATCAACCAAATAATTCTGAAATGTGATGATTTGTACTAGATTGCCGGTATGTTTCTTAACCTCTCTTACATATTCCTTTTGAATATTTGTGTATTTCTTTTTACCAGCATCACTCTTAGCTTTATCAATCTGTTTTTGTATTGAGTCTTTAACCCAAGTTTCATATCCTTTTGCGTGAGTTCTAGGATTGGTAATTTTTTGTCCAGCACGAACTTTACTGTTATTGTATGTTTTGAGAGATGCACCAGCGATTGCACCTGTCATAGAATCTTGGAGTTTAAGAAACTTAGTGAGTGCTGGAGAATTAATTCTTTGAAATGTAGAACCAGTATTTGACAGTGCCGCAGTAACCTTTTCAGTTTCTTTAGAGGTCATAGTTGCTTTACCAGAAACGTCTTTGTATGTTGCATCGTCCATCCAGACAGTGGATGGTTTTCTAAGTCCTTTGATATCTGCACCAAACGATGCTGTCATGTCTTGTAATGCATCACCTTTGTATGTTGTGTGCCAGACAATACCAACCTTTGCGTTGTTTATAACTTTACCAAAATCAGAATTGACAGGAACAGCATACACAATTGTATTAGGTTGAAAGGTATAATATGATGTTCCATCAATAGTATCTGTGTCTACATCATCTGTAAACATTAGATCACCTTGCAACACACCTTTGATTCCAAGTTTAGAAAACTCTGCAAGGGCAACTTTGAATTTTGCGTTGAGTGTTCCTGATAAATCATCGTCAATCTCTTGTTCTGTTTTATACAATTTAGGATTCACATTGAATACCGACTTTTTTGCAACAAAGAACTTACCATCTTCTGGATCAACACCAGCAAAGATAGCAGGAGCTCCATCCCACTTCACCGTCATGTTAATTGAAGACCTTGTATTACCAGACAACATATCTCGTAGTGAACGTAGAAAGTTGATTGCAGCTCTACCACCAGCAACACCGTTGTTGATTATCTCATCCTCTAGATGTTCCAGATGAAGATTCTTTCCAGCCTTATTTTCGTCTAATTGTGCGAATGATATCATTTTAGTCTACCATTCCATAAACAAATCCATGTAAATCTTTAGGAAAACTTTCTTTTACTGAAGCTATAACAATATTAAAAAACTCAAACAATTTTTCAAATAATTTAGCTCCGATCTCTTTAATTTTATTAAGTGCAGACTTAACTCTAATAATAATTTTTTTATACATATTATTCAACCAGTTTTTGGCTTTAGATGTTAGTGCCTTTAACTTATTGAAAATCCTTTCAATAAGAAAAAACTCATCTCCCTGTAATAAATCCTCTTGAAGATTTACCATCACTTTATTAGCAATCTTGTCATTATACAGTTCATCTAAAATAATACCTCTAAAAGATTCATTTTCTTCTGGAAGAACTCGTAATACAGAAGCAGGACTCCCATCACCTGTTTTCCATGTTGAAAAGACTTTCATTTTAGATGCTATTGTAACAACCTCTTTAGATACAGTTGGTAGTCCAGAAAGACCAGAAGACTTTCCATCAGAGGTAACTGGAATTGATTTTGATATTGCTCCTGTATTCGCATCGAACTCCACACATATACTTGCGACTGAAGTTTTATTTGAAAACTTTTTATATCCCGACATTGCCTCAAAACAATACCATTTTAGAAACTCTGGTTTTTTTTCAAAGTTTAAATTTTTTGTTATCTCTGCATTTAATTCTTTGTGAAATTTTTCGGTTGATGCAAATGTTTCAAGATCATCTTTTAATTTAGGAGTTAATTCTACTTCTTTTTTACCTGATATAATTTTGGTTGCAGTACCAGCAGTCAATTGTCTGTTTTTAATTTTTGCAAAATTATTTTCTATCATAGACATTATTTTGTCTATCTCTTTTTTAGAACTTCTGTCTACACCCATATATTCTAATGCTGCATAAAATGTTGAAATAGTCTCACCCTTACCACCAGAAGCAAGCTGAGAACCACCTTTTTTCTTTAATGAAATATTATAGTTTTTCGTATACATATCTGTTTTAGGAGTTCCATTAGTACCACCATATTTTAACCACATGGCACTTAAATTTGCTTTTCCACCACCACCACCAAATTGAATCATTGGCGTTGTCATTTTAAGTTGTTTATTAAAAGATTGTGCTACTTTAATTGCTGGTTTGTCATAGTCGGGATAAAATTTCTTTGCTTGTTCTGAAGCAGAAGTGTCTGTTCCACCTACAATTTCATTATACTTATCAGTAATTAAACTTTCCCAATCTGCACCCTTCGGGTTGGGTGTACCTACTTTTGGAGTTCCTTGTCCAAATCCCATGTATTTTACTAATGAGGGAACATTTTCTTGAGCCCAATCTGTAATTTTTTTAACTAATGCAGCGTCACCTTTTGCATGACGAATCTTAAATTTTCCATTAGAAGGATCACCAGATAAAGGAACTAAATCTGTGGCAGGGCCTAAACGTAAATCTTTAAGATACTTTAATAATTCATTTAAATCTTTTGTGGAGTAATCGAAGTTTTTAGCAAAAGAAGTAACTTCTTTTGCTGTGGAAATAGGTGTAGTAAATCCTTCAAGTAGAGTTTGAATCTTTACTTCTGGTGCGATATAGTTTTCTTGGACAGGTTTTAACTGACGAACATACTTCCGTAACGACATATCAATGGCTCCATTTACATATACTTTATAGTATTTATAAGAGGTTAAACCTTGAAATCGTCATACCTTGATTCTGATGACTTAGACCCAAAGGTTGTCTTGTCAAATGTCGGTTCATCTTGACCGCTATCTACCAAGTCCTCTTGTTCTTTATTCTCTACATCATACAGTCTCATTTTACTTCTGTCAATACCTACAACAAATCTTTTATTCACTGTTGGGTCATTATATCGGTTCTTGAGTTGTTTTACTACGATTTGATTAAGTGCATCAAGTTCCTCATTACTGATAAGGGCAAACATAAAATCTGCTGTCGCTGGCAACCCAAATGATTCAGATGTGTCCTCAAGGCCAATGTCGGTTGAGGTGAATCCACCCCTCGTTGTTTGTGTTGCCGACATGATGGGAACATTTGTCTCGACTGCAAGTCCTCTAAGTTCTTCTGCAATCGACTTAATATATGTGTACGAATTGACATTTGATGCTCCCTTCAAACGAGATGATGCACAGATATTTAGGTAATCAATAAATATCATATCAGGTTTGAAGGATTTCTTGATAGACAATTCTTTAATCAGACCACGAAAGTGTGCAGAGTGAGCAGATGCAGTAGGATATTCTTTTACAATCAGTGTACCGTTTGTTTTTTTCTGTATCTTCTTAATCTTACTTTCAAACATGGTTTTAGGTAAATCATGCAAGTCTTCCATAGATACGTTCATCAGATTTGCATCTATACGTTCTGCGATACGTTCCTCTGCCATCTCTAAGGTGATATACAATACATTCTTACCTTGAGACAAACAGTTTGCAGCCATGTGACACATGAACAACGACTTACCAACACCTGTACCAGCAAGTGCAATGTTAAGAGTCTTCTGTGGTAAACCACCCTTAGTAATCTTGTTGAAAAACTCTAAGTCAAATGGTATGCGTTCTTCTACTTTATGGTAGAAATCAAAACGCTTTTCACTATCGTTAAAGTAATCGTGGCCAACTGCATTATCAAAAGACACAGCAAGTGCATCAGTCAACAAACTAGGGATTGCATCTGCACCACGGTTCTTGTCTTTACCATCAATGATACCGATACCATCTACGATTGCATTGTAGATAGCTTTGTCTTTACAAAACTTTTCTGTGGTATCGACTAACCACTCCATGTCAACATCAGTTGCATCAAGTGTCTTGATAATCTCTACAATTTTTTGATGTTCTGTTTCAGTTAAATCTTTGCGAGTTTCAACTTCAATTTCCAAGGAAGTCTTTGTCGGCATCTTGCGATACTTGTCAACAAAGTTTGTAATCTCCTCAAAGACAATGCGTTCTTCTTTTACACTAAAATAATCGGGTTTGATGAAAGGCAATACCTTTCTACAGTAATCTTCATTTGATACAAGGTTACTGAGTGCTGTCCGTTCTATTGTCTGATTCAATTTGTGTTCCATCCTCTGATTGTGCAATAATGATATGCAAAAGTATATCACCAATTAACTTAAAAAAATCATCACCAAAATTTTCTTTTGGTATTCCATTGTTTTCTATTATATCATACTCAAACTTAAATGGCAACCCACTTTTTTCGATTTCTTCTTCTGTTGCAAGTTCTTCTGGAAGAGTAACTTTTCCATACTTATATACAACACCATGAAAATCAGTTTCGCCTGTAAGACCAATACAAGTCTGATCTGGATGAGCATCACTATTTAAGAATACAAATTTCTTTGTAATAGGGTCTTGTAAAATTTGTTCTGTTGATGGTAGTGGTTTTGGTGTACTTTCAATTGGTTCACCGAATTGATTTAATAATTTAGACATAATGTAAATAACTCCCAATTATGTATTTTGATTTTTCGATTGGTTTTTCTCCAGCATGAAGCCATGGCCACATTGGTGGAAACATTAATAATGAACCTTTTACACAACTACTACCAAGTCCTAATTGTGGAAATGATGTGTGACCAGCATCATTATCATCTAAGTATAAAAAGAATACCAAAAATCTTCTTGCATCTTTATAATGAGTAACATCAACATGAGGACTAAAAAACTCATCACCGTTAGGTTCATATCGTTTCATTCGTATCGATTCATAACCATGTTTAATTGGCCATTGATTTATTGTAATCTTACAATCTTCTTTGTACTTATCTACATATTCTGGAAATATTTTTAAAAGATGTTTTGTATCATCTTCCCAGCCAGGCTCTTCCATTATATGAATTTGATTGAAAGACATTTTAAATTTTCTATCAGGATTTTCTCTGTTTTGAGTACGCCACTGGTCAGAATTTTCTTCAAACCTTTTAATTAGTTTATCACAAAACGAATCTGATACAACATTTTCATATATTCTAATATAGTTTTCTAAGTTCATTATTAAAAGTTCCTAAAAGTCTATCATTGACCTAACAGTAAAATCAATTGCAATACGTTTTTCGTGAGTAATGATATCTGCTGCTCTGTGTGGGATTAGTGGATTAAACACATAGAAACTAGTTGGTGGTGCATAGTAGGTTTGTTTGTTCCATTCAAAACCACCACCCCATTCTTCTTTCCAATCTGAATTAAGAACACCAAGAATTTTTAGCACTTTCATATTTTTTGGAATATCATCTTCATGGTCTGTATGTGTGTTGTCTTCTCTGTGTTGGTCTTTAATACTACCACCACACCACAATGCTTCTGGATAAAATAGTTTACCACCACTCTTTTCATATATCTGTGTAAGTAATGCCAAACACATACCAGCAATCCTTTCAGTTTTAGGATTCTTAGTCTCACCATCAATGATGGTTAACTTAGGATGTCTCTTACTGAAGTGAGCTCCATGAGGGTACTTAAAACTCCAATCCTCACTTTCTTGGAATTGATATCTAAGAAATTCCAAGAACATTGGAGTTGTTACATTTTCAATTATTTGTAGTGGTATTGTTTTCACTCTATTCACCTTGTTAACTATGGGAAGGCCTTTATCTGGTCTTCCTGTACTATTTATAGGGGTTTTCAATTTTCCAAGAACTGACATGATTACTTCTTCTTTACGGTAAAATCAATCGCCAATCTTTTTTTGTCAGAGGTAATATCCTCTGCTGCATGAATAATTGACGAATCAAAAACTAAAAAGTCTGTTGGTGCGAGTTGATATGTAACACCACCATGAACAAAACCACCACCATCAGATGGTAGCCAGTCAGAGTTTAGTGTACCTATAATCTTTATTCGGTCACTACCCTCTGCATGGTCTGTATGAAAGTTATCAGGCCTGTGTTTGTCTTTAATACTAATACCACAGGCAGAACACTCTGGAAGAAAATAATCTTTACCACCAGCATCGTAAATTTGAATAAGTAATCCTAGTGCGATACCAGCAAGAACAGAATTTTCTTGAACAATATCGTTGTTGATAATTCTCAACTTAGGAAACTTATCTTCTAGTGGAACTGGATTAGTAGGATTATATGGATACAAAAAACTCCAGTTCTCTTGAGCAACAGCCATCTGTTTCATCATGTTAAGATAGTTTGCAGAACAGGCATTTTTAATAACTTTTGTTTCCATTAATCATCTACCTCTAAGTTTTCTGTAGAAAAATCTACTCCTGATCTTTTTGTTGAACGACCATGCAAATAAACTAAAGGCTCACTCTGCATATGATCAAGATAGTCAACACCATCTTCTGCATATGCACGAACATTTGTACGTTTTACAATTATACCATTTTCTTCTTCAATGGTTATAATTTCTTGTCGTATTAGACCTTTTCTTGGTGGTTCTAATCTTGGATTATCAGCCATTAAGTTTCTCCTTGTAATTTAACCATATATCATTTAATTTAGATTCATGTGGTTTATCATACCATGCACCACCTAAAGTATAATGTAAAGCATTTGCATCATCTATATCTTCATACTCACCAACAAGCCAGTTCCACTTTAAAGGTAACTCTCCAATATCATTTTCATCACACCATTTAAATTGATGTAGCTCCTGTAAACTCATTGAGAATACTTTTTCAAAAGTTAAATCTACTTTGGACTTATTGAATATTATAAAACTACCCCAATTCTTTTTAGGATATGTTGTTTGTTTTTGATTGTCCATTTTCATATCAACTTTTGATACATACTCTGAATGTTTACAAACATATACAGCTTTAGATGAATCTAACTCTGATAATAACTCCATTGGATTTTTTAAAAACAAAAAGTCATCATCAGAAAAAAATGTCCATTGTGAATCTGAATAAACTTTGTCTATTACTGGAGTTAAAAATCTTGTTCTTGAAAATGGGTTTGATGTATTTCCCTCATAAAAGATAGGAAGTTTCTTTACATCTATATTAAATTGTTCTAAAGAATATTTACAAACTTCACTAGCTATATTATAATTTGGTGTATGTCCTATCCAAAAATTTGACATTAAAAAAACTCCTCTAAAGTATTTAACTTTTCTTTTACAAAAAGAGAACTACTTCTATATGTAATAGTTCCTTTTCTTTTCATTTCATAATCAAACTCATGTCTCACCCATCTCTCTATGTCATTAAAAAAACGAGTTCCATTCCACAAGTCATCTTTTTGTATTTTATTCTGTAGATTATACCATATATTATTGTAAAAGTCAATATTATTTTCTAGTTCTTGAATTTTACTTTTTAACTCATCTCCATTCTTAACATATAAAAAATCTGATATTCCAAACTTTTTAATATCGTCTTGTTTGTAAAAAAATGGAACTATACCAAATATTAAAAACTTCCAAAACTTACTTGATGTGGGATAATTATTTGAGCCACCAGTAAGTAAACTATATTTTGTATCATATAAGGTGTCATGTAGATCGATCATGGGTATTTCCTTTATATTACCATGATACTTTTCATTTATTGTTTCTAAATCCCATTTACCATAAATCTTTGTTTCTGGAAAATTATTAAGTATATAATCTTCCATGATTTTACCTTTGTTCACAGTTTTATGATGTGATGCTGTGCCATGCATAAAAACACTCAAAAGAGTATTTCTCTTATTTGGTTTATCTAGTAATTTACTTTTTTCTTCACCCATCAGAAAAGCATAACTGTGACCAACATCTGATACTGGAGTTGTAGTAGTAACTATGGATTGGTTTTCTTTAGATTCTATGTGTTTTGTAGATAATACCGTATCAACAACACTTAATATTCTCTTTGACCTATTATGTAAATCTCTTGCAACTAACGGAAAAAAACGACTATCTTCTCCAATCTCCATGTAAGGTATATTTGTTTTATTTAAAAGCTTTGATATAATGCCTGTATAGTTTTTACTAAACGACATTGGTTTTGCATACTCTCCACTTTGTGTGTGCATATAATTTTCTATCGTAGTAGAACCAGACAAACCAGAATATAGTAAACCAAAATCTATTTTTATATTCTTAAAATAATTGATAAGCCAATCTTGATTATTGATTGACTTATCGTAGTTTTTCCAACAATCAACAAGATTGTTGTTTTTGTTTATTTTCATTTGAGTGTCTATTGGAAGTTTAGAAAAGTTATTTCTACTTACCAGATAAAATGTATCATCTGGATAAAGGTGTGCTATAGATTGGGCAAAGATAGCACTTTCGCTATCTCCACCAATCATACCCCATTGCAGAGGTTCAAAGTTTATAGACTTTCCAAATTTACCAATTATAATATTCATATATTACTCTTGTATTATATTTCCATCAACATCAACTAAACCACGCTCTTTAGATTTACCCCCTTGAGATGGGTCTGGTGTAGTAATTTGTGCAAGAAATCCCTTAAAATGAATTTGTTTTGCATAATATCCTAAACCTTTATCTTCCATCCAATCAAGACAAGTGTTAAAATCTTTGAGCCATTTAGTTCTTTGTTTCAAAATATTGTCATGTTCTGCGAATAAAACGAATCCAGTAATTTGAACTGGTTGATTGTAATTGTCTATTAAATTAATCCATGTAATCATCTTTGAATTAAAATCCCCACCTCCTTTTACAAAACCAGTTTCTAAATTTGGATTATTTTTAATATTTTTTTGATAACCTTTAACTGGAAGTTTTAGTAATCTTGCATCACTATTTGCCATATCACTATTAAGAGCTCTTATTCCGATCTCTTTACTATTTGTCTCTCTAAATTTACTTAAAATAGCTTCAATTTGAGCAGGTGATTTTTTACCATTAGCCATGAAATCAATAGCAAATTTTACTTCATCATCATTTTTAGCATCAAATTCATTTCTATTTTTTGCTTCAATAAGACCTTTTACATAATCACCTTGTGTGTTTGGAACACCTTGAGCTCTATGGTCTTGACCAGAGTTGTATCTTCTTTTCCACATAGTTTTCATAAATGGTGACTCGAATTGTACAACATCATAAAAGTAGTAAATATCATCTCCATAAGTTTCTAGAAGATACTCTACACGATTGTAACCAGAAATAAGTTCTAATTTACCATCTTCTCTTAGTTCTACTACTATAACTTCTTTTTCATAAATAACACCATCTTGCGAAAAAGAGATAGTTTCACCCTCTGCACGATTTTCTTCAGTTTTCTTTTCTCTAGGTTGAAAGGATATACCCTTTTCATTTGTTCTTACTAAAGATTTAAGCTTTCCAGCTTGTCTTTCTAAGAAAATTACACCATTTGGTTTGTCAGTAATATTGTGTTGTTTTTCTGGTGGACAAGCCGCAAGGCTTCTCTTAATATCGAATAATAATTGCATGGTTATACTCCTTTTTGCAATGTTAGTATTACATACCCTCATACTAGATATGTAATAGATTGATTTATGCAGAATATGTTGATTCTGGTTCAAGGGCAATCCAGTATTCTACATCAGTTCCCTTGTTCTTATAGTGGCTGATATTCTTAGATGAAATTTCTACATCATAAGTACCATCCAACAATTTCATGTTTTCTACTTTGAAGAAGAACTTAAACTCACCTTCACCATCAACAGGACAATCCAGTGAATAATCATTTGCAGTATCATTCTTCTTGTCACAAGCAGTAAGTGTAGATGGTTCACTACCATTCTTTTGCAGAACCAAATCGGGAGCTCCGATTACAGATGCAGCACGTTTCAGTTTGTTCAAGTCTTCATTAGACATAGTAAACTTGACTTCCTCTGATGGCATTGTAATCATCTTGGTAGGTGATGTAACAACAGACGGATCAGAGTACCAATAACGTAATCCTTTAGACTTGCTGTTCTCTTCTTTGATAACAACATAACTCTCTTGGAAATCCAATACAGGTTCTTTGAACAGAGACATGGATGCAAGAAACTCGTTCAAGTCATAGATTGCAATCTCTTGTGGAAAAGTTTCTTCAACCTCTGCTTTTGCAATGATGTTCTTCATTGCAGACATAGTTGTAATTGTGTTACCTTCTTTAATTACAAGATTTTGATTAATCGTTGCAAAGTTCTTCAATACAGAAGTAGTGTGACTACTTAGTTTCATTTTCAATATTCTCCATTTCATTAATGTATAACGCTATTATACCATAGTGTATCACTTTTAGCAAGTCATTTCTGTTCTTACCATTCTTTTTTCCGTATCGTTGTGCATACTTGAGTATGTTCCCGATACAAAAACCCTCACCATGACCACCATCTATGATGAACTCTGTAGCCTGAAACTTGTCCTTGCTATAGTGTGCATCATAAGTGGAGTCAATATATTCCCTTAGTTCCTCTAAAGTAACATCTTCATTATATTTGTAATTCAAATTAACCTCTGAACTTTTCAATTTTCGCAATCTGTTGTTCCTCTGACATTCCATCAAATTCTGACATTTTGAATACGTTCATATTGGCAGAGAATGTCCTACGTTCACCCTCACCAGAGAATGGCATGACTGCGTGTTTCAACCATGATGGGAATATCAACATAGTACCAGCTTCTGGTTTTACATATTCTTCTGTGACAGGTCTTAACATATCAATGTCAATACTAGTTGCTTGACCCCAATTGAAATATGTGAAACCATCAGTAGATTCACCATGTTCAGCAGGGGGAATTGCATTTTGAATACACTCTGGAACTTTTAAGTATAGAATACATGACAGTCCTGCCATAGTATGACAGCCATGATTGTGCAATGGATTATAG
>Ga0209630_10005145_pt1 | contig 11182 bp, 23 predicted proteins | sample COG_01_FD_184745 | JGI IMG/M metagenome (GOLD analysis project Ga0209630, IMG submission 184745) | Pelagic Microbial community sample from North Sea - COGITO 998_met_01 (SPAdes) (version 2) | ecosystem: Environmental > Aquatic > Marine > Neritic zone/Coastal water | place: Helgoland, sampling... | reverse complement strand
TGTAGACACTAGGCAAGGAATATTAAACGGTGGCGATTCTGGCCCATCTGTTGTTCCCGGTAAGATAGATGAGAGTTTATTATTAGATTATATTGAGTCTGGTGATATGCCTCCAGATAATCCTTTAAGTGAAGAAGTTGTCAATAATTTTAGACAATGGATTAAGATGGGTATGCCTGACCCAAGATATAAGTCTGAGAATAGGGCTGTAGAATTAAGGCAGGCTAGAAATTTCTGGGCATTTAAAAAGGTTACGAAACCTCCTGTAGCTAAGTATGATGATGGTACAGAGATAGATGCCATATTAAATTTAGAAATAGAAAAACACAAACTAAAACCAGTAGAGATAGCAGATGATTATACTATTGTTCGTAGGCTGTATTTCGATCTTATTGGCCTACCACCGAGCATTACGCAAATATTAGGCTATACAAATGATACCTCAGAAGATAAATATGAGAAGTTAGTTGATAGTTTATTGCAGGATGAGGGGTTTGGAGAAAAATGGGGACGACATTGGCTGGACGTAGCGAGGTTTGCAGAATCTTCTGGACAAGATAGAAATTTAATTAGTCCGTATGCTTGGAGGTACAGGGATTATATTATAGATAGTTTTAACAAAGATAAACCATACGATCAATTTATCAAAGAACAAATCGCTGGTGATCTACTACCACATAAAAGTTATGAAGAATATAATAAGAATAGGATAGCTACAGGTTTTTTAACAATAGGAACTAAAAATATACAGGCACAAATTAAACAGTTTGTGGCAGATCGTAATGATGACCAAATAGATGCTATTACCAGAGGTTTTCTTGGTATGACTTTAAGTTGTGCAAGATGCCACGATCATAAGTTTGATCCGTTTTCTCAGCAAGATTATTATGGTGTTGCTGGTGTGTTTAATAACACAGAAAATATGGATGGTCTTTACAGAGGCAATAACAATACTGGATATTTGGGCGACTATGACTATCTGGTAACAAAAGAGACAGAGGATTTATACAAGAAGAAAAAGATACAGGAATGGTTTCTGTTGTGTGATATTAAAAACTTAGAAACACAGATAGAGTCTATTAAAACATGGAATAAAAGAGCAACAGAACAACAACTAAACAGAGAGTTGGGGAAAAGACAAAAACAATTAGAAGAAGCAAAAGCTAAGTTATCAGAAGAGTATTTAAAATACTTAGAACATTTAGAACCTGTGATGTCTGTCAAAGATAAAGATAAGATGACAGAAGTTAAATTAGCTATCAGAGGAGAGGTTAATAATCTGGGTGATGAAGTACCAAGAAGATTACCAGAAATATTTAGCGATAGACCTAATCTTGATTTTGATAATACCAGCGGACGATATGAGTTTGCAGAATGGATAACTCATAAAACTAATCCACTTACTTATAGGGTTCATGTAAATAGAGTATGGAGACATTTGTTTGGTAAGGGTATACTGGACAGTTTTGATAATTTTGGTATACTTGGTGGAGAACCTACTAATCTTAAACTTATGAACTATTTATCCACTAAGTTTATTACAGGTAGACTATCAAATAAAAGACTTATTAAAACTATTGTTATGAGTAATGCGTACAAGCGTAGTAGTAAGTTTGATAAACATAATTATGAGATTGATCCTGACAATATTTATTTCTGGAGAATGAATGAGAAAAGATTAGAGGCTGAACAAATTAGGGACTCATTGTTATTTGTATCAGGTAAGCTAGACGGATCGCATAAGAACATCAGTGATTTTCAAACAAATATAAAAAACTCCAGCAAAGAACTAAGAAAGTATATCGGGGAGACAAGAGCAAGGTCAATTTATATACCATCATTAAGAGATAATAAGATTGAGGTATTGGACATATTCGATAGACCAGATAACAGTTTACTTAATGCTGAGAGAAGCGTTACGACAGTATCTACTCAAGCATTATTCCTTATGAACAATCCTAAGATTATAGTATTGGCACAAGAAGAAGCAAAAGTATTACTTGAGGGTAATAAAAAGATGGGCAAAACCATGCCCAATATATTATATCGGAACAACATAAACAAAATATTTCTAAAGTTTTTAGGTCGTCCACCTACAGAGCAAGAGAATAAAAAATCTATAGAGTTTATTAAACAAGACAGTGATCTTGCCAAACTTATTCAAATCATAATCTGTACAGGAGAATTTCGTAATGTTAAATAGAAGAAGTTTATTACAAGCCAGTAGTTTTGGCTTCGGTATGTTAGCATTAAAAGGATTGATGGCAGAAGAAATTATAAAAAGTAATAAGAGAGTTATATTCATGTATATGAATGGTGGTATGACTCATACCGATACTTTTGATCATAAGCCTTTAATGGTAGAAAAAGCAGGAACAGATGATCCTGTAAGTAAAGGTAGAAAGATTATGAAACCGGGAGTACCTTTAACTCCAGCAGGAGATAGCGGTATAGAAATTAGCGAGAACTTCCCACACTTGCGTAAACATGCAGATGATTTATGTCTGTTGAACGGTATGAAGAGTAAAACAGGTAATCATAATCAAGCCAGAAGTTTATTGCATACTGGTAATTTTCAATTTAGTAGACCTAGTATGGGTAGTTGGTTATTGTATGGATTAGGTACAGAGAATAAAGAGTTGCCGGGATTTATAACTATAGATGCTAACATTGGGCCTGATAATTATGGTAGTTCATTCTTACCAGCAGTATATCAAGGTACTGCTATTAATGCTGGTAGTAAAAGTGCTATACCTAATCTTGTAAATACATCTACAACTAAAGATAGACAACGAAAAGACTTAGATTTATTAAGAGACTTTAATCAGATGCACCTAAAAGATGGTGCGGAAAATAGTAGACTAGAAGGATTGATTGAGAGTTATGAGTTAGCTTTTAGGATGCAGACAAGCGTTCCTAATACTGTTGATATATCAAAAGAATCACAAGAGACTTTACAAAAGTATGGTATCAATAATAAAACTACTGCTAAGTTTGGTAAACAATGTTTATTAGCTAAGAAATTTAGTGAGGCAGGAGTGAGGTTTGTAGAGATTGGTCATGGTGGTTGGGATATGCACCAGAATATTAATGATAATTTAAAGAAACAAACAACTGCTATAGATCAGCCTATTGCTGCTTTGATCCAAGATTTAAAAGACTGTGGATTATTTGAGGATACAATTATATTATTTGGAAGTGAGTTTGGTAGAACTCCCGGCATAAAAGAAGGAGCAACAGGTAGAGATCATAATAATGGTGGATTCTCTATGTGGATGGCAGGAGGTGGTATTAAAGGTGGCATGAGATATGGTTCTACTGATGACTTTGGACATAAAGCAGTAGACTCAATGGACATGCACGATTTACACGCTACAATATTACATCTAATGGGAATAGATCATAGTAAATTAACATATAGATATAGCGGTAGAGATTTTAGATTAACGGATGTGTTTGGTAATATTCAACACGATATTATAGCATAATGGAAAAGAAAAAAGTAAGAAAAAAGATTCCTAAAGAACTAGCAATTATTCAAGCAGATAATTGTACTGGTTGTGAGGCTTGTTTAGAAGTATGTCCTGTTGATTGTATATTCCAGATAAAGCAGGGAGTAACTCAATGGTGTGAGATTGATCTATCTACTTGTATAGGTTGTGAACAATGTATCCATGTTCCCGGTAATAAGGGTAAAATGTATGATGTTTTAGTCTGTCCTTGGGATGCTATAGAAATGGTTCCTACTGAAGAAATAGCAGTAGCACAAGCTGATATGGGTGGGCCGAAAGAATATGTGGAAGAAAATTGGGACAGATTAGTAGATATTGCACAAAATATAGCAGAGTTAAAAGCTGGTAAAAAAGGTGTATAAAATACAAAAGATTAGATATAAACGTAAGGAACTTTCACATGAGAACTAACAAATATTTAGAAGCATTAAAAGCCATAGCAGATAAACCAGGAAAGAAAGACCCTAGAAGAACTCCTGCACCTAAAAAAGATCAGAAAAAAGGTAGCAAGAAAAATAAACCTGATAGTGCTAAGGACGACAAAGGTAAGATTACTTTTAATGAGAATACTACCACTAAATTAAAAAATAAAGTTAGTGAACATAATAAAAAAGGCAAAGGAAGTAAAGCAACATTAGGTATGTTAAAAGCAGTATACAGAAGAGGTGCTGGGGCTTATTCATCTTCTCATGCTCCTAAAATGAGTAGAGATGGTTGGGCAATGGCAAGAGTAAATGCTTTTTTAACTCTACTCAGAACAGGTAGACCTGCAAATTCTGCGTATAAACAAGATAACGATCTTCTACCAAAAGGACATCCACGAAGTAGTAAATAAATAATTAAAGTTTACTATTGACTGTGGACGATAAAGTAGTATAATGGGTACAACGGCAACAATAATTGCTTTTGTGTTGGTTTATCTACTACTTTGGATAACGGATTTTAATGATGGAAACTTTGATTGACCCAAAAGATATTACTAATTATAATCGTACCGATTCAGAACTGCAATCATTCTGGATATTCTGTATCCTTGTTGCCGGTAAAAACAGTGACACAACTGCTAGATTAGTTACAAAATTACTCAATGACAGAGGAGATATGACTCCATTTGAGTTTATTAAAAGTCTCAAGCTATCAGAACTTCATAATTATTTGAAGGCACATAAAACAGGGCAGTATGATCGGATACGCAAGGCATTATATTTCTCATCTAAATTAAACTTGAGAACTTGCACAAGAGAAGACTTGATGGATGTTTATGGTGTTGGGCCAAAGACTGCTAGATTCTTTTTGCTTCACACTAGAGAATTTTGTGATGAAGTTGTATTAGACACTCATATACTTAGATGGATGAGAGAAAGATGTGGCATAAAAGAGGCTCCTAAGAACACGCCACAAAATCCAGAAAAGTATGCTCAGTATGCAGGATTATGTAAATATCTCATGGAACAACATTACACTGGCTTGACACTAGCACAAGCAGACCTTATGATTTGGACAGAGATGAGTGGAAGATTAGATTGATACTGCTTTTAATCGTAATATGTTTTACGATAGCATTTTAATTAGTTTATTTTATGGAGGAAATATGAGACTATTTCTAGCATTTATTTTATCGACTGTTGCTGTTACTGCGTTTGCAGGAGAAGAACCCGTAGCACCAGAAACTAAATCCGTAGTTGTTTCTAAGGATTGTGATTCCTGTAGCAGTTGTAACTGTAGAGTCCGTAGAGGCTTGTTTGGCAGGAGACTATTTATTCGGTCTACTGATTGTGCATCGGATCAAAACGGTAGCACATATTCAAGAAACTTTACTGTTACAGATGCTTGTAACAATGTAATTCGTTCTAGGACTTATAGTAGAACAATTTGTAACGGTAATACTTGTAACTGCAAGTAATTTTAAAGGGGTGAGATAGCATCAATCCCCTATTTTTTCAAGGAGGAAATATGAAATATATAATATTAGGATTAGTAGGATTAGTAATGTTAACTGGCGTAAGTGAAGCTAGAAGGACTAGAAAGAAAAGTAATAATAAGTATTATTATACTTACACAAGTTCGGCAGATAATTCTTCTGCTCAGGGAGTAGCTAATACAATGGCATCAAGAAGTTGTGTTGCTCATTTTGGTGGACATCATAATACTTATGAGGGTTGTGGTAGTGGCTGGACTCAGAATGAAGCATATAATAATTGTTGCTATAGTAATAGCGGTATGTCTGTAGTAGATGTTGGATATGCTCAGAGTAAATATGGAATGTGGTATTGTTGTAAAAGATATACCAGATGATTTAAATGGGGGAGATAACTTCAAACCCATATTTTTACCTAAACAATGGCGGTAGAAATAATGATGTGTTATGTATAGGAATATAGATCAAGATGAACGACTTTTAATAATGGTACGAAGATATTGGGATGAAGAAGACCAATTAACAGAAGAACAATTACATTGGGTATTAAAAGATGAGGGATATTCAGAAAGAGAAATCAACCAAGCGATTAGTGATTACTGGATTATTCATTTACGCTCTGACATATTGCTTCATCATTGGATTGCACCTATTGTTCTGGTTGTAGTAATGATTGGTTTAATTTGTTATGTTCAAAATTTAATATGGATAAATGTTGGCCCATGAATATTTGGAAAGTCTGGTGCAAAGCACTAGGAGAAAAATCTGGAACAACAGACAGACAAAGCGATGGTATTGCTTTTGTAAGAACTTTTCTTGTTTTGCAGGCGATTGTGACTAATATATTTATAGTTTCTAACATACTAATAAACTGGTACAAATGAGTAAAAATATATTAGTTTTAACTCAGCCAAGAACCGGGAGTAATTTACTTTGTCGATTAATAGGTTCTCAAAAAAATATCCTTAACTTGGGAGAATACTTTGGTTGTTCAAAATTTTCCGTTTCTTTACATACAAATATATTGTCTCAATATATAAATTCTAATTTCTTAAAGGGTATTGATTTATACAAACCTATGCTCTCTAAGATAGTGTCATCTAATTCATATCATAATTCGATAATGAATTATTTAAACACTAACATACTAAAAAATTATATTCTTTTTAACAATCATTGTGTTTGCCTGAAAGTTTTTCATAATCATTTTCAAGAACAAAATTTAAATGTAAAAGAACTATTTGAATGTTTTGATGTAGTATTTTTGCTATATAGATTTAATATTTTAGATAGTTTTATAAGTTTTGAGAAATGTATGATAAATGATATATGGAGTAGTAGACATCCAAAATTTAATAAAAAAGAATCACCTAAAATTATATGGGATTTAAATAAGTACAAACAATTCTATGAAACACAAGTGAATGCTTACAAATATTATTTGGAATTATTAAGAGATATACAAAAACCTAAGATAGTCATAGAGTACGAGAATATGTCTCGTCAAACAAATAAATACTTATACTTACAAAATATATTTAAGGAGCATAATCTATTTTATAAGATACCACCAAAGATGATACGAGACCCTATTGAAAAACAATCTCCAGAAATAAGAATAGAAGAAAATTTTATTAACAAACAAGACTTCATTCAAGACTACAAATCTGTCAAAGAGATACAGTACAACCCATGTTTTCAAAAAATAGATTAAAGTAAAGTTTCCTGTTGACAGTGCCGATACTTGTAGTATAATTAAACAAAAGAAAGGACTTGGTTATGAGTAAAATTATTATTGGATTTAATGGTTGGATTGAGGCTGATCCTGAGAGTATTAGATTTCAATGGATAGGTGCTTATAAAGATAATGAATCTCACGCAGGTATCATTACTGGTACACAATATTTACAGTTAGATGAAGATGAGCGTGAGGATTATATCTTAGAAGATTTAGGGGTAGCATACTCAAATGCTTTTGATGGTGAATTAGATATGTGTGATGTGACTGTTGAAGAAGACCCAGATCATGTTGCTCAAGAATTTCTACAAGACTTATTGAAGGATAAAATCTGATGAATTACCCAATTTCTGAAGGTGATATGGATATTGTTCTTGATGCACTAGATTCTCTGCATGAAGATATGAGATGGAATAATAAAAACGGAGACAATGTTTCTCCATATACTTACAATTTAAAAGAAGTAGAAAGATTATACTATAGATTTGCTAAGGAGGAGGATCAATAATGGGAAGTGATATTTTTACAGAAAGTGCTGTTGCTGTTAATTTGCTAAATTTTATAGATATAATTACAATAAAAAAGAAGGCTAACAGAGAACTTATCGCCAATATATTTTATCAGGAAAAAATAATTAATGAAGAGTCATTAAATATAATGGTTAAAAGTAAAAATGGATTCATTGAAGTTTTTATAGATACTATCAGCATGACTGAAGGTTATGAAAGTGATGAAGATAATAATCAGTTTATGATAAACACTTTTTGTGAACATGGAGGTATTTCACTTAAAGACCTTCCTGATTGGACACTTAGACAATTTGACAGTTGTAGAGAATCAGGCTATGATATAATGACGGGTGTTTTATACATTATGTTTGAGCCTTATGGATTGTTTGAAACAGTAATGACTAAGGAAGGCAAGAAGGTTGCAGAAACATTAGGTATGGATAGTATTCAAGAAACTACTTGGACTGTTCATTCTTATTAGGACATTTAAAAATGATTAGAAACGATGAGATAGAAACATTAAACGATTTTAGTTCTGCTATAGCAGATTATTTAGTTGAAGAATATGATGATGCTTTATCAACTATAAAAATAACAGACACTCAAAGAAATCTTATTGGAGGCATCGTTAATTACTGTTACGATAATGATGATAGTATTAATAATGCTGCAAGTCATTTGATGAGTGTTCTCAGAAAAATTTCTCATCTTTGATAAAGTTTTACTTGACACATGACGATAACTATAATATACTTTAGTGAGGAGTTTTAATATGACATCGTGGGCCTTTCTTGTTATTAGAGACAATAGCGTGACTAATGTTAAAGGATTTTCAGACTATTGGGATGCTGCAAAGTTTGCAGATAATTATATTAAAAATAGTTTAGGTGTCGATATGGAAAAGTACCCTTCTTACAATAAGGGTGAAAACTATACCCAAGAAAATATTTCTGTTGGTGTTTATTTAGTTTCGATTTAAATATTAAAAGGATTTATAATGAACTCTGAACTAAAAAGTAGTATTGAACAATTTATTGTTGACTATGAGAATCAAATTAACGATAATAATATTATGGATAAATTTACTACAGATATTTTTTTAGAAAAAGCAATTAATTTATTAGAAAAAGTAATTAAACAAGAAGAAAGGTTATCTTAATGTCTCAAGTTGTTAACTTTAATAAGGGTGTGTTTTCTTTTATTGGAAATGAGTATGGTAAGAATGTACTACGCAAAGTACAGTCTAAGAAAAACTCTGGCGTTGTAGATCGTATTCTTTCGGATAGTTTTTCCAAGGATTATGAAACAGAAAGAACTGGCAATAAAATTATTGCTATGTTAAGATTAAACCCATGAAAAAGAGAAAAGATAAATTTGTTGGAGGATTTTCTGCCAAGGTAAGGAAATATATATTAATAGAATATAATCCAGCATATCATCAGATATACAGTAGTGTTCAAATACAAAAAGATGTTAGACTCTTAATATCAAAATACTATTGGGGAGGAAATAATATTCCATTTACTGCTGGTCAAATAGTTGACTATGTTAGAAGTAAATTTAAAAATGTCTAATCCAATATCAAAAAAATGACAGAACTACTAATCACAGTTGCTCTAATTATAGCCTTAGAGACTTTGGCATGTCATTATTTTAACAGATATGATAGATAGGTGTAAATATAAGTATCATGCTATTAATATCCTACCTTAAAAATATAGGCTTTTTTATGATACTTATAACTGTTTGCCGAACATTGTTTTATCAATTCTTTTTGTTGTTCGTGGGATTATCAGTAGGATTTTTATTAAATGTAGAATATATAGGATGGAAGTATCCCATTGTTCATAACTCAATATACAATACATTTTTCCCTATTGACTTTGAAGATGAAGGTGTTTTAGAATGGTTGTATAGTACAGGACGATTTAAGATAAGTGCTTTTAATGGTTATCCTCAAGACTTTACGGTTATTGAAGAAGCCATGTGTGCAGAAGAATGGTATTGGGTTAAATATTCTTATACAGATAACAACGGTAATACAAAAATTGCTATAGATCATGTTAGGATCAGATGGAAACCTTGGGAATATTATTATGAAGATGAGGCTAGAGAACCTGTGACTGAAGAAGAAATGAGAAAATATCTCAAGGAAGGTTCATTAAATAGCCGAGATACAAATAGGGCTTTCAGACTCAGGGACGAGATGAGAGACATGGAAAGAAGTAAACTTAAAATTTAAAGAAAGGAAATGTTATGAAGACATTTTTATTTTTAACGGTTGCATTATGGGCATCTATAGGATATACTGGTGAGTGGGTAGCAAGTGTACCAGTTGCACCTGCACCACCACCAATGGTGGTCACAACCCCTGTTCCTGCTGTAACGTATGTAGTGCCTCAACCAACTGTAGTTTATGGTTGGGTTCCTTACTATTATAATGTACCAGTGGTTATTACAGAAAGACGGTGTTGGTTTTTAAGAAGAGAAAGACAAGTGACTTATCAACCGCAGGTTCAATGGAATTATCAACCTTTATTTGTAAGATAAAATGGATATAACTAAAATTTTTGAAATATCAGCAGGAATTATTATTGCTAATATAATTATTAGGACTTTTTGGCCTTGTAAATAATATCATGGAATACATAGTACCAAGTTTTATATTATTAATATTTCTAATAGGAATAGTTTCTATTGGTTTTTCTATGTTTCAGGATAATGATATTCCTACATATATACCTACTAAGAATAAAAGAGACACAACTTTAGACGATGATGATTTAATTATAGTGGCAAATGAATTATTTGAGGATGAATAATGAGTGAGACAATTACTTTACAGAACAATGAGTATCAAACTATTACTGGTAATACTTTAGTAGTTTTTTATATTACTTCAACACTAGAAAAAGAATGAGTAAATTTAAATTTTATTTTGTGGTTTTTATCATTCCATTTATGATGGGATATACAATAGCTATTTTGTCTTACAATAATTAGAAAGGATAAGTATGACAGTTAGTGCAGAAAAGAAGAAAGAAATGAAAAAAGAAGTAAAATACTTAGAAGACAAACAATCTATAAAATCTATAGTTAAAAATGTAGGTTATGAAAGTATTCTAAGGTATATGGTGGAAGACCTAGATCATATAGATGATGTTAATAATACTCAAAGCATGTATTTGTTTGAGATAATATCTTTAATAGAAAAAGTCTTAGAGATATATCCAAGGTTAAAAAATGCCCGAACAATATAAGCAATACAGCAAAAAAGACAAACTGCCTTTAAAATATGCTTCTGTTCAACCAGAAGTAAAACAGCGTATTTCGCAAGTACTCGATGGTATGGGTAATTGTCAAGAAATCAGAGAACATATTGACGACCTATATAAATTAATAGAGCATCAAATGCTGCAACAAATGAAACAAGAAAAACAAATGATTGCGATTAAACACATGGAAGCATGGAAAAGATACGACAAATGAATTTTTTTATCATAGC
>Ga0209630_10005143_pt1 | contig 11183 bp, 9 predicted proteins | sample COG_01_FD_184745 | JGI IMG/M metagenome (GOLD analysis project Ga0209630, IMG submission 184745) | Pelagic Microbial community sample from North Sea - COGITO 998_met_01 (SPAdes) (version 2) | ecosystem: Environmental > Aquatic > Marine > Neritic zone/Coastal water | place: Helgoland, sampling... | reverse complement strand
AAGTCTGCATGAGCATCAAAATGTAAAAGACATATGTCTTTATATTTTTTAGTGAATGGAGCAATACATCCAGGGGTAATGGAATGTTCACCACCAAAGGTCATTGGAAAAAGTTTTTTATCTAAAATCTCTTCATTTATTTTAGACATCTTATTTAAAGCTTTTTTGATATTTTTATCAATTTCAAATGGCTTTAAAGTTTTAATTCCTATTTTTTTATATGGTTCACAATTTAATTCTTCATCATATAATTCAACTTGATGTGATGCTTTGATTATTTCTTTGGGTCCATTTTTAGTTCCACCTCCATAACTAACTGTTTTTTCAAGACCAAATGGTACAACTATTACTTTTTCTTTGAAATTGACTTTATTATCAATTCCTAAAAATCCGTTTTTATTTGAAAGATATTTCAATTTTATTTAAAAATTTTTGTGAAGTTTTTTCTATCTCTACTTTTCCATTCACCTTTATGGTAAGCATCACTTGCTATTAGTGGCAATACACTTGTTGCTTCAGCAAACACCATTTGTTCCTTTGTTATATCTACTTTACCCCAAGAACTTGCTTCCTTTAAGGTTGAGCTACTGCAAGCACCATCTCTACTATCTGCAACTGTAATTTGTACTGCATATTTATGCATATCAACTTCTTTTCCCAAAAGTTCAGCACATATAACGGTATCTTGAATAAAATTTTTGGGAACCCCACCACCAATCATAAAAAGCCCTGAACCTTTAGATTGAATTTTAATTTCTGTAAGTTCTCTAAACTCTCTAATAGAGTCTATAGTCATATGTTGTTTTGGATTTTTTTCTTGATGAATAACCAAACCAAATCCCGCACTAGAGTCTGTAAAGGCAGGACAAAAAATTGGAACATCATTTTCATATGCAGTCTCAATTAAAGAGTCTTTCTTCTTTGAATTTTTTTTTAAATATTTTCCCATCTCATAAATAAACTCTCTAGAAGTATAACTTCGTGGTTCCAATGTATCTGCTATCTCACATATAATTTTGTCACACATTTGCAACTCTTCTTCATCGATATAGGTGTCATATATTCGATCAATATAGTTATTTCTTAATTCTGTATCGTCTTGAAATTGTGAACCTTGATAATGTTTAAATCCAAGGGCTTCAAAAAAATCCATATCAACAATAGATGCTCCAGTTGCAACAATCGCATCCACCATATTATATTTAACTAGATCTTTATAAATATTCATACAACCAGCGGCAGATGTAGACCCTGCTAATGTTAAAAATATTGTGCAATCTTTATCTTTCAACATGTCGTTATATATATTCGCTGCGTTAGCTGTTTCTCGTGAAACAAAAGACATTTTTTCCATCGAAGAAATTATTTTTCGAGAGTCAAATGACGTAATATCAATATGTTCTATTGGATTTTTTAAAAAATCTTTTTTGCTATTATGACCTACGTTTTTATGATCAGACATTAAGCAACCAGAGTAGCTTTATTAATGTCTTTACCATACATCGTTAATATTGGTTGATCTTCAACCTCGTAGATTTCATCAGAGTAAAAGCCATTAAACTGAGTTCTAAATGTTAAACCGTAAGCACCTAGTTGACCAAGTTCAATATAATCATTTTCTTTAATATTGTTAGGAAGTAAAAATGGACCTTTCATATAATCCATACTATCGCAAGTCGGTCCAAAAAAATCAAAAGCTGTTAATTTTTTAGAAATTATTTTATTACTATTTTCTTTAATCATTTTAGATGGAAAAACAATATTAGGAGTACCTGCATCAAAAAGAGTGCCATAAGTTCCATCATTTATATAAAGTTTTTGTTTTTTTCGTAAATTTACTTTTACAATTGTAGAACCACTTTCTGCTACCAAAGCTCTCCCAGGTTCACAAATTATTTCAGGTAACTTTTCAAGCTTTAAGTTTTCTAAACTTTTTTTAATTTCATTAAAATAGCTATCCAAAGCTTGTGGAATTAGATCTGGATATATAGCTGGAAATCCACCACCAACATTAATATAGTCTGGGATAATTTTTGTTTTTTTAATTATATTTCCAATATCATTAATACCTTTAGCGTAAGAAATTGGATGCATACATTGAGATCCAACATGAAAACTCAAACCAATTTTTTTGGAGTGTTGCTTTGCAAGCCTTAATAATCCAGCAGCTTCAGAGCTTAATGCACCAAATTTCTTTGATAAATCTATTTCTGCGTGTTCATTTGAAACTGCTACTCTTACAAATAATTCTAAGTCTTTAGCATTATTGGTAGTTTCAATAATTTTGATTAACTCATCTTTAGTATCTAGTGAAAAAGTTTTAACTCCATATTTAAAGTAAGCTTCTTTTATGTTTTCTCTACTCTTTACAGTATGCATATATGAGCATTTAGCAGTTTGGCTAAAACTTTTTATAGTTTTAATTTCTTCAATTGATGCAACATCAAATTGCTCTACGCCACTTTCTATAATTTGTTCGATTACCAAAGGATGTGGGTTAGTTTTTACTGCGTATAAAATTTTTCCAGGAAAATTTTTTATGAAATATTTAACTGCAGATTGAATAGAATTCTTTCTGATACAATAAACCGGTTTTTCAGGTTTCAGTTGATTAATTAAGTCCTCAACTGATTTAAATTTTTGCATTTAAAATGCCTCCAAAAAAAATTTAATAAAAAAAAGCTTTTTACTTCTAAAAAACTTTAAAATTTCCTCCTAATAAGCCCATAGATTAATAATGTAAAGCAAATAATAGGTCTTGAATTGTGATAATAAATAACCATATCAATGCTATGAAAGAACAGATCGCCCTTAAAAACCTTAGTGATTTCGAGAATAAATCTCTACTAATAGTTGATGATGACAATCCATTTAGAGAAAGACTAGCGAGAGCAATGGAAAAAAAAGGATTTGAAGTTTTTCAAGCTGAGAGTGTACAAAAGGGAGTTGATTCAGTTAAGACAAGAAAACCAGGTTTTGCCGTTGTAGATCTTAGACTTGGAGATGGAAATGGCTTAGAGGTTGTAAAACAAATTCAATCAACAAATAATGATAGTAGAATTATCATGCTGACAGGATATGGAAATATTCCGACAGCAGTTGCTGCAATTAAAGAAGGTGCTATAGACTATTTAGCCAAACCAGCTGATGCTGAAGATGTTGAGAGAGCTTTATTAGCAGATCCTGATAAAAAAGCTGCTCCACCAGAAAATCCAATGTCTGCAGATAGAGTAAAATGGGAACATATACACAGAGTTTTTGAGCTATGTAATAGAAATGTTTCTGAAACTGCAAGAAGATTAAAAATGCACAGAAGAACTCTCCAAAGAATTCTATCTAAAAGATCGCCTAGATAAATTTTCTAAGTTTAATAATTTGTTTTGTAATTATTGCTAAAATAATAATCTTGAAAATTTCAGCTAAAAGAAATGGTTTAGCCCCTAATGCAAAAATTGGTTTATCCCACCCAATAAGTGTTCCAAGCCATAATAATCCTAGAATATAAATTGTAGAAGTTGCAACTATAAGTTTAGTTAAAACTAATAAAAAACTATCTTTATTATTTATTTTTGAAGCTAAAAAACTAGCAGTTAAGAAACCAATTAAGTACCCCATAGTAGGACCGGTGAAGTACAAAAATCCAACACCTTTTTCGGGAGAATTTGAAAAAACTGGTAATCCCAAAATTCCTTCTAGTAAATATAAACTAACACTAGCTAAACCTATTTTATATCCTAAGCTTACCCCCAAAAACAACACAACAAATGTTTGCATGGTCATTGGAACAGGGTAAAAAGGTATTTTAATTTTTGCAGATATGGTTAAAGCAATTGAGCCAAGTATTATAGCAAATAAAGATTTAATTATTGTTGTTTGAGAAATATTTTTGGTTAATTCCATAAATCCACAATACTATTAATCTTAATAATAATCTAGCTATAAAAAATGTTCTTAGGTAAAATATATTTTTTTATATACAGATTTTATTACCATTGTAATATTTAACTTAATCTAATGAATAAAATTCAAAAAACAGACCATTTTTACTTAATTGATGGTTCTGGTTATATATTTCGAGCATATTATGCATTACCACCATTAACTAGAAAAAGTGATGGACTGCCAGTAGGTGCTGTAAGCGGATTTTGCAGTATGCTTTTCAAACTTCTTGAAGATTCTAAATCAGATCAAAATTTACAAAAACCCACACACTTTGCGGTGATTTTTGACTCTGCAAGAAAAACATTTAGGAATGATATTTATAGTGACTATAAAGCTAATAGATCAGAAGCTCCCGATGATCTTGCTCCTCAGTTTGAATATATAAGAAAATCTGTACTAGCTTTTAACTTACCCTCAGTAGATCTTCCTAATTATGAAGCAGATGATTTGATAGCAACTTATGTAGAAAAAATACTAAAAAAAGGTGCAAAAGTTACCATAGTTTCATCAGATAAAGATTTAATGCAGTTATACAAAAAAGGTGTTCGTATTTTTGATCCTATGAAAAATAAATTTATTTCAGAGGAGGATATAATAAATAAATTTGGAGTTGATGCATCGAAGGTGATCGATGTACAATCTCTTGCTGGCGATAGCAGCGATAATGTTCCTGGTGTGCCAGGTATAGGAGTTAAAACTGCTGCAGAATTAATTAATAGATATGGAACATTGGAAAAACTTTTAAAATCTGCTCATGAAATAAAACAAAATAAAAGAAGAGAAACATTAATAGAAAATAAAGATAAGGCACTGATTAGCAAACAACTTGTTACCTTAAAACAAGACACTCCAACAAATAGAGAATTAAGTGAGTTTAAACTAAAGGATATAGATAAAGATAAATTATATAAATTTTTACGAGAGATGGAATTTAACAGATTATTAAGTTCTGTTATTTCAGCATATGGCGAACCCAAAATGACAAGTGCTTCAAATGAAGTGAAGATATCAGAAAAACAAAAACCAATAAATAATAAGAATTATCATTTAATTACTAATGCTAATCAAATAGATGAATGGATTAAAGAAGCTGAAGAAACAGGTGAGGTTGCTGTTGATACAGAAACAAGTTCACTAGATTGTCATCAGGCAGATTTAATTGGTGTTTCTCTATGTTCAAAAATTGGTAAAGCTTGCTACATCCCAATTGGTCATAAATCATCAAAAAATATTAATAAAGATATAGTGATAAAAAAATTGAAACCTTTATTAGAAGATCCAAGTGTAAAAAAAATTGGTCAAAATATAAAATTTGATTTTATAATTTTATTTAGACAGGGAATAACAATTTCCTCAATGGAGGATACTATGTTGATGTCGTATGTTTTGGATGCAGGAAAAAATAGACATAACATGGATACATTATCTGAAATTCATCTGGGTCATAAAACAATTTCTTTTAAAGAAATAGTCGGTACTGGAAAAAAAGAAATAAATTTTAGTGAAGTAGAAATTGATAAGGCAAAAGATTATGCAGCAGAAGATGCTGATATTACTTTTAGATTATATAAAAAGTTTATCAAAAATTTGAAATTAGAAAAATTGATCAATATTTATGAAATTTTTGAAAAACCATTAATTAAAATTCTTGCTTTTATGGAGATGGAAGGCATCGAAGTAGATAGCAAATTCTTAAAATCACTTTCTTCAAAATTTGAAAAAAAAATTAAAAATCTTGAAAAAGAGGTTTTTAAAATTTCTAAAAAAGAATTTAATATTGCTTCACCCAAACAATTAGGAGAAATAATTTATAACGATCTTAAAATTGCAGGATTAAAAAAAACTAAAAAAGGTAGTTTCGCAACAAGTGCAAGTGTTTTAGAAGACCTAGCATTTAAAGGACATAAATTCCCAAAAATAGTTTTGGATTGGAGACAAGTTTCAAAATTAAAAAATACTTATTCGGATTCATTGCCAGAACATATTAATCCTAACACCAAAAGAGTTCACACTTCATTTTTATTAGCAGCAACCACAACTGGTAGACTGGCATCAAGTGACCCTAATTTACAAAATATCCCAATAAAATCAGAGGATGGAAAAGATATTAGAAAAGCGTTTAAAGCCCAAAAAGGTCATTTGTTAATTTCAGCAGATTACAATCAAATAGAAATGAGAATCTTGGCAGATTTAGCAGATGTAAAAGAACTTAAAAAAGCTTTTAAAAATAACGAAGACATCCATTCTTTAACAGCTAGTCAGATATTTAATATTGATATTAAAAAAATTGATCAAGATCAAAGAAGAAAAGCTAAAGCTATAAATTTTGGAATTATTTATGGAATTTCGCAATACGGTTTAGCAAAACAGATTAATGTTTCAAATTACGAAGCAGAAGAATTTCTAAATGCTTATTTTGCAAAATTTCCTGAAATCAAAGTTTATATGGAAAGTACAATTAAATTTTGTAGAAAAAGTGGTTATGTAAATAACATTTTTGGTCGAAGATCTCATTTTAATGGAATTAATGATAAAAATTTTAATGTAAGAAATTTTCAAGAACGTGCAGCAATTAATGCACCTATTCAAGGATCTGCATCAGAAATTATGCGTTTAGCCATGATAAGATTAGACAAGAAATTATCTGATCAAAAAAATATTAAATCTAAAATGTTGTTACAGATTCATGATGAATTAATTTTTGAAGTTCCAAAAAATAATGAAAAGATAATGATTAAACTTATAAAAGATGAAATGACCAGTGTAGCAGAAAGTGATTATCATTCTTTTTCTACACCACTAACTGTTGATATAAATATAGGGGATAACTGGGGAATGCTTCACTAATTTTATAAGATTGCCCAATTTAGAACAATTTAGTATTTTTATATAAGTAATGAACAAACAAACCATAGCCTTAATTGATGATGATAGAAATATTCTAACTAGTTTAAGTATAGCCCTGGAAAAAGAAGACTTCAAAGTTCAAACTTATATAGATGGAGAAAGTGCGTTAATCGGTTTAACTCGCACTCCACCAGATTTAGCAGTAATTGATATTAAGATGCCTAAAATGGATGGTGAAGAATTACTAAAAAGACTTAGAAAAAAAACTTCTATGCCAGTAATTTTTTTAACATCCAAAGATGATGAAATTGATGAGTTATTAGGACTAAAGTTAGGTGCTGATGATTTTGTTAAAAAATCAGGAGGCTTTTCAATTAAAGTTTTAATTGAAAGAATTAGAGTACAATTAAGAAAAAAAGATTCCACCAATGTTTTGGAAGAAAATAAAAGCTTAATTGTTCATGGAAGATTAAAGCTGGACCCATCTCAACTTGAATGTGAATGGAACGCAAAGCAACTTCCGGATAAATTAACTACCACTGAATTTTTAATTGTTAAAGAATTAGCTAAAAGGCCGGGTATTATTAAGGAAAGATCACAATTAATGGATATTGCTTATAGGGAGGATACCGATATTGAGGACAGAACTATAGATAGTCATGTTAAAAGAATTCGAAAGAAATTTAAAAAAGTTGATCCTGATTTTTCAGCTATTGAAACTAGGTATGGTAGTGGATATAGATGGAATGTTAGCTAATGTTTAGTAAATTCTTAAAAAGTTTATCAATATTAAAAAAATTTTTATTTATAAATTTTGTTATTTTTACAATTATTGGATCATTTACAATAATATATTTAAACAATGTTCAGCCAAATTTAATTAAAAAGAAATCAATTAATCACATTAATATTATTGATAATACAATTGATAATCTTTCAAGGTTAGATGTAAAATTTACAACAAAAGATATACGAAAGTTTTTATTTTCTACAAGATTTATATTTCAAAACTTAGATAGAGTTATTTTTTTTGACAATGAATTAAGTCTCATTGGAGATACCGATACACTAGATCTTGATCCAAGATCTTTTTCAACAAGACTAAATGAGATTGAGTTCGAGAGTTTAAATGACAATAAGATAGATCAAAGTGTTGATAATAAAGATATGAATAAGGATAAAAAAAATTTTATATCTTTTAAGGATATTTTGAAAAAATATTCAGATTCAGATAATTATGGAAATTCTTTTACATTTACTCAAGAAAATTTTAATCAATTTAAATTAACAACTATTAAAAATGTAACTAAAGATGGATTAAATGTTGGCTATCTTGCAATCACCGAAAATGCCAATGATATTAAAACAGCAATAGACGAACGAAAAGCATTTGTTGTAAGAACTGCAATTGCTGTTGGGTTTGTTATTTTAATTTTTTCTTTTGTCTTAAGTAGGTATTTTATCAAACCAATACAAAATTTAGTGAGTTATACAAAAATTATAAAAGAAAAAAGTCATAAAAAGACTGGAATTGATAATTTAAAAAATAGAAATGATGAATTGGGACTTTTGTCTAAATCATTAGAAGATATGACAAATGAACTTCAAAAGAGAGTTGCGCATGCTGAAAATTTTTCAACAGATCTTGTACACGAAATAAGAAATCCACTAGCATCTTTAAAAAGTGCCTCTGAAATCTTACAGGATACCAATAATTCAGATCAAAGATTAAAATTATTGAATATACTTAATCATGATGTTCAAAGAATTGAGAGGTTGATTACTGATTATTCTCAAATGCTAAAAGATGAAGTTGCTTTAAGTAAAGAAAAAATGAAAAAAATTAATATCGAGCCAATTATTCAATCTGTTGTAGATGATTATAATAGTATCTATAAAGTTAAAAAGGATATCAAAATTAATTATGAAAATGATGGTAAAAAAGAATATTTTATTAATGGTATAGAAAATAGAATTGAGCAAATGATTGCGAATCTATTGGATAACTCGATCTCTTTTACTAAAAAAGGAGGAAAAATTATTGTAAATATTTCCATTACCTCAAACAAAAAAATTATAGTTAAAATCATTGATGAAGGTCAAGGATTCAAAGAAAAAGATACTTCTAAAATATTTAGGAGATTTTATAGCAATAGACCAGATAAATTTGGAGAACATTCTGGTCTTGGATTAAATATTGTGAAAAATTTAGTCGAATTACATGATGGAAAAATTGTAGCATCTAATCGACCCAATAATAAAGGTGCAATTATGGAAATTAGTTTCCTAAGCATATAATCATTTATTGATTAAATAATACTTAGTTATATAAAGCTTTCCATGGAAGATTATAAAATCAAAGATATATCGTTAGCTGATTTTGGTAGAAAAGAAATTTCTATAGCAGAGAGTGAAATGCCAGGCCTGATGGCCTTAAGAGAAGAGTATTCAGGAAAATCACCTTTAAAAGGTGCAAGAATTATAGGCTGTCTACATATGACCATTCAAACAGCGGTATTAATTGAGACATTAGTTGATCTAGGGGCAGAAGTTAGATGGTCTTCATGTAATATTTTTTCAACACAAGATCATGCGGCTGCAGCAATTGCAAAAGCTGGAATACCTGTTTATGCATGGAAAGGTGAAACAGAAGAGGAAGCTGTTTGGTGTATAAGACAAACAATCGATGGAAAGAAAGATTGGAAAGCAAATATGCTACTAGACGATGGTGGTGATTTGACTGCAATGATGCATAGTGATTACAAAGATTTATTAAAAGAAGTAAAGGGTGTTTCAGAAGAAACAACAACAGGAATTAAAGCATTAAATAAAATGGAAAATGATGGGTCATTAATGATTCCAGCAATTAATGTTAATGATTCTGTGACAAAGTCTAAATTTGATAATCTATATGGTTGTAGAGAAAGTTTAGTTGACGGAATTAGAAGAGCAACAGATGTCATGATGTCAGGAAAAATTGCTATCGTTGCAGGCTTTGGAGATGTGGGAAAGGGTAGTGCTGCATCACTAAGACAAAGTGGAGCAAGAGTTTTGGTTACTGAAGCAGACCCAATTTGTGCATTGCAGGCTGCAATGGAAGGCTATGAAGTTGTGTTAATGGATGAAGCAATTAGTAGAGCAGATATTGTTGTAACAGCTACTGGTAATAAAGATATCGTAACAGCTGACCATATGAGAGATATGAAAGATAGAGCAATTTTATGTAACATTGGTCATTTTGATAACGAGATACAAGTCGAAGCTTTAAAAAATTATAAGTGGAATGAAGTAAAACCTCAAGTTCATGAAATAGAGCTACCAAGTAAAAAAAGAATTATTCTTCTAGCAGAAGGTAGATTGGTAAACTTAGGTTGTGCAACAGGACACCCAAGTTTTGTAATGAGTGCATCATTTACAAACCAAGTAATTGCTCAAATTGAACTTTGGAATAATCATAAAAATTATGAAAATAAAGTTTATGTCCTACCTAAACATCTTGATGAAAAAGTTGCGACACTTCATTTAAAAAAAGTGGGAGCAAAACTTACTAAATTATCAAAAGAACAAGCAGATTATATAAGTGTTGGGACAGAAGGTCCTTTTAAACCAGATGCCTATCGCTATTAAAGGTAGCAAAATAGATATATCTTCTGAAGAGACTACTAAAGAATTAGCAAAAGATCTTACACATTATTTAAAAGGGGGTGAAATAATTTATTTATATGGGGAAATGGGTGTTGGAAAAACTACTTTTGTTAGATATCTAATCAATCAATTTCAGAAAAATAAAAAATTACATATTACAGAAGTTACAAGTCCAACTTTCAATTTACTAAATGAGTATGACATAAATGATTTAGTAATTAAACATTATGATTTATTTAGATTGAAAGATGAATCTGAAATAATAAATTTAGATTTATTTGAAAATAATCAAAATACAATAACTCTTATAGAGTGGCCTCAGCTTATTAGTAAAAATAAGTCAATTAAGACAATAGATCTAATATTTAGTTATGAAAATGAATTAAATAATAGATCTGTCAAAATTGATGGTTTAAATTAATCTTGTATAATATGAGATTTCTAAAAGATTATAAGGAAATTAAAGGAGATGCTTCTTTTAGAAAATTTTATAGAAATAAAAAAAAAAATTCAATTATCGTTTTGGCTGAAAAAGAAAGAAACAAGAATCTTTTGATTTATGATGCAATTAATAAAATTCTAATTAAAAATAAAATTTTAGCACCAAAACTATTAAATCAAAATTATAATAAAAATTACATTGAAATTCAAGATTTAGGAAATCAAACTATTTACCAATTATTAAAAAGTAAAAAAAAAAATAATTATTTGATATTAAAAGAGGTAATAAAAGTTTTGAATAAAATTCA
>Ga0209630_10005139_pt1 | contig 11190 bp, 23 predicted proteins | sample COG_01_FD_184745 | JGI IMG/M metagenome (GOLD analysis project Ga0209630, IMG submission 184745) | Pelagic Microbial community sample from North Sea - COGITO 998_met_01 (SPAdes) (version 2) | ecosystem: Environmental > Aquatic > Marine > Neritic zone/Coastal water | place: Helgoland, sampling... | reverse complement strand
ACTTTTTCTGATTTAAGAACTGAAACAAAAGTAATTAAACTAGGCGACAAAGGAAAAACAGCAACAGGCAAAGAAGCTGGTGCAGTTGACGTAGAACCTAGAGCAATACCTGTATAAGTGCGACATTCTGTCAATTGACAAAACAGCTATTATATGATAGTATAATAGTATAAGGAAAACACTATGAACAAACCTATCATATATTGCGATATGGATGGAGTACTTGCAGATTTTAAGACAGGTGCTCAAAAAACTACAAAGATGTCTATTAATAAATGGATGTCAATGGGTAAAGATAAGTGGTCACTTATCAAAGCAAAAAAAGATTTTTGGCAAACACTACCTTGGATGCCTGGTGGCAAACAACTATGGTCATATCTATCAAAGTTTGATCCACACATCTTATCAGCATACGTAGAAGAAACTTACGATCCAAACTGTATACCTGGCAAAACCGAATGGTTAAGAAGAAACGCAGGTATGACAAATAGACAAAGAATTAATTTAGTACGAAGAAAAGATAAGAAACTCTTTGCTAAAAAAGGCCAACCTGCCATTTTGATTGACGATTATGAAAAAAACATAAGAGAATTTGAAAAATCAGGCGGTGTTGGTATTCATCACACAAACACATCTAAAACTATATCTGAACTTAAAAAACTAGGTTTTTAATCTTATAAATAGTACTGTTATATAACAATTACTAATTTAAGGAGAGATATATGTCTTTATGGGGAAACGATATAAAGCCTAAAAATCTTACAGACGAAGAAAAAAAAGAAGTCTATGCAACCTCTCAAGGTTGGGTAAGAGAAGCAGGCTCAGTATTATCAGGTAATGGTAATCCAAATGCAGATCCAGAAGTATTAGTAGCAATCGGTGGATTAGCTACAAATATGGGTTCAGCAAATATTACACAAATAGAATTTGTAACAACATCAATCGGCGAAGCTGCTGGTGGAAACATTGACGTTAGAGTAAGATTTAACGAAAGAGTTGACATTACAGGAACACCACAAGTAACAGTAACTAATGACCAAGCAGGTAGTGGTACTGATGCTACATTTACAGCAGATTATAACTCTGGTACAGGAACTAACGAAATTGTATTTAGAGCAACTTATGCAGCTGCAGATGGTGGTATTGCTGAGGATGATGTATTATCAATTGGCTCTAACGCAGTAGCACTTAACAGTGGTACTATTAAAGATGCTGGTACAACAACAAACTCTACAATTACAAACGCTGCTCAAACAGGTACATTAACTGTAGTAGCTTAATAACAAAATCATATAAGGGTGCTCAAAGTGCCCTTATATATACTATATGAACAAATTGATCTAGGCAAATACCTAGAGTAGCATTCCCGAAAGGGTTAACAGGAGAAAAAAATGGCAGACAAAAAAATAACGGCATTGACCGATTTAGGTGACTCGTTGGCATCAGCTGACTTGTTCCATGTAGTGGATGACCCAAGTGGTACTCCAATCAACAAAAAAATATCAGCAGAAAATGTGTTTAACAATATACCATCTTGGTTAGGTTTAGCACAAGCTTCACAAACAATAACTGCTGATGGTTCATCACAAGTTGCAAACGTAACTTCAGCGATTACTGAAATAGATGGTGCTTCATCAACAGGTTCTATTTCATTAGCAGATGGTTCTGATGGACAAATTAAAACGTTTATAAACATTTCAACTTCAGGCACAAACTTACAAACTATTACACCTACTAATTTAAGAGGTCATACAAGTGTAACTTTAGACGCTGAAGGAGAAACGGTTACTTTATTATTTAAAAATTCACAATGGAACATTATTGCTGGTAACGCATACGGTGTTGCTTAATAGATTATAGGAGAATATTATGGGTGTTAGTACACAAGACTTAATGAAAGAAAAATATATTTTAAACAAATCATTTAATGATTTAAATACAAAAATTCAAGCGATTGAAAAAGAATTAGGAACAATGCGTAATAATTTAAATGCGTTAAATGGTGCTATTCAAATTGTTGATAAGATGATAGCGCAAGATGAAAACTTTGATAAAAACACAGGAAAACTAGTAACAGATCCTAATGGTACATTGCCAGCTGATGGTAATTTGTCTAAAGAAAAAATTGATAATGACAATGTGAAAAAAGTACAGAAACAACTTGAAATTACTTCATCTGAAAAAACACTTTTAAATGAGGCTGAAAAATGAAAGAAAATATCGACAGTTTTTTAGAAGAATTGGCAAACAACACACCAAATGATGAACAGTTTGATAAAATAAAAGAAGATAATATGAAAGAGGTTGAAGAAGACCTTATAGGTGGCAAGTCTTTTAAAAAATTAAAAGACGAATTAAAAAGAGGAGAAAAATGAAAACATTTAAACAACACGTAAAAGAAGGCTCTTACATGGGTGGACAAGTAGGTTCTGATACTTCTAACTCTCCAGAGGATAGTTCGATAGGTATACACAACATACATCTGCCTGAAGTCTTAAATAGAGCAAATAGATTTGTTAGCTCTATTGCTGACGGAGAATATTTGCAACCCGAAAGTGCTCTTTCTCAATTGGAAACAAAATTAAGAACAATCGGATTACAATTAAAAGACTCAATAACAATTGAAGGTAAACAAGGTAACTTTGAAAGTGCTTTAGTATTTAATGGTGGCCGTTTTGGTAAAGATACAGACGGTTCTGATATAAATGATGATGGTATTAGTCATAAATTAGGTAAAGAGTTAAAACTAAAAGGTAAATACGAAACATTACAAAACGGCGCTGTTAAAGTTTATGCAGAGCTTGGCTAATGTTTGATAGAATAACAAAGAAGAACTGGTTATTTTACGCCATAAAAAACTATAATGTTCCTAATTTAGATAGTGAACATGAGTTTTATGAAGATGTAAAAAGATTTAAATATCTTAAACGTCTATTTCGTAAATATAACACTACAGGTGAATTGAAAACTAGATTAGTTTTAAATCATATTATTGTATTAACAAACGTATTTGGTAATGAGGCAGCAGCTACATTATTATTATTTAAAATTGAAAGAGAGTATTGGTCAATATTAAAAACTTTCTTACAATATTTAAATATTATATTACCAGATGAGTTGCCTAATATTAAAGTAAATAAAACTTTGTTATCAAATTTAGAGGAAATATAATGGGACGAGCCATAGATTTATTGATCACTTATCGAGTAATTAAAATGTTAGTTACTCCTTGGAATAAACATGATGCTTATAGGTATGGAATAATTGATGACAATGGTAAAGTGTTAAGAAAAACAAAAGAGTTGGTGACTGCTAAAGAAAAAGATAGTTATACTATTTTACATAGATTTGTTTTTAATTTAAAAAGATTATTAGGATTATTACCAGGTGGTAAAACAAAGTTTGCTTCATATGCAGCCGCTCTTGCATTGTTACTAAAAGAAAACAAAGATGTAAATGCAATTGAAATAGAAAGAGCATTATACAAACATCTTGTTGAAAATGATTTAGTAGCATACAATGACGACATAAAAGAATCAGTAGGATTTGATTACCTACCAGAAGGAAAGTATATTATGATTGATAAGTTAGAAGATTTAGAAGGATCTAAAACTGCTGATGTAGGTGATGTTGTTTATACAACTGAAAATCAAAAACCGTTTGATAATTATTTTGGTGTAAATCTATATCATGTTATAAATGAAGATACAAAACAAAAAATTATTGTATCAGAGGATAACATAGAGAGGATAAAATTATAATGAAAAGTTTTAAAGATATGAGAGAGGCTTGTTGGAAAGGTTATAAACAAGTTGGTCAAAAGAAAAAAGGTGATAGAATGGTACCTAACTGTGTACCTGAAGAAGCGCCCGCAAATGCAGTAGGTGATGGATCAAATGTTGCAATGCCACCTGCACATGAACCTGGTGTACATATAAAAAAGAAGAAAAAAGATTTAACAAAATTATTAAAACGTGAAGACTATGATAGAGTAGAATTAGAAAACGTTGTTAATAAAATCTGTTCAAACCAAGAAATAGAAGAAACTCAAATTAAACCTATTTTAAATAATATAAAATCAAAAAAAGAAAAAGGCACATATACTGAAGACTTTGGTACAAAAGCATTTAGATATGTTGTAGATAATCAAATCACAACCACAGTATCCGAAGAATTTAGAAACGAAGCTGCCTTATCACTATTAACAAAATATGAGTAAATCTTTTAAACAGTTAAGAGAATACATGAGAGGTTTTGGTATTGGTCCTATAGATACTTTTAAACCTATGTCATCTATGGGCGGTAGTCAATTTTTTCCAAATAGGAGATATGCAACTACAATGCCATCTTTATCAGCAACTTATAGTGGACGTGGAATAGGAACGTATAAACCTATGGTAACAGCACAGAAAATTAAAACACCTGCAATAAAACCTGACTTTAGATCAACAGGTGAAAAAAACATAAAACGTAAACAAAAGGATTAATATGGAACTATTATTAACTTTAGCAATGAAGTTTTGGCAATGGTCATTACTGATATTACTTGTAATTATAGGATTTATCATTAACTTATTAGATAAAAGAAAAAGTAACATTACATTTAAATATGAAGAAATGCCTCAACTAAAACCTATACCAATTAAAACAAAAGGTAAAGGATTTTGGAAAGGTATTGCAATGTGGTTATTATCAACAAGAAATTGGGAACTAACAAAGAACTGGAGATATAATATAAATGGTGCCGAGTATGTAATACCAAAAGGTTTTCAATTTGATGGTGCAAGTATACCTAAATTTTTAAGAACATTTTTTTCACCAGTTGGCGTATTATTAATTGGTGGCCTTGTACACGATTATATGTACAAGTACACTGCTTGTAAACCAGCAGATAAATCAGGTTCACTTCTATTAGTTGATCAGAAAAAAGCAGATCAAATCTTTAGAGATATAAACATAGAAGTAAACGGTTTCTATTTTATGAACTATCTAGCATATTGGTCATTAAGAATAGGTGGCTTTGTTGCTTGGAATGGTCATAGAAAAAGAAACGAAACAATCAAATAACATATAAGGAGTAAACTATATGAAATGGTTAAAAAGTAGAGTAAAAGAAGTATCATCATGGCATGGTGGTGCTTTAGTAGCAATGGGCTGCATTATATTATTCGCAGGACCTTTTGCTAAAATGGCTGCATGGGCGTCAATCGCTTGGGGTCTATGGGCGATTTGGAAAAAAGACTAATCAACCATGGGAATTAGATTATTTTTTATTGGAATATTCATCAGCGCTTTAATCGGCGCTGGTGGATACATTTTTAAGTTACAGAAAGACAACACTATACTTAAAGCAAATGCAGTTAAACTAGAGTCTGCTGTATCCGAACAAAAGACTTTAATAGAAAATCAAAAGAAAGATTTTGAAGAAATACTAGATGCTAACAAAAAGATGAATGAGTTAGTAAGTGTATTAAAAAAAGATTTAGAAGACCTTGATAAAAGGTTTAATAAAAAAAATAGAGATGTTGGCAAGTTAGCCATACAGAAAACAGAGTCTATTGAAAGAATAACAAACGGTGCGTCAGCACTTGCTACAAGATGTATTGAGATCGCAAGTGGATCACCTCTAACTGAGGCAGAAAAGAATGCTACAAAGAAGTCAGAAATTAATTCAGAATGTCCTTCTATTGCTAATCCTAACTATATTCCTTACTAGTTGTAGTGGAGTAAAACAGTTAAGCATATTCAAAGAAGAAGTACCTAGAGCAAAATTAAATTTAGAAAAACCCACACCACTTGAATTAGAAAATTTAAGATGGATTATTATTACATCTAATAATGCTGAAGAAGTATTTAAGAAACTAGAAGAACAAGGCATTGATCCAGTTTTATGGGGACTGACAGATAAAGACTTTGAATTACTAGCAAAAAACTTTGCAAGAATAAGAAATCAATTAAAAATAACAAATGACTTGTTAGACAAGTATAAAAAATATTACGAGGTAGAAAATGGCGAAACTAGGTGATAAAACAGATTTTAGTTATAGAGTTAAAAGAGTAACTAAAGTTGTAGATGGCGATACAATAGATGTAATTTTAGATATGGGATTCAACATATTGTTTGCTCAAAGAGTTAGACTATTTGGTATAGATACACCAGAGAGTAGAACAAGAGATTTAGTAGAAAAGAAATATGGTCTAAAGGCTAAAAAGTTTTTACAAGATAAATTAAAGAAAGCAAAATCAATTACAATTAGAACACACAAGGGTGAAGAAAAAGGTAAGTTTGGTAGAATACTTGGTGATATTTATTGTGATGGTAAATCAGTTAATTCAGAAATGGTTAAAGTAGGTCATGCTGTAGCATACTATGGACAAAACAAAGAACTAATTGAGAAAGCACATTTAAAGAATAGATCAAAAGTATAAAGAGTATTACGAACCAAAGGAGAAAAATAATGATTAAAAATTTTAAAGATATAGTGATTTTATTAATAACAAGTGGTGTATTATTACTTCTTGGAGTTATTATCATAGGAGATTATTGGGTAGCACTAGAAGAAAACAGACCAGTAGATGAAAGTGTAATTACATTAATGAAGATGTCAGTTACAGGATTGATTGGAGTTATTGGTGGTTACATTGGCGGAAGTAAATAAGATATAATGTTTTTTGAAATACTAACACAATTCGGATTACCTGTCGCAGCTGCTATCACAATGGGTGGTTTCATTTATATAATTCTAAAATATATTTTAGGTGGTGTTGTAGGTTCAGTAAAAGGTTTACATGGTATTATTATGGGTTTAGAAAACAGAATAGATACTATGAATAATGACCTGATACATATTGACACTTTAATATCATCAGCGTTACATCTCAAACCTGATTTAGATAGAATTGCTAGATCAGATGGAAAGAATGACGCAAGAAAAGACTAATGACAGTTTTAGAAATACTTAATCAATACGGTTTTGCGACACTAGCCGCTATTGCTATGGGTTGGTTTATTTGGTTCATCTATAATTTTATAACACAAGAAGTTACAAGTAAGTTAGGAGAGGCAAATAAGGCTCTAATTATGTTGTTAGATAAGATACGAAGACTAGACAATGACCTTATAAGAATTAAGGCAAAATTAAACACAGTCCTGACACTCCGAGAAGAAGAAAAGAAGAAATCCAAAGAAGATTAATTATAAATAGTAGTATGAAAACATCAATGAAAAACTTGATGTTAGTAGTGGGATTTACATTATTTACTCCGATTACATCAATTCTAGCATCCGAATTAACACACGATTTTAAAAATCCTGCTTTTAGTGGTAATGGATATTCTTCTCACGTGCTTTCTATTAATCAACTAGAAGTACAAAGAGAAAACAAAGTATTTGATGACGCTAAATCAGCAGCTGCGGCCGCTGAAAGAGCAGAAAAAAACACTACGATTAACAAATTTATTGCTAACGTAGAAAGTAGAATTTATGCTAACTTATCTAAACAATTGGTTGATAATATGTTTGGTACAAGTTGCGATAGTAGTACAACTACTTGTCCTACATCTGGAACTGCCGATATAGAAGGCGCTTCAATTTATTGGGTAAAAGATACTACAACTGAAATAATTACATTAACAATTACAGCTACTGATGGAACAGTTACAACAATGGCAGTTCCAATAGGTGATTTTCAATTTTAGGATATTATAATGTTTAAAATATTAATTGCTCTTTTAATAGGGTGTACATTGACTGGTTGTCAAACAACGAAAGATATTGAAATATATAAAGGCAAATCACCTTATATTGAAGGCACATCTACTAAAGATAGATTAATTGCTTTACCTGATTTAGATGGTCAACCTAAAATTACAATTGCTGTTTATAGATTTACAGACCAGACAGGTCAAAGAAAACCTAGTACAAAGTTTTCTCAACTGTCAACTGCTGTCACACAAGGTGGTAGTATGTTTGTGGTCAATGCTTTAAAATCAGTTTCAGATGGAGATTGGTTTCAAGTATTAGAAAGAGAAGGACTTGATAATCTAATTAAAGAAAGACAATTAATTAGGTCAACAAGAACAGAATATGATGGTGAACAACAAGTAGGTAATATATTAAAACCTTTAGTGTTTGCTGGACTTATATTAGAGGGTTCTATTATAGGTTATGATAGTAATATACAGACTGGTGGACAAGGTGCTAGATACTTAGGAATAGGTATAAGTGAACAGTATAGAGTAGATCAAGTGACTGTTTCATTAAGACTTGTTTCAGTACAGTCTGGAGAAATTTTGTTAACCACAAACGTGACTAAAACAATAGCAAGTCACAGTAAAGGTGGTGATGTATTCACATTTTTAGATATGAATACAAAAGCTTTAGAATTAGAAAGTGGCGTTGCCGTAAACGAGCCAGTGACTTACGCCATACGAACTGCTATTGAATTTGCTATATTAGAATTAATTTATGAGGGTAAAGAAAAAGGATACTGGAAATTTAAAAAAGAAGAAGAAAAAGGAATACACAAAAAATGAAAACAATAATTAGTGTTATTATGTTCTTAATGATGACCTCTTTGTCATATGCTAACGACATATATGTTACTCAATCAGGTGCGAACCTTGATTTAGATATAACACAAGATGGCGCTAACAACACAATAGGTAGTTCACAAACAGCTTCCGCTTCAAGTGGTGCCACAACCATATTAGACATAGACCAAGTTGGTAACTCAAACGTAATTACTTATCAAATAAATGGTGCTACATACACAGGCGCTATTAGTCTAACAGGTGATTCAAATGATGTTGATTTAAATTGTGATAGTACAGACGGTAACAGTTCTTGTGGAACTGTAACTGCTAATATAACTTGGACAGGATCATCAAACGATATTGATTTAGATATTGGAGAAACTAGTGACGCTTCAAACTCAACAGTTAATATTACAGGACAATCTGGTTCAGATTCAAACGTAATAGCTGCTACAGTTGACGGAACAAGTGCTATTTTAACTTTAACAGTAAATGGCGATACAAACAATTACTTAATAGATATAGACGGTAACGGTGATGTTAATGGTCATACATTAATACACTCACACACAGGTAGTTTAGCAGATGTAGATATTACACAATCTGGTATAAATGATAACTACATTTCATTAACAACAAGTGGTGATAGTGCCGATATTGATATATCACAAACAGACTAATGATTACAATAATACTATATTCAGGATTAACAATTTATGCGTGCTACAAGTTTTATAATTGGGTTCATACTCTTAACCCTTACGACTTTAGTAACAAATAGTTTTGCTTCTATTGGTCAGGTAACACTTCACACAGGTGTTGCCACCATTGATAGACAAGATGGCGATACGGGTATAGAAGTAAAGAAAGAGCTTGATGTTCTTTCTTACGATACACTTAAAACTGGAAATGGTAAAGTTGGTATTGAGTTTATAGATGATACAAGAGTTGATGTAACTGAACATAGTAAATTAGTCATTGATGAGTTTGTTTATGACCCTAATACAAAAACAGGTTCGTTATCATTAAAGGCAAAACTAGGCACAGTAAGATATGCCTCAGGACAGATTGCTAAAAACTCAAAACAAAATGTAAAGATTACTACCCCTACAGCCACGATTGCTGTAAGGGGTACTGATTTTGCTATGACTATTGATGAGATAGGTGGTTCAACAATTGTTTTATTACCTAGTTGTAATGATATAGGATTTTGTTATGTTGGAGAAATAGAAGTAAGTACAGACGCTGGGTTTGTAATAATGAATCAAGCATTTCAAGCAACTTCAGTAAGTGCTGTTGAAAGTAGACCTTTAAAACCAGTATTACTTGATTTAGAATTAGATATGATTAATAATTTGTTAATCATAACACCACCAAAAAAATTAGAAGAAGCTATTGAAGAAGAAAAGTTTAGAGCAACTGCCAATGCTTTAGATTTAGACTTTCTTAAATTTGATGATTTAGAAGTGGATATGTTAGAAGTTGAAGAAGATGAATATGCCTCTGCTTTAGACATAGATTTTTTAGACCAAGATTTTTTAGTTGATATATTAGATCAATTAAACAAACAACTTGCTTTACAAATGAGAAGTGAGTTTGATAAAAAGAAAGATGTAAAGAAATCAGGTAAAGATGAATTTGGAGTTATACTTTTAATAGAAGAACCTCAATGGGTTTGGACTAGATTAGACGCTGCTCAAAATAATATAGTATTAAGACTTGATATGGAAAATAGTTATACTATCAATGTCACACAAGGCGACACACAAATTATAGATTATGAATTAGGTGATGGTGGTCAAAATCAAATAAGAATATATCAAAATCAATAATGTATAAATTTTTAAAAAAACTTACAATATTTCTATTCATATGGATGGTGTTTTATTCTATTGTGAATAAGTTAAAAGCAAACGAAATTTATGTATCACAAACTGGTACAGGTAATAATTTAAATTTACAAATATCACAAGACGGTGAAGATAATAAAATAGATATGTCAATAGGTAATCATACAAACAATACAATAGAAATAGAACAAAAAGGTGATGATGGTTATGTTGGTTACACCTCATTATGGGGAAGTGGATATAGTTGGGGTGGAGATATAGATGGTGATAATAATAGTTTGAGTATTAAACAATTATGTAATCAAGCACCTTCTTGTGGTGGTGATAGATTTGAGTTTCATATTTCAGGTTCAAATAATGATGTTGATTTTGCTCAAGGGTATCATGTACAAAATAATGGAACAGTTGACACACCAGATAGTTTTGAATATGGTGGTCACTTTGTAAGATTAGATATTCACGGTTCAAATAATACATTTTTAGGAAGTCAAAGGTCAAATAATTCAGGACACGAACATAGTAATGTTACTTACATTTACGGTAATAGTAATGATGTTTACACAAGACAAGAATATAACCAAGATAAAACAATAAATTTGACTATAAATAATTCTAACAATGATGTTGATTTGATACAAGAGGGTAATGCTTCACATAGCGCTACTATTACATTAAATGGTAGCTACGGTACAGATTTAGATTTATTACAACAAGGTAGTACAGCACAATCATATACTTTATCACAATCATGTGCTACTGTTGGTGGTTGTTCAGTTTCAGTAACACAAGGTAATTAATGAAGAAA
>Ga0209630_10005138_pt1 | contig 11190 bp, 8 predicted proteins | sample COG_01_FD_184745 | JGI IMG/M metagenome (GOLD analysis project Ga0209630, IMG submission 184745) | Pelagic Microbial community sample from North Sea - COGITO 998_met_01 (SPAdes) (version 2) | ecosystem: Environmental > Aquatic > Marine > Neritic zone/Coastal water | place: Helgoland, sampling... | reverse complement strand
GCCGAGCAGGTGGCCAGGGCGGCGGCGGCGGGTGCGGCGGCGGGCGCGTCCGCGTTCGGCGCCACTGGCGCGGTGGCTGCCGCGCCGGTGCCGGCCCCTTCGGCTCCCGCGCCGACTCCAGCGGCTCCCGCGGCGCCGGAGGATCCGAAAGTCGCGTTGCTGAACGCGGCGGCGAGGGCGGCGGCGGCTAAGATCGGCACCTCCCTCGGCGTCGTCCCGAGCGGTTCAACCGCGCAGGCGCAGGTGAACGCCGCGAACAACTCGCAGATGTCTCTGGCGATATCCCAGGCGGCGAACAACATGGCGCTGGTGACGGGCGCGACGACCGGCGCCGCTCGAGCCGCGGCGTTTGCGGCGGCGTTGAACGCTCAACACGCGGCGGCTAGGAGCGGCGTGTTCCAGGCGGACGGGACGCACTTCGAGTCCGAGCTGGAGATTAACGATTTCCCGCAGCAGGCGAGGTGGAAGGTTACGCACAAGGATTCAATCGCGCAGATTTCTGAATTCACGGGCGCGGCGATCACGGTCAAGGGGCAGTACTACGCCCCGAACAAGCCGGTTCCGCCTGGTGAGCGGAAGCTGTTTTTGCTCATCGAGGGACCGAGCGAGCGGTGCATCAAGACGGCGAAGGGACGGATCAAGGAGATCATCGAGGAGGTGGTGGCGAAGGAGAGCCTCCCGGGCGGGTTTCGGGACATCGGCAAATACAAAGTGTAACGGGCTCGTCGCGCATAGGCTACTTTAAATCCAACATAGCTAGGATCGTAAAAACCATCGACGGAGGTTCGTCACCGAAAGTCCTTCTTCTCGTCACGTCGTCACTCTCCCACGTCGTCTATCAATAACATCAGAGGGCTGCGCCCGCGACTGTGTGGAGTGTTCGAAGTCGTCGCTTTCTGCTCGTGACTTTTCATATCTCGATCCTTCCGAGGGAAACGAAAGGTAGTTTGGTTCGTTTGAGAAATCTCGTCCGCTCACACTTCACGGGGCGCGAGGGAGGGATGACGACGGTGTGGCGGCCACGCGTGAGGATTCCAGTTCCGGATATCGACGGTGCCGATGCTGACGAGAATCGGAGAGACGAGTCGACCAAGAAGGGCACGAAGCGGAAGAGAGCCCCTCGCACAAAGTATCCCAAGGGGCCGTGCGAGCACGGGGTGAAGTGGCGCTCGCAGTGCAAGGTGTGCGGTGCTTGTCCGCACGGTCGTCAGCGCTCTAAGTGCAAGGAGTGCGGTGGGTCATCAATCTGCGAGCACGGTCGTCAGCGCTCTAAGTGCAAGGAGTGCGGTGGGTCATCAATCTGCGAGCACGGTCGTCTACGCTCTCAGTGCAAGGAGTGCGGTGGGTCAGGAATCTGCGAGCACGGTCGTCAGCGCAGTGACTGCAAGGAGTGCGGTGGGTCACGAATCTGCGAGCATGGTCGTCGGCGCAATGAGTGCAAGGAGTGCGGCGGGTCAGGAATCTGCGAGCACGGTCGTCTACGCTCTAAGTGCAAGGAGTGCGGTGGGGGATCAATCTGTGAGCACGGTCGTGTGCGCTCTAACTGCAAGGAGTGCGGTGGGGGATCGATATGCGAACACGGTCGTCGGCGCTCTAGCTGCAAGGAGTGCCACGCGGCGAAATAGTAGTTTTATTTTTGAACGTGACGAAACCCGATGCTAACATTACATGATCTCCTTCTTCTCGTCACCTCTCCTTCTTCCCCTCCTGATCAGTATCGTCGTCTCCTTTCGTATCCTCGATCGCATCCACCTCGGACGCCTCGCCGCTGAACCCAAACTCGTTCACGCGGGTCTTGTCCACCCGGTATATTCTCCGCTGGTACAAAAAGATGAGAAACACGACGTCGTCGCGGAAGACGCTCAGTCGGTGCATCGCTGGCATCTTGATGACGAACGCGAAGAGATCGTCGATGATGGTGTTGAGGAACTTGTACGTCATCTGCCTCCACGGCAGGTGCGCCACGCTCTTGAGCTTGTAGTTGATGTACAGCTGCGGGCACATGGTGATGAAGCCGAACAGGTACACCGCGCCGACGAGCGTGTTCAAAACGAAGGAATACCACGATCGGTGCTCGTTGTAAACGACGCTGTAGACGGCGTAGCATCCCACCAGAGGGTACAGCGCGTACGAGAGGTACCGCATGGCGACCTCGTCGTGCCTCGCGGTGTCGCTCTTGGTGTACCCGAACTTATCCCGGAGGTTGACAAACGGAAACTTTGGCATCAAGGAAACGTCCATAGCCTTGGTGATCTTCCACCCCTCGATGATCAGGCCGAGTCCGCTGCTGAGCAGCACCATCCAGCTCGTGTCGTTGTCCAGCAGGTACATGAAGATCACCGCCTGGCACCCCGCGTTGAACGTGATGGTACGCGCGCTCAGACCCTCCATGCTCTTGTTCTGCCGCCAAAAGCCGATGTCGTTTTTGAAAGCCAGCACGTCGAACACGGTGTGGAACACGCTCACCACGCTGGTCACCGCCAGTAAGATTGGGTTCCCCTCCAGGAAGATCCGCTTGAGCTCATCCCCGTCGTTCTCGCCCTGCGTCCCCATCGCCCGCTGGTGCTCGAACGTTCGCTCCATCTGCTCGTACAGCTGCCATTTAAACATACTCAGCGGCGCCACCGTCAGCGTTAAATTAGCGGCGGCGACTGACGCGTTCAGCGGGACGTGGGCGTCCTTTAGGAGCCAAAACTCGTTGACGTACACCGTCGGCCAGTACTCTACGGTGTCCGGGTGGAACCGCATGGTATCACGCATGTGAACCGGCACGCCGCGCGGGTACGGGTAGCCGTTGAAGTCGTCAACGGTGCTCACCGTCACATTCGGTTTCCAATAAGGCAGCCAACCGGTTATCGTCTCTTCATCTTCCGTCTCCTCCGTCGTCTCCTCTTCGGATTGAATGGCCTCCTCGATGTCTGCGCCGCCTCCGTCCGTGGCGTGTCCCAGCAGGTTCTTCTTCGCCTTGCGCTTGCGCTTGGGTCTGTAGGTGATGAGCGGCGTGGACGGCACCGGCACCACCGCCTTCTCATCGTACGATTCGTGCGACGGATCGTGTGGGGATCCAGTCTTGGTGAGGAAGACGTGGAGGTACGGCGTGGAGTTCGTGGACCACACGGGTCCGTCCTCGGGGATGGGGAAGACCAAGGAGTACTCGCGCGCGCCGTCGTCGGGCGCGACGCCCGGGTTGGATCCGTCCATCGCTCGGATGCCGTTGCCGCAGAGGGGGATCTCGGCGTCGTGCGCGATGAGTTTCGTGTGGTCGCCGAACGCGTCGAAGGTTGGCGCGTACGTGACGTACGCGTACATGTCCATGGACTCGCCGCGATCCCACATCGGTAAGGCCATGCGCTGGATCGCGGGATCGCCGCTGACCCCAGCCCGCTGACTCCCGGTGGACGCGCCCTTGTTTCCGCCCAGCATCCCGGTCACGAGATTGCTCACGAGATAATACATCATGAGCTGTCGACCGAAGTACATGGCCCTGTCGCCCATCGTGGGCGCACCCGCGGGCTGCTCGCCGCCCTGCGTCGCTGCGACGTCCGTCATGGTGGCAGAGGCGTCGAGAGGGATTCTAAACCCCGCCGCTCGCGTACTAGAGTTGTGGGCTCGTTGTGGGGGGGCGAGAAACATCGATTTTGGTAAAAGTGCGAAACTCGCCTGATGAAAAGAGGCGGCGGCGGGTGTCGGCGGTTACTTCAACGATGGCGACGCGCATCGGCCACCTGCTGCATCGCGCCCCACCCGGCGCGTCGAACCCGGTCCCCGAGGACGATGCCAAGCCACTCGACGCGACCGAGGGTGAACTAGCGCCGTCCACGCCGTCCAACAACGCCGGCCGCACCATCGGTATCGGCGACCTGGTCGTCGTCTACGAAGGCTTCAACAGGCAAAAGGCGGTGACGGTCGCGGAGAAGGGCTGCTACCAGAACAGGTACGGCACCTTTCCGCACAAGGAGTGGGTGGGCAAGCCCTTCGGGAGCAAGGTGTACGGCAAGGGCGAAGCCGGCTTCGTCTGGATCCTCGCGCCGACCCCAGAGCTGTGGACGAAGGTGCTGCCCCATCGCACGCAGATCTTATACCTCCCCGACATTTCGTTGGTGTGCCACGCGCTGGAACTCAAGCCGGGAAGCGTGGTGCTCGAATCCGGCACCGGGTCCGGCTCCCTGACCCACTCGCTCATAAGGGCCGTCGCGCCCAAGGGGCACGTGTACACATTCGAGTTCAACCGCGTCCGCGCAGAGGCGGCGAGCGAGGAGATCGTCAGCCACGGACTCACCGAACACTGCACAGTCACGCACAGGGACGTCGAAGCCCTCGGTTTCCCCGACGAGCTCGAGGACCGCTGCGACGCCGCGTTCCTCGACCTCCCCGGCCCGCACAAATGCATCCCGTCCGTGGCCAAATGCCTCAGGCCAGACGGCGTCGTGTGCTCATTCTCACCGTGCATCGAGCAGGTCCAGCGGTGCTGCCAGGCGCTCGAGGCGGAGGGTACGTATCTTTTTATTTAATTATTCGTATTGGCAGTTAGACTGACGTCGTGTTTGTTAACAGGTTTCGGAGACGTTCACACTGTCGAGCTGTTGGGTCGCGAGTACGACGTTGAGTCCAGGGAACTTCAGAGGGACCTCGGGGTGGAACAGCCGAGGCTGACGAGCCGGTGGAAACGTGAGGCGAGGGACAAGGCGAAGCGGAAGCGGAAGCACGTGGACACCGACGCGAACGGCGACGAAGGGCGAGGGGCAGTCGCGGCTGATTTAGAATCTCTCGAGCCGATGGGTGTCGTGGCGGCGCATCCCCGGCAGGAGGCGCAGCATCACACCGGGTACCTGACGTTCGCGAGGCTGGTGCCGTACGCGTCGAAGGAGGCGATCGCGGCGGCGAGGGAGGCGGGGAAGACGCGGTCGAAGGGTGGCGACGGGGGATACGAGGAGGCGGAGCTGTCGGAGTAGTGATGAGGCGTCGCGGCTACGTGTTCGCGTTGGGGCGGGTCGAGTAGAGAAGAGCGTTTGATGTATTACTTTAGCGACACTCCTTGCATCGATTGCGCCGACGACCGTGCTCGCATATTGATGCCCCACCGCACTCCTTGCACTGAGAGCGCCGACGACCGTGCTCACAGATTGAAACCCCACCGCACTCCTTGCAGTCACTGCGCAGACGACCGTGCTCGCAGATTCCTGACCCACCGCACTCCTTGCATTTAGAGCGCACACGACCGTGCTCACAGATTGATGCCCCACCGCACTCCTTGCACTGATAGCGCAGACGACCGTGCTCGCAGATTCCTGACCCGCCGCACTCCTTGCACTCATGGCGCCGACGACCGTGCTCGCAGATTGCAGACCCACCGCACTCCTTGCACTGATGGCGCTGACGACCGTGCTCGCAGATTCCTGACCCACCGCACTCCTTGCATCTATCGCGCCGCCGACCGTGCTCGCAGATTCCCTTCCCACCGCACTCCTTGCACTTAGAGCGCTGACGACCATGCTCGCAGATTGATGACCCACCGCACTCCTTGCACATAGAGCGCCGACGACCGTGCGGACAAGCGCTGCACACCTTGCAGTTCGAGCGCCACTTCACCCCGTGCTCGCATGGCCCCTTTGTGGGAGGGGCTCTCTTCCGCTTCGTGCCCTTCGTCGTCAACTCTTCTCTCCGCTTCTCGTCGACATTGGCACCGTCGATATCCGGAACTGCGATCCTCACGCGTGGCCGCCACACCGTCGTCGTCATCATTCCTTCGCGCGCCCCACAAAGTGCCTTCGATCAGAAAAAAACCATCGACACGAATTGATAATGGCTCGGACCCTCGCGAGCCCGTCACTTGGTCGGCGCGCGGGTCTCGGATCGGTACCGGGTTATCGAGCCGCGACCGCATCGCGACAGAGGAGAGTGGTGCGCCGTGATGGATAACCCGAACACGGAGTACTCGAGGGACGTCGTCGGCGCGCTGAAGGAGCGCGCCGATGCCCCGTCCATGATGGCCAAGCACGCCAGCGCGCAGAAGGAGGCCATGCAGGAGGCCTGCCTGGGCGCCCTGCGCAGGGCGCTGCCTGGTGCGTCCGCGGAGACGTGCATGATGGCGCTGGAGACGGCGGCGTGGGACGTGGACAAGGCACACGCGCAGATCAAGGCGTTCATGGGCGCGGCGGCGACGACCGCGGGCGGCGGTGGACCGAAGAAATCCTCGAAAAAGTCCAAGCGAAAGCGACGCTCCGGCTCCGACTCCGACTCCGACTCCGACTCGTCGTCCGGCTCGTCATCCTCGTCATCCGATCGCAAGAAGAGCAAGAAGAGCAGAAAGAAGGACAAGAAGGGCAAGCGGTCCAAGAAGGACAAGAAGGACAAGAAGTCAAAGAAGGATGCCAAAAAACACGGTTCAGACGCCAAGAAGCCATCGGGGGCGGACGCCAACCCGGAGCCGATGTTCGGCGCGCGCGGCTTCATCAAGGAGACGGACAAGTACGAGAAGGAGGGCGAGTTCCGCGCGTGGCTCGGCGAGGTCAAGAAGCTCGACGTCGAATCACTTCAAAAGTGGGAGGAGAAGGAGCTCTTCAAAGAGTACGCCGAAGACTACAACACCGCGACGCTCCCGCACGAAAAGTTTTACCATCTGGAGAAGTGGTCCCGAGAAGAAGCGGCGAGGCGCACGCGCGAGGACCCGACCGGCGCCAAGTCCGCGGCGGAGCGGGAGAGCTTCGACGACGAGACGGAGCGCAAGCGGGAGATCGCGGCGGAGCGTGAACGACGGGAGGCGAAGTATAAGCGGGATACGTACATACGGATGAAGGGCGACTCGGGGGATTTGGAAAACTTGAGGGAGCAGGAGCGGCTGAAGGAGCTGCGGAAGAACGCGTACAACATGGGGGACACGGAGACGGTGGCGAGGGTGAACAAGATACTGGCGCCGGACGACCCAGACGCGCGGTAGAGGAAGTCGCGTTGTCATTTTACGAGTATTCTATTCTCAAGTCAGGAATTTCGCCCACTTCACCCGCATTTCATACCACCCCGGGCACTTGTTGTCCACGAGATATTGGGTGATTGGAATGTGCGTCGGTGTCGTCGACGTGTCGGGGGCGGCGATGGATGCGTGACCGAACGCCCTGTAATCCCACCGATATCCGTTTTCGTGAAGCCACTTGATGACGTGCAGGTGACCAGATACGGAGGCGGCGAAGTAAGCGTTCATATGGCGGTCTGTGGTGAGGATGCATAAACCGTTGGCCATCGCCCATTGGAGCACCTTCAGACAACCGTGTTCCGCGGCGAAAAAGCAGAGCGATATTCCCGTTTTTGGCCGGTGCATGAGCTCGAGGACCCTTTCCTTTGGCAAAGACAGAGCCTCGTCGTTATCGAGAAGGGTGAGGAGCTTAGGTCGGTACTTGTAGGCAAGGATGCCCCCGTCACAGATTTTGTACGCGTCACATCGCAAACATTTTCCGTAATTGTAAGTGTACGAGTATTTGAAGACGTTCGTGCACCTGGGGAGGTAGAACCTGCGGGGCAGGGCTTCCTTCTGCTTCGACACGTCCAACCAAAACTTGCTAGCCCGCGCCAGTGCTGCTCTGGTCCTGACGCACTGTATCTTTGAGAAGACGAGCGCGGCGATGTTCACGCCGGGCTCGAATGCGACTGCATCGTCCGTATCATCGTCGTCGAGGATAACGCCACGCGCGCGCTTGCTTGGACAGAGCGACATTGTGTGCGGTCCTGGGGCGAGGCTCGACCTGTCCGAGGCTTTTGGCTGCAGCTTTTGATGAGCTTCGATTGAGATTTTTTCAGGATTCAACAGCCAGTCAGCCAGTCAGCCAATCAGCGAGATCGGCTGTGCCAGTTTGGGCAGATTGCTGGCTATCCATCCGAGTCAGCTCGATTTCGAACTCCCGCGCCCTCCTCTCGACGGGCGCGCACAAGGGACGCGCACGCACGAGATCACCCTTTAACACGATGAGCACCATCGCATCGACGACCGCGATTCGCGCGCGTCACGCGATCGCCGCCCCCAAGGCGCGCGGATCGATCTCCGCCCGACTCGCGATGAGGGCACCCAGCAACGCGGCGTCCTCCAGATCGCGCGCTTCGGTTGTGGTGATGGCGGGTGGCGACCAGAAGCTCGGCACCGACAAGACGTACAACTGCGTGGTCACCGAGGACGGCGTGATCGTCGCGAACGACATCCCGTCCGGCGTCTACGAGGTCTCCGCGTGGTGGGCGGGCGCCACCTCGGGCGACGAGGAGGAGCAGCCCCTCGCGCCCCGATGCGACAGCGAGCGGCAGCGCGGCTGCGAGGTGCGGTGCGAGATGACCGCGGAGGGCGAGCTCGTGTGCGAGGGGCTCAGCAGCGGGATGTACCGGGTCATCAACGCCAGCGAGTACGACGCCGAGTGCGAAGTCAAGGACGGGTCCTTCGAGTGCAAGACCTCCTTCGACGAGGAGCCACTCACGCTGGACACCGACGACTTCAAGGCTGTGGAGACCGAGGAGGAACACGGGTTCAGGATGGGCGGGTAAACACTCTGGAGTAATTATCTAATCGTTATTGACAGCGTAGGAGTGGGTTGAGAGAACGCATATGCGACGCTAGAGTCGGTCCGTGTGCGCGGCGTCGACGGGGGGTAACCAGTCCGCCTGCGGCAATCTTATTGTTTTTTGTGATGAAAGTCTAAACCGGTGAGACATCATCAATCCATCCGTTCCGCTGTGTCGGGGGACTCGATTCGCCACGCGTGTCGCTCCCACGTGTCCCCCGGGAGCATCTCCCGCACCCCCCGAACCGCACGCACCGCCGCCTCACGCGTCACCGGCGATTCCTTCGTTCCCCCCGCGATCGCCGCGAGAGCGACGGCGACTTTCTCGCCGCCGCCGCCCCGACCCGAACCCTCCGAGGAGTCTCCAAATGCAACCGGAAGCGTCGCCGGAAGGCACCGAACCACGTCATCGTCGTCCAGACACTCCCCCGCCTCGTGTCCTCCCACGACGATCAAACCGGACCACGCGCCGCACAGCCACGCGAGGGTGACGAGGCCGTCGTCAAGACCGACCGACTCCTCCAGCCACCGACCGCGGAGCCACCGCGGCGGAATCGCCAAATGTTTACCAACCGCGCAGAGGTGCGTCGCAATCAACCGTCCGAGCCGCGTTAGCTCCCCCAAAGGCATCCACGTCGCGAGCGGTTTCACGTCCCCGCGGGGAATCGAACCCGCGACCGCGAGACGCGCGCGAAGCGAGTTGGCCGCGAAACTGTGCGCGGAGGTATCCGCGGCGAGAGCGCACGCTCGAGCGGCGCCGATGGGAGCTCCGCCGTTGGGCGACAGCGCCTCGACGGCGGCGTCGAGCTCGGGCCCGCCAGGCCGCGCGATCGCGCCGCACAGCTGTGCGCACGCGTCCGCGATCTCATCCTCGGTCCACGGACCGCGGGGCAGGCGCGAGCCCGCGGACGCGAGCCCGCGCCACGCCGCCGCAACGGCGTCGATGGTCGACTTCATCTCTTCATCGTCTTTCTCCTTTTCGTCCGTCTCGCCCAGGGCGGACACCGCGGACGCGACTGACGCGGCGCATCGACGCAGCGCCGCGGCCGCCGCCGCGCGGGGTAACGCGGCGACGCACTCGCCGAGGGACGCGAGCACCCTCGGCGGGGGCGGCTTTATTATTGGATCCATTTGAGTCACCTCCGCCATACCGAACTCGTCGAAGGCTTCCGTTTCCATCGGTTGTTCACCCAGGAGGCTCTCCAGCAAGCCGCCGCCCACGGACGGACCCGGGTGCGCCACCGCGAGCGCCACGCACGCGTCCACCAGGTCAACATCCCCGCGCCGCGTCAACCGACGCAGCGCGCCCGGCCAGTCACCGGCGGGGAGCCTGTCGAGCGTCGACAGCGTCCGCAGCGCCCTCGTCGCGGCGATCGACGAGGTGTCACCCGCCGTAGCCGCCGTTACCAACGCGCCGATCGCTCCGCCGACGCCGTTGGAACCCATACCCGTAGAAGGACCCTTCAACGTTGATGCGGAGGCGGGTGCGGATGCGGACGAGGCCGCCCAGGCGGAGGCGCGAGCCGCGCAGCGATCCGCCGCGACCGCGAGCCCCCACGCCGCGACCTCCCTGGCGCGGATACCCACAGCGCCCTTCCCCCCAGTCGCCGCCGCCGCCGCCGTGCCTTCCGCGGAGGACGCCGCCTCGAGCGCCGACAACGCACGCTTCGCGAGCCGTCCGCCCTCCTCCCCGCCCCACACGAGCGGCGCGGAGAGGTGTTCAGTGGACGTATCTTTCGCGCGGCCGCCCCCCGCGCCGCTCAAGCCGTAGTTTGCGATGATCGTATCAACCGTCGGAAGTATCCAGTTCCCGCCGACGCACGCGGCCAGCCCGAGGGCGGCCGCGGTGTGCGCCGTCTCGCCGTGTGGAGACGGAGGCGCGTGTCCACCGCTCGTGTTGTTTAACAGCACGTCGGTCAACGCGTCGATCGTTTGTGTCGCGAGCCGCCGATCCGTGGAGCACCCCGCGGCGAGTGCGACGTCCAACAGGGCGCCGCAGCTCGCGAGACTGTTTAGCCATACGGATGACCGTTCACCCGGGGTAGCCGCGAGTGATACGATGAGGCGCAGAGTGTCCGTGACGTGTCTGTCCACCGGTGCGTTGGACGCTAACGCGAGCGCCGCCGCCGTCGGTGCCGCCGCGGCAGCCCCGGCAATCTCCGCCTGCGAATACCCGGCACCCCTGTAAACAAAACACATGTTGTCGTCAGTCTAATTGCCCGTACGAAAATGAAAAGAACGTACCCGCTCCGTAAGATGTTCTCGAGATGGCGCATGTGCCCGACGACGTGACCGAACCCGCCGTGGGCAAAGTCCGCGCCCGCAGCCGCGAACGCCTCGCCGTGCATCGCACCCACGCGGAACAGCGCGTGCGCCTCGGCGTCCTGAACGTCGTCCGAGACTTCAAACTTCAAAGCCGAATTTGAAAGCGAGTCGCGGTAGCTTGAAAGCATCTCGGTCCTCCACGCGCCCGCGCCAGGCCCGTGCGTCTCCACGTCGCGTCCCAGCCCCAGTAGGAACATACCCAGCGCCTCAGCCGCGGCGCCGGCGGTGCGCCCGCTCCACGCCGGCCCGGTGACGGACGACGCCGTGAGCTCGTTTAGTAAAAATTGAGCGCACGATTCCCGTCGAGGCTTGTCAGCCGCGTGGCACC
>Ga0209630_10005137_pt1 | contig 11194 bp, 11 predicted proteins | sample COG_01_FD_184745 | JGI IMG/M metagenome (GOLD analysis project Ga0209630, IMG submission 184745) | Pelagic Microbial community sample from North Sea - COGITO 998_met_01 (SPAdes) (version 2) | ecosystem: Environmental > Aquatic > Marine > Neritic zone/Coastal water | place: Helgoland, sampling... | reverse complement strand
ATTACAAAAACATTATAATAAATTAAAATAAAAGTTATGTTTTCACCAGAAGAATGGACCGTTATAAGAACAGGTCTAGATATAGTAACAATACAAGGTAAAGATGCTACATCACTATCTATATTACAAAATAAAATAGATAAAGAAATTCAAAAATCAATAAATAAAAAAAATAAAGAACTACAAAAAATTAAGAAATAATATTTTTTTAATATTTATAATAAATTATTGGCCCTTCATTGGGAAGTGGGCTCATATTGAGTAACCAACCGTAATAAAATAGAATATGCCAAATTGGAAAAAAGTAATAGTCAGCGGATCTGACGCCACATTTAATCATATAACAGCTTCTGGTAATATACGAGCAGCTTCGATGACTATCGGAACTGGTACAGTATATGATACAAATCTTAATTTAGCTAATGATGGTAAAATTAGAATTGGAAATGCAGAGTATATTGATAAAGATGGTAACGATTTAAACCTCTTTCAAGGTAAGTTAAAAATACATCATGTTGGGGGCGGAGCAACTTTTTCTGGTGCCGTAACTGCTTCAAGTAATATAAGTGCAAGTGGTAATATTACAGCAAACTCAATTATAGCTGACAATACAGATGATGATGCTATTATTAAATTATTAGATGCTGATGGTAATGGTATAGCATCTCTTGCAAGAATAGGTTCTAGTGCTAATGCACATATAGGTAGAATGGTATTAAGAGACAATGCCAATATTAAAGTTGATATTAGAGCAACAGGTAATTCTTACATAAACGGAACAAGCGCAAAATTAGGTATAGGAACTGATTCACCGGGAGAAGCTTTAACAGTAAATGGTAATATTAGTGCAAGTGGAGCTCAAACTCAAGTTGAAGCAATATCAGGTTCTTTTTCTGTATTAACAGGAGACACTTCAGTAGGTACAAGTTTAGAAGTAGGAGGTCCTATAACGGGTTCTGCATTCCAAGGAACAAAACATATTTTAAGATCTATGGCTTTTTATGTTAACGCTAACCCAATGGTTCAAAATTCAGTTTACTTAGGTAATTCCTTAGGAAATAGCCCAAACAACTGGAATGATCCACAAGCAGTAGGAGGAGCTATAACATCAAATAATCTTACTATAGCTGAAGATGATATGAATTGGGGTTATATATTACCTTTTGACATATCTAAAATAGAAGTACAATGTTCTTTAAGACCAGCATTAGGGGCAGGAGATGATTTTACTGTAGTTATTTATACAGGAACAAGATCTAATGATAGTAATACAAATTTAACCTTAACCAAAGTAGCGAATAGTTCAGGAGTAGTATTTGGAACTTCACAAAGATACGTTACAAATGATATCACTTACACAGCAGATCTAGATAAAGGAACACTGATATATGTAGGTGTAGGATCTGAAGACGCTACAGATGCTAAAAATGCAAGAGGTTTAATGAACATAACTATAATAGCAAGATAAAATGTCAGATATAAAAACAATAACAGAAACAATAGCTTCAGGTTCATACGCAGCAGAAGAAAAATTTCTTAAAAATGATGAGATAGAAGAGGTATTGACTATTAAACTTTTAAAAGAAAAAATAGATGAACTTGTTGTTGAAGTAAATAAACTTAAAGGCTAATAATATACAAATAATATAATGGGTTATATAAGTAAAACCTTAAAGTTCTTAGAAAATACAATATATTATACAGACACATCTTTTGGTGGAAACTTTGAAGTTATGATGGATTGGGAAGATCCCTTAATGTCAGCTTCAGCAGCTTATGTGTGTGAAAATGGAGGAGACATTTTAGAAATAGGATTTGGGATGGGAATATCAGCAGGTCATATATATTCACATTCAATTTCAACGCACACTATAATAGAAAATCATCCTGACATAATACCCAAAGCTCAGGCATGGGCTTTAAATAAATCTAATGTAAATATAATAACAGGTAGTTGGTATGATGTTAAAGATTCTTTGTCAACATACGACGGTATATTTTATGATACTTTTGGTGATGAAAATATGAAAAATTTTAGTTCATCTTTAAGTGCTTTAACAAAACCAAATGCCAAAGTAACTTGGTGGAATAATAATACTGATGAAACTAATTTTTACAATATACCTAATATAACTTATCAAGCTATAAATATTGACCCACCAACAAATAGTTATTTTAATAATACAACTTATTATTTACCTAAAAAACAATTTTAAATGGCAACTCAAGCATTAAACGTAGGATATTTTATACAAGGGGATGTAGGTTCTAGTGCTCAAAATGCCCATGCACAAGCATCAGGAACAGTAGTAAGTACAGGAGGAGCTCAACCAAACGCAATACAATACTTTCAATCTTCAGGTAGAGGTGGAGGAACTTTTAGATATAGTAGAACTTTTCTTAATTTTGACACATCAGGAATCACAGGAACAACAGGAGCAGTAACTTTATCTATTCCTGGGGACACAAATGCAGACGCTAAAGTTTATGCTGTAAAAAGTACGCATTCAACTCCTATTTTAGCTAGTGGTGATGATTTTAATAACGCTGATGTAAATACATTATACAGTAGTCTTACAACGTGGACTACAAATGTAAATACTATAACTTTAAATGCTACAGCTATAGCCCAAATTGAAAATGAAGATGATTTTGATGTAGCTTTATTATTAGAAGATGATGTTAATAACACAGCAGAACCATTAGAAGGAGATGGCGATTTAGCTTGTGGAGTAAATTTTGGTGGTACAATTGCAATAAATTATACAGCCGCCGCAGTAACCCCACCTTATGTATTTTTCAATTCAGGAAAATATAAAATAGTAAGTGGTAAAATAAAAATTTAGGTTTTTATTTTTTACATATATGTATATCCGATTAATAAATAATTAATAATAAAAACAAATTTTAACACATTTTAAGTTATGGCAAACGCAATTAAATTTACAGAAGAAGAATTAAAATCACTTCAAGAACTTCAAGGAACTTATAACCAAATTACACTAGCTTTTGGTCAATTATCATTATCTAGATTAGGTTTAGATGGTCAAGAAGAACAACTAAAAACAACTTTAGCAGACACACGTACTAAAGAAAATGAATTAGCAAAATTACTTACTGAAAAGTATGGTAAAGGTTCTTTAAACATAGACACAGGAGAATTTACTCCAGAAACTACTCCAGAAGTAGCAGAAAAAGCTGAATAAAACTTTATTTTTTAATATATAATTTATATTTATAGGTGACCCAAAAAAAGGTCGCCTATACCAGTTTTGGTTTGCGATTTTTCCTTATATTTATATAGGAATAGCAACATTGAACTTAACAAAATAAAATTACAATAAGATGGCAGAAACTATTATTTCACCAGGTGTATTTACAAGAGAAAATGATCTCTCGTTTTTACCACAAGGAGTAGGCGCTATTGGCGCAGCATTTGTTGGACCAACTCAAAAAGGACCAGCTTTTGTACCAACATTAATAAGAAATGGATTCCAAGATTTCATTAGAAAATTCGGAGATCAACATCCAGAAACATATGTACCTTTTGCAGTAAAAGAATATTTACGAAATGCTGGGGTAGTAACGGTAGTTAGAGTATTAGCAGGTGGAGGTTACACGTATGGTGGTGCTGGTAGAGCAGTTGCTTATGTTACTACAGATGCAACTAAAAAAGAAATTATAGGTGTACTTGTACCATCAAGACAAGCTACATCAGGTGTAGAAGTTACTCCTTCATCAATAAGTTTAAGTGGTTCTACAATAGTAGATTCTACGGATAATGGTGCAGCTTTATATGGAGATGTAGTTACATTAAAATTGTTAGGAGGTAGTGTAACAGAAACTAATATTAGTACTTCATTTGATTCAACAAATAGTTCTTATGTAACTAAAACATTAGGTTCAGATGCTAATAATAATAAAAGTGGTGCTAATTCATGGTTAGGTGGAAAACCAGCATTTTCTTACATTCAGTTTGATAGTTTTATAGACCCCACTACAGCAGACGTATTATCACCTTCAGAAAGTATACAATTAATAACAGGTTCAATAGCATCTGTATTTACAAGTTCATTTGTTGAAGGGTATGATCATGCAAAAACACCAATGATTACATCAGGATTTTTAGATGCTAACAAAACAACAACAGATCTATTTAAATTCCACACAATAGCAGATGGAGATAATACAAATTCAGAATATAAAGTTTCAGTAGTTAATTTAAGAGATAATCCAGATATTGATGGTATAGAACAATATTCATCATTCACAATACAAATTAGAAAATATGGTGATACAGATAAATCACCAATTATTTTAGAAGAATTTAGTAATTGTAATTTAGATCCAAATTCACCTAATTTTATTTCAAGAAGAATAGGAGATAGATATCAAGAATATAGTAATGATTTTGGAAAAGTAATGACAAAAGGAGATTATCCTAACATTTCAGAATTTGTAAGAGTTGAAGTAACAGAAGGGGTTAATGAAGGATCTTATTCTCCAAAACTAGAACCAAGAGGATTCCAACCAGTATTAGATACTATTTCTCCTGCATCGCAGAATGAGGTAGAATATTTAATGCCAAAATATGTTTCATCTTCTCAACAATTGATAGGAGGAAATTATAACTTAAAAGCTTATTTAGGTTGGGACTTTACAAATATAAATAATTCAAATTGGATTAAATCAACTCCAGTACAAACATCAGCTGGGGGAGCTTCAACTACAAATAAAGGAGCTAAATTTAATGTAGATAATTGCTTTATGCATACAAGTGCATCAAGTAATTTTGCAGCAGAAGAAGGATCAACAGGACATGGTGGTTCATTAAGTGCTTCAGTTTCATTAACTGGAGATGGAGGACCAAGAGCAGCAGATCTTAAATTTACAGTACCCTTCCAAGGAGGTTTAGATGGTATTGATCCAGCAAAAATCAGATTCTCAGGAGCAAATTTAGCAGCTAATAATGCATTTGGTTTTGATTTAAGTTCAACAAGTGCTGTAGGATATGATGGATATAAAAAAGCATTAGACATATTGTCAAATCAAGATGAATATGATATTAATATGTTAGTATTACCTGGAGTAGTAAAACAATTACATGCTTCAGTAACAGATGCTGCAACAGTGATGGCAGAAGACAGAGGTGATGCATTTTATGTAATGGATTTAGCAATTGAAGAAGCAACAGTAGCAAGTGCTGTTAATCAAGCAAATGGGTTAGACAGTAATTATGCTGCTGTATATTATCCATGGGTAAAAGTGCTAGACACTTCGCGTAATAAACCGATTTTTGTTCCTCCATCAGTTATAGTGCCTGCAGCAATTGCTGCGTCAGATCGAATTGGAGCTGAATGGTTTGCACCAGCAGGTTTAAATAGAGGAGTATTAGGAACTGTATTAGAAGCTAAAAATAGATTAAATCAAGCTGAAAGAGATAGCTTATATGAAGGAAGAGTAAATCCAATAGCAACATTCCCAGCAACTGGAGTTTGTATTTGGGGACAAAAAACACTTCAAGTAAGACCAACAGCATTAGATAGAATTAATGTTCGTAGATTATTAATTACACTTAAGAAATTTATCGCAAGTTCTTCTAAGTACTTAGTATTTGAACAAAATACAATTCAAACAAGAAATAGATTCTTAAATATTGTTAACCCATATTTAGAATCAGTACAACAAAGACAAGGATTATTTGCATTTAGAGTAATTATGGATGAGACAAATAATACACCAACAGAAATCGATAGAAATAGATTAATTGGTGCAATTTATTTACAACCAACTAAAACAGCTGAATTTATAGTACTTGACTTTAACATTTTACCAACAGGAGCAACATTCCCTGCATAAAAAGTTTAAAAGTAATATATTTATAATAGAACAATAAAAACAATATAAAAAGATGGCAATATTAAACACAAACGACATGATGTACACAGCATTCGAACCTAAGTTGCAAAACAGGTTTGTAATGTTCATCGATGGAATTCCAGCATTTTTAGTAAAAAAAGTTGGTAGACCAAACATCCAATTTGGAGAAGTAACTCTTGATCACATTAACGTGAAAAGAAAAATCAAAGGAAAAGCTGACTGGCAAAACATCACAGCTGAACTTTATGATCCAGTAACACCATCAGGTGCTCAAGCAGTAATGGAATGGGTTCGTTTGTCACACGAGTCAGTTACAGGTAGAGATGGTTATTCTGATTTCTATAAAAAAGACATTAGATTTAACGCATTAGGTCCAGTAGGTGATGTTGTTGAAGAATGGATTTGTAAAGGAGCTTATTGTTCACAAGCAAACTTTGGAGAATTTGATTGGAGTTCTGACACACCAGCAAATATTTCAATCACTATTAGAATGGATTACGCCATCTTAAATTACTAACAGTAATAAATTATATAGAAAGAAAGCGCCTAATTTGGCGCTTTTTTTGTTTCTTTATATATGTATATCTGAACTAGTTTTAATAAATAAATAACGTTATGGAACAAACACAACAACCAGTACAACCAGTACAACCAACACAACCACAGTATTCTTTTCCTACCGAAGAAGTTACATTACCTTCAAAAGGTTTACTTTATCCTGAAGGATCTCCTTTAAGATCAGGTAAAATCACAATGAAATATATGACTGCTAAGGAAGAAGACATTTTAACTAATCAAAACTACATAAAAAATGGTACAGTAATTGATAAATTACTTCAATCATTAATTGTAGATATGACTAAAGTTGAAGATCTATTAATAGGAGATAAAAATGCTGTATTAGTCGCAGCTCGTATTTTAGGATACGGTCAAGATTATACTTTTAAATATCCACACCCTGACACAGGTGTAGAAGAAGAACTTACAATTGACTTAACAGAAGCTGAAGATAAATTAATTGATGAAAGTAAAATGGTAAATGGTAAAAATGAATTTGAATTTGAATTACCAACATCAAAAATGTTTATCACATTTAAACTTTTAACACAAGCTGATGAGAAAAAAATTGAACAAGAATTAAAAGGACTTAAAAAAATCAATAAAAATTCATCACCTGAATTAACTACACGTTTAAAACATGTAATACAATCAGTAAATGGTGATCGTACACAAAAAACAATTAGAGAATTTATTGACAACAGTTTTTTAGCAAGAGATTCTAGAGCATTTAGAGTATATTTAGACAATATCATGCCTGACATTGATCTAACATTCGATTTAACTTTTGACGATGGGGCAGTTATCGAAGATGTAACAATTCCTATTGGTGTCGGATTTTTTTGGCCTGACGCCTCAGTATAGGAGTATCCTATTTGGTCAATTGCATGATCTGGTGTACCATGGCGGCGGTGGATTCATACATTCAGAAGTATACAACATGCCTGTTTGGCTAAGACGATTTCACATTACCAAGATTAATGAACATGTGGAAAAACAAAATAAGGAGCAAAGAAAAGCTCAAGGAAATGAACAAGTGGGGGATGATAAGAAGGTTTTAGGACCTAATATTAATCCATCATCAACATACAACTTTTAAGTAGAGGCATCATGGATGCCTTTTCTTTTTTCATATTTATACATGAATAACATTATATTATGAGTAACGGACAAGGACCAGATAAAGAAGATTTAAGAATTGCAAGAGATCAATTAGATGCTCTTAATCAATCCTTAGGTATAAATCAAAAAAACACAACAGAACAAAAAGCTCAGCTAAATATAGCTAAACAAATGGTTAGTTATGCTCAAGATTTTTTGGCTAATGAAAATGAAAGATTAAGTCTTTCAAGAAAGTCAAATGATATTCAAAAAGAAATAGAAAAAGCACAAAAAATACAAGCTAAATTAGCTAACGAAATTAAAAAAGAGGGAGGTGAAGTTAGTGAAATATTAAAAGAACATAAAGATTTAAATCAAAAAATAGTAGCTGAATTACATAAAGAATTAAAAGCAGCTGAAAAAATAGAAAGTGCTTTTGGTTTAACAGGTTCTTCTTTAAAAATAATAGATAAGCTAACAGGAGGTTCTATTGGAAATCTTGAAGAAATTAATTCAAATACAAGAGCAAGATTAGCTCTTTTAGAAAAAGAAGGTAAACTTTTAGAAGGCACAGCAGGTAAATTCCAAGGTCTTGGAATACAAATTTCAGAAATAGGTAAAGCTATAGGAAAAAATATGTTAGATCCTTTAGTACTATTAAAAATAGGATTAGACTTTAGTCAAGAACTAGCAGACATTAGAAATAGTTTTGGTATATCTAGAAAAGAAGCATTAGGTTTAAGAAATGAAGCATCAAAAATAGCAAGTGAAACAGGTAATACTGCTATACAATCAAAAGATGTTCTTAAAACAATAACTGAATTAAATAAATCATTTGGTACAACTTCTACTATATTAAGAGATGATATTGTATCTGAAATGGCTAAGTTAGGAAAACTAACAGACATGTCAGCTGAATCACAAGCTAACTTTGCAAGATTTGCAAATATGTCTGGTAAAAATGCAGCAGTAATCACTAAAGAAACTAGACGAGCAGTAGTAAATGCAGAACAAGAAAAAGGTCTTAGAGTAGACATAAATAAAACATTAGACGAAGCGGGTAAAATAAATGGCCAAATAGCAGCTCAATTAGATGGAAATGTAACAAAAATAGCTTCAGCTATTACAGTTGCTAAACAATTTGGAATGACTTTAGAAGGGGTTGCTGCAGCAGGAGCTCAATTATTAAACTTTGAAACATCTATTAGTAATGAGTTAGAAGCAGAATTATTAATAGGTAAACAAATTAATTTAGAAAGAGCAAGATTAGCTGCATTAACGGGTGATTATGAAACCTTAACTAAAGAAATCAATAAAAACATTGGTGATTTTGGTGATTTTACTAAAATGAATGTTTTACAACAAGAAGCATTAGCAAAATCTGTTGGAATGACTGCTAATGAATTATCTGATGTTTTACTTAAAAACGAAAACATTGAAGCTTTAGCCCAAGAAGCCAGATTAGCAGGTGATGAAGATTTAGCTAAACAATTAGAAGCTAGAAGTGCACAAGAAGATTTTAATGATGCTGTTGAAAAATTAAAAGGAATATTTACTGATATAATGGGGGGCCCTTTAGCAGGAATTTTAGATGTATTTGGTAGTATATTAAGTACTGTGGGAAGTATAATAAAGTTTTTAGGATTAGGGCAAGGAGGTTTGATGGATCTCGCTGTTAAGGGAGCAATTTTTGGTAAAATATTATTTGATGCCTTTGGATATACAAAAAAGATAATGTTATTTATGAAGGGCATAAAACTCCAACAACTAGGAATTAATGTGGCTGAAAAAATAGGATTAATAAATAAACAAGCAGCAATAAGAGCAAGAGGAAGACTAACAGCTTTAGCTGCCACAGAGGGTAATACTACAAAATTAAATAATTTTTATTTAAATGCAGGATTAGGTACCTTAATAAAACAAAATGTACAAAAAGGTATTGGAAATATAAAAGATGGAATAGGAAAAGGTTTACTTGTAGGTAAAAATGTTATACAAGGAATTTACAATACATTAAAAGGAACAGAAATAGGTTTACAATCAGCAAGTAATAGAAAAGGAGTATTTGGTTTATTAAGACAAGCAGGTCAATTTGTATTAGGTATGTTTAGTGCGGGAGCAAAAGCACCCTTTCCTTTAAGTATTGTTTTACCCTTTATATTAGGGGGAATAGCAGGAGCTATAGGAGCATCTTTAGTATCTAAATTTAGTAAGGGGGATGATGTTGTATCTCCAGGATATGGAAAAAGAATGTTATCAATGCCTGAAGGAACAGTATCTCTTAATGATAATGATTTTATTACAGCTTCAACAAATGATCCTAGAGGAGGAATAAAATCAACAACACAAGCACCTGTTGTAAATATGACAGAAACAAATGAATTATTAAAACAAAACATAGCTATGAATGCAGAAGTAGCAAAAAGAACAGGATCTGAATCTATATGGAGTAAAGGTAATGAAAATTTAGGTAATAAAGCAACCGCAGATTTAAAATATGGAAGTGTAGATAAAGGCTTTTCATAAAATTAAAATAAAATATATTTATAATAAAATAAAATAACTATGGGATTAAAAGATTTAAAATCAAATTTAGATTTACTAGGAGGATTTGGTAATGAAGGAGGAACCTTAGGTGATATGGAAAATTTCAAACCAACAGAATTCCAAAAAGGAACAGATGCAGCTTCACAAGCTCACATAGATTCTTTACAAGAAGTACCTGGTGGTTCACAAAATTCACCTTTTCAAGATTATAATGGCGAACAACCACCTGCTTTTCAAAGAGAATTAGACGTAGCAGATCAAGCACATCAAAGTTCTTTAGGATTAGTACCGGGGGGAGACAGTAATTCACCATTTCAAGATTTAGATGGTGAACAAGGACCTCAATTTCAAAGACCAACAGATGTTGCTGATCAAGTACATAAAGATTCTTTACAAGAAGTACCTGGTGGTTCGCAAAGTTCACCTTTTCAAGATTTAGATGGAGAACCAGGACCACAATTTCAAAAAGCAACAGATGTAGCATCACAAGCACACCTTAGTAGTCTAGCTGTTGTTCCAGGAGGATCACAAAGTTCACCTTTTCAAGATAATAATAATGGTGCAACACCTGGACAATATGTAAATAATATGCCAAACTAAAATAAAATGGCCTTAAAAAAATTAGTAGCAGACTTAACCCAAGGGTTAGTAGCATACCCCAACCATAATACTTCCGCCGACACTGGTGGTTTTAATTATGGTTCAAGTACTTCTGTGTTTGATACTAAAATTTTTAACCAAAGATCTTATGGATACATAAACCCTCTTTCTAGACAGGACAACCCATCTCCTTTAATTCCACAAATATTACCAGGAGTAAATCAAGAACCTGAAAATTCTATATTATATTTAGATGATTCACCTGATGGGTTTATAAGGGGAGGAATTCTAAATGCACAAAAAAGAGCAGCATACGATACTATAAGGATGAGTAGATTTTTTGCAACAGGAGAAGGAATTTCTTTTATTACAAATCAACAATCTCTTCAAAAAACAAACCCAATAATTCAAGAAGGAGGAGGTAATATAAATAATGTATTTGAAGACATATTATCTATAACTACAGGAGTAACAATGACTTCTGCTAATACTAATAGAACCTTCAATC
>Ga0209630_10005136_pt1 | contig 11197 bp, 10 predicted proteins | sample COG_01_FD_184745 | JGI IMG/M metagenome (GOLD analysis project Ga0209630, IMG submission 184745) | Pelagic Microbial community sample from North Sea - COGITO 998_met_01 (SPAdes) (version 2) | ecosystem: Environmental > Aquatic > Marine > Neritic zone/Coastal water | place: Helgoland, sampling... | reverse complement strand
AGGACGTGTGAGGGTGACTTGCGGGATCGCGGGGCTTATCTGACCCGACTTGAAGTCAGGAGCCTCTCGATGTCCGTTCACACCCAGGAGACGATCAAGCGCGTCTCCGTGCCTGATATCGCTGGCCGCAAGGGCGGCGAGCCCATCGTCTGCCTGACCGCCTATGATGCCCCGACCGCGGCGCTTCTGGACGAGCATTGCGACCTTCTGCTGGTCGGCGACAGCGTGGGCATGGTGGTGCACGGCCTGCCCAACACCGTCGGCGTGACCCTGGAGATGATGATCCTGCACGGCCAGGCGGTCATGCGGGGTTCGAAGAAGGCCATGGTCGTCATCGACATGCCCTTCGGCTCTTACGAAGGCGGCAAGGAGATCGCCTATGAGAACTGTGCGCGGGTGATGAAGGAGACGGGCGCCCAGGGGGTGAAGCTGGAAAGCGGCCCGACGGTGCCGGAAACCATCGCCTATCTGGTCCAGCGCGGCATTCCGGTCATGGGTCACGTGGGTTTGCGGCCCCAGGCGGTGCTGACCGACGGGGCGTTCAAGGCCAAGGGCAAGACCGACGACGAGCGTCTGAGGGTCATCGCCGAGGCCGAGGCCACCGCCGACGCCGGCGCCTTCGCCGTCGTCATCGAGGGCACGGCCGAGGGCGTTGCGCGCGAGATCACCGAGATCATCGACAAGCCGACGGTGGGAATCGGCGCCTCCTCGGCGTGCGACGGCCAGATCCTGGTGACCAACGACATGCTGGGCATGTTCGACTGGACGCCGAAGTTCGTGCGCAAGTACGCCGATCTGCGCTCCGAAATCGACCGGGCGGCCGCAAGTTACGCCTCTGACGTCAAAGCCCGCCGTTTTCCTGCCGAAGTCGAGACCTACTTCTCGAAAAAGCCGGCTTCGCAATAACGCGCTTCTGTTGAGACGCGTTGCGGGAGCGACGTTGACCCACTAGGGTCCGCGCGGTTTTGCCGAATAGCTTTTGGGGCGACGTTTAAGTGGTTGATGTCTTCGAACAGGTCGAGGAGGAGCTTCGCTCCGCCCGGTACAAGCGCCTTTTCCTGACCATTGGTCCGATCGTGGGCGGCGTCCTGCTGCTGGCCCTGATCGGAGCGCTGGGCTGGTGGGGCTGGGATTCGTGGCAGAACTCCAAGGCCGACAAGGCCTCCCAGGCCTATGAACGGGGTCTGGAAGCGCTTCAGGCGGGCAACGCCGCCGGCGCCGGCGCGGCCTTCCTGGAGGCCCAGAAGGAAGGCAACGGCGCCTATAAGGTCCTGGCCCTGCAGCAGCGCGCGGGCCTGGCCGTCGAGGCCAACAACCTGACCCAGGCGGTCGAACTGTTCGACGAGGCCGCCAAGGCCGCCGGCGATCCGATCCTGAAGGACACCGCCGCCTACAAGGCCGCCCTGATCGTCATGGACACCGGCACGACCGAGGACGCGATCAAGCGTCTGACGCCTCTGGCCGCCGAAGGCCGCCCGCTTCGCCCGTTCGCCCAGGAAGCCCTGGCCCTGGCCAATCTTCAGGCCGGCAAGCCCGCCGACGCCCGCGTCCTGTGCGTCCAGCTGACCCTCGGTCAGGACGTGCCCGACTCGGTCCGCCAGATCGCCCAGCAGTGCATCGACGCCATCGACACCGGCGCGGCCTCCAACGTCAACGACATCATCAAGGCCCAGAAGGCCCTGCCGCCGCCGGCGCCCGCTTCGGCTCAGACCCAAGCCCAGGCCTCGGCTGCCGCTGCTCAACCTCAAGCGGCCGCTCCGGCCGCCGCACAATGACGGATCGCGCCTTGACCACGACGCACATGACCCGCGCCCTGAAGATCGCCCTTGTCTGCGGCATGGCCCTGACCGCGGCCTCCTGCGCCGCCCAGCGCCGGATGCTGCCCTTCGGCCTCGGCGGCAAGCAGGAAAACACCGCCGTCGCCACCGCCGGCCAACGCGTCTCGGTGCTGGAGTTTGAACAGAAGCTGGCCCCCTCGGCCGCGCTGGCCGGCCGCGACTTCTTCATTCCGGGGCCGCAGGCCGCCACCGCCTGGCCCCTGCCGGGCGGCAACGCCGAGAACTCGATCGAGCACGTCATCGCCGCCCCGGACTTCAGCGTGGCCTGGAAGCGCGACATCGGCGCCGGTTCATCCAAGACCCGCCAGGTCATGGCCCCCGTCGTCGCCGACGGCGGCAAGGTTTTCGTCCTGGACGGCGAATCGACCGTGACGGCCGTGGACGCCACCTCGGGCGAGATCCTGTGGAAGCACAATGTGCGGCCGGACGGCCGTGAGCGTGGCGACGGCATCCTGGGCTTCAACATCGGCATTCGCGGGGGCGGAGCCCTGACCGGCGGCTTCGGCGGCGGCGTCGCCGTCGCGGGCGGCAAGGTCTTCGTCTCCTCCGGCTATCGCACCATGACGGCGCTGGACGCCGCCACTGGCGCCGTGGCCTGGACCGTCCCGGTCGACAGCCCGATCCACGGCGCCCCGACCGTGTCCGGCTCGCGCGTCTATGTCGTGGACATCGACAACCAGATCATCGCCTTCAACACCGCCAACGGCCAGCAGGACTGGTCCTACCGCGGCATCGCCGAACCGGCCCGCATCATGCGCGCCTCGTCCCCGGCCGTGGTCGGCGACACCGTCATCGCCCCGTTCTCGTCCGGCGAAGTGGTCGCCCTGCGCGCCTCCAACGGCCAGGCCGTCTGGAATCAGGTCCTGTCGCGCACCAGCCGCACCAGCGCCCTGTCGGAAATCCGCGACATCGCCGGTCGCCCGGTCGTCTCGCGCGGTTTCGTCTACGCCGTCAGCCACTCGGGCGTGATGCAGGCCATGGACATCCGCTCCGGCCAGCCGAAGTGGTCCCTGCCGATCGCGGGGGTCAATGCGCCCCTGCCGGCCGGCGACGTGGTCTATGTGGTGTCCAAGTCGGGCGAACTGACCCTGGTCAACCGCGACACCGGCGCCGTCTACTGGACCAAGGATCTGAACACCGGTCGCGTGCGTCAGGAAGGCGGCTTCCTCGGCTTCTGGGATCACACCGTCCATCCGGAATGGTCGGGCCCGATCCTGGCCTCCAATCGCCTGGTCCTGGTCAATTCGGACGGCGACGCCGTGGCCTTCGATCCCAAGACCGGAAACCAGACCGCCTCGATCAAACTCGGCGCCCCGGCCTTCATCGCTCCGGCCGCCTACAACGGCGCGCTCTACGTCCTGAACGACAAGGGCCAGCTGGTCTGCATCCGCTAAACGAACCCTTTTCGGGTTCGCCTGTTTCACTTCTTCGGGCGGAGGCGCTGACGCTTCCGCCCGAAACACGTTAGAAGGCCAGTCATGGCATTGAAGGTCGCCATCGTCGGCCGCCCCAACGTGGGCAAATCGACCCTGTTCAACAGGCTGGTCGGAAAGCGCCTCGCGCTGGTCGATGATCGCCCGGGCGTGACCCGTGACCGTCGCTATGCCGACGGGACCATCGGCGATATGGACCTGACCCTGATCGACACCGCCGGCTATGAGGATGTGACCGACGACAGCCTCGAAGCGCGGATGCGCGAACAGACCGAGGCAGGCATCGAGGACGCCGACGTCATCCTGTTCATGATGGACGCGCGCGAGGGCGTGACCTCGCTGGACGAGATATTCGCCGAGCGTCTGCGCCGCCAGGAAAAGCCGGTCATCCTGCTGGCCAACAAGTCCGAGAGCCGCGAGAGCGGCGGTGGCGTGGGCGAAGCCTATTCGCTGGGCTTCGGCGAGCCGGTGCCCATCTCGGCCGAGCATGGGGAGGGGATGGCGGATCTCTACGCCGCCCTTGTCACCGCCAGCGCCGACATCTTCATCGAAGAGATCGACGAGCCCGACAAGCCGATCCGCATCGCCATCATCGGCCGTCCGAACGCCGGCAAGTCGACCCTGATCAACCGCCTGATCGGCGAGGATCGTCTGCTGACCGGTCCCGAGGCCGGGATCACCCGCGACTCGATCTCGGTCGACTGGGAGTACGAGGGCCAGAACATCCGTCTGGTCGACACCGCCGGCATGCGTCGCAAGGCCCGGGTGCAGGAGAAGCTGGAGAAGCTGTCGGTCGCCGACACCATCCGCGCCATCACCTTCGCCGAGGTCGTGGTGGTGGTCATGGACAAGGACAACGCCTTCGACGTCCAGGATCTGCAACTGGCCGATCTGGTCGAGCGCGAGGGGCGGGCGCTCGTCTATGTCGCCTCCAAATGGGACCTCGAAGAGAACCCGCAGGCGCGCATGGCCGAGCTGAAGCGGATGGCCGACGACAAGCTGCCGCAGCTCAAGGGTTCGCCCTTCGTCGCCCTGTCGGCCCATTCGGGGCGCGGGGTCGAGCGGCTGATGCCGGCGGTGCTCAAGGCGCACGAGCTGTGGTCGGTCAAGGTCAAGACCAAGGACCTCAACGACTGGCTGTCCATGGCCACCCAGAGGCACCCGCCGCCCGCCGTGGACGGCAAGCGCATCAAGACCAAATACATGGCCCAGACCAAGGCCCGGCCGCCGACCTTCGTCCTGTTCGCCAGCCGCGGCGGCAATCTGCCGGACCACTATCTGCGCTATCTGACCAACTCGATCCGCGAGAGCTTCGACCTGCCCGGCGTGCCGATCAGGCTGACGGTCAAGGGCGGCTCGGAGAACCCCTATGCGGCGGGCGGCGCCAAGTCCGGCCCCGAGCGCTACAAGGGCGACGCCAAGACCGCGCCGCGCAAGGTGCGCAAGAAGGAAGAGGAAGAGTCCCACCTGCCCGGCAAGGCGCTGGAGCAGAAGAAGACCCGCGTCGCCAAGCCGCGTGTCATCAGCGGGGTGAAGGCGTCCTCGTCCAAGAAGGCCGGCTCCTCGGTGGCGATCCAGAAGGGCGCGCGCGGCGGGGCTCGTCAGGTCTCGCGCTCGGGCCGTATCCGGACCGGTCAGAAGCACGCGCCGAAGAAGTAGCGGGTCAGAAACACAGCGGGGGGCTATGAGGATTTCGCTTTTCGCCGTTGGTGCGATCTGGAGCCTTGCGGCCCCCGTCCTGGCACAGAACGCCAGCCTTCCGGAGGGGCGGCTGACGCTGTTCGCCGGCAATAATCAGGCCGCCAACTTCATCATTGAAGACTCGATCCGACGCGAAGGTGACCAAGTCAAAGTCGCGACTTTTCGTGTCTATGCCGACGAGATACCCGTGACTGGTGGTTCGATCGCCTACGACACGACGCGCATGGTCATCGATTGTTCGGCCCGGACCGTCAGCCAGGTCGCGGTTGACGCCTTTTTAGCGTCTGGACGTCGGGTCACTGGACTGGGGCCAGAACCGGCTATGCCGATCAGGGCGAATGAGACCTGGGATTTCGTCGCGAGAGTTGTCTGCGACGGAGTACGGTTTGGTCCTGAGGCTACGGTTGTCGGCTATCAGGCGGCGCGAACCTTGGCATTGGCCCGCATCAGGCCGTGATTTCAGGGATCAGACCCCGAACGTCACATAGCCCTCGGGTGAAATGGGCCAGGCGGGGTTGAAGGCGATTTCCCAGGCGTGGCCGTCGGGGTCGGCGACATAGCCGTTGATCCCCCCGTGCGGCGGCGCCTCGGCCGCGCGCAGGATTGTCCCGCCCGCCGCGGCCAGCCGGTTCATCAGGGGGGCGACCGCATCGCTCTCGCTGACGTTGTGTGCGAGTGCGATATCGCCTGACGTATTGGCCACAGGCCGCGCCGAATCCTTCGCCAGCGCCGTTCGGAGCCAGGTCCCCAGGACGAAGCCGTTCATCTGGTAGAAGACGACCTCGCCATTGTCGAAGGCGGGCGTCCAGTCGAAGCCCTCGACGTAGAACCGCTTCGAGCGCGCGACGTCGTCGATCCCGAGGGTGACCACAGACATCTGTTGTTGCACGGCTTCTCTCCTTGAGCCCGATCAACGGGTGGATCGGCGAGCTCGTTCCCGCAGGAAAAACGGCGTTTCGGGAATGCTCCGTACAGCCGCGCGACCGTCGTTCCAACGTCATCGGCTCTTGATCCATCCGCCACCAACCTGTGTTCGAAGTGAAGTCTCGCCGCCCTAGGAGCGCCTTGTTGCACTGCACCAAGAAGGGGGCTTCTCATGCGCAATTTCCATTCGGTTCGTGGCCTCGCGGCCGGACTTCTGGCCACCAGCGCCCTGTGCGCGCCGGGCCTGGCCTTCGCCCAGCAGGCTGCTCCTGCGCCTCAGGATGACGCCTCGCAGGTCGATGAGGTTGTGGTCACGGGCCAACGCGCCGCCGTCCGCGCCGCCATCGCGGTCAAACGCGCCGAGTTCGAGGTCATGGACGCCGTCTCGTCCGACGACATCGGCAAGCTGCCCGATCACAACACCGCCGCCGCCCTGCGCCGCATCCCGGGCGTCTCGGTCCAGGAAGACCAGGGCGAGCCGCGCTTCCCGGTCCTGCGCGGCCTGACCTCGACCTACAACCGCACCACCATCGACGGCGCCATCGTCGCCTCGGTCGACGATACCGCCCGCACCGTGCCGCTGGACATCGTCCCGTCGGTCATGGCCGGCCGGGTCGAGGTCATCAAGACGGTGACGCCCGAGAACGACGGCAACGCCATCGGCGGGGTGATCAACATCACCACCCGCAGCCCGCTGGACGTGGGCCGGCCCTTTTTCAACGGCATGGCGTCGTACGGCGTCTATGAGCAGCACGGCGACGTCCGCAACGACGACCCGTCCTACCGCCTCAGCTTCGCCGCCGGCACGACCTTCGGCGCCAATGACGAATGGGGCGTCGTCGTCGGGGCCAGCCACGAACAGCTGGACTACGACATCCCGCAGATGGAGGTCGCCGACCCCTCGGTGCGCGAATACACCGCCGCCGGCGCCCCGGTGAACTCGGGCGCTGCGACCGGCAACGGCATCCAGGTGCCGACCCAGTCGCGCCTGTTCTGGTACAACAACACCAAGACCCGCGACGGCGTGAACGGCAAGATCGAGTGGCGTCCGAACGCGTCCTTCCACTGGGAGGCCTCGGGCCTGTGGGCGCACATGGAGGATGACGAGGAGCGGATCGAATACCGCATCGAGCCCGTCGGCAACGTCACCGCCCAGACCGCCACCAGCGGGACCTTCGCCAGCGGGCGCGGCATCATCGGCCTGAACCAGCCGATCACCAAGCGCGAGATCAGCCTGGCCCGCACCGCCTTCCAGTGGGATGCGTCCAACCAGTGGGCGATCGACGGCTCGCTGGTTTATTCGCACGCCAAGATGGAGCAGCCGAACACCTCGGTGACCTTCACGACCCGCGACGCCCAGGCCGCCAACTATGGCTTCAGCTATGACACCTCGGGCTTCTTCCCGGTGTTCACGCCGCGCACCGCGGGTCTGACGACCGCCTCGAACTACTTCCTGACCCAGTACCGCGACAGCCTGGTCCAGTCGTTCGAGAACACCGCCCAGTTCAATCTGAACGCCGCCTTCGACGACGGCGGGGCCGAGCGCAATCTGAAGGCCAAGTTCGGCCTGGCCCTGCGCACCAGCGACCGAGACTATCAGAGCGCGCGCACCGACTATGCCAACAGCGCCATGACCTTCGACTCGGTCGACCGTCCGGGGCCGACCCAGCTGATCCACGGCAACCTTGTCTGGGCGCGGATCGACGTCGCCTCGACCTATGACTATTTCGCCGCCAACCGCTCCAGCTTCACCCGCACTGTGGCGGCGCGCTCGGGCGACTATTCGGTCAGCGAGGACGTCTCGGCCGCCTATGGCCAGGCCAGCTACCGGATCGGGACCTTCACCGCCCTGGCCGGCGTTCGCTACGAGAAGACCGAGGTCTCGGCCGACGCCTTCAGCGTCCGGTCGGGTGTGGTCACCCCGGTCTCGAACGGCGGCGACTACGACAACTGGCTGCCCAGCGTGCATCTGCGCTGGGACGTGCTGGACAACCTGACCGTCCGCGCCGCCTGGACCAACACCATCGGCCGTCCGAACTTCGGCTCACTGGCAGGCGCGGAGAACGTGACGGTGACCGGCGGCGTCTACACCATGTCGCGCGGCAACCCGGACCTGAAGCCGCGCGAGAGCGAGGGCTTCGACCTGTCGGTGGAATACTATCCGCACGACGGCCTGATCTCGCTGGCCGTCTTCTCCAAGGACATCACCAACGAGATCTTCACCTCGACCTCGATCGAGCGTCTGGACATCGACGGGGCGACCCGGGACGTGACGGTCACCACGCCGCGCAACGCCAGCGGCGCCGAGATCCGCGGCATCGAGCTGGCCTTCCAGCAGGAGCTCTACTTCCTGTCGGCGCCGTTCGACGGCTTCGGCGTCAGCGCCAACGCCACCTTCCTGGACACCGACTTCACCTTCCTGACCAACGGCGGCACGGTGGAGCGTCACCACGGCCTGTTCCTGCAGCCGAGCACGACGACGAACGAGTCGATCTATTATCAGCGCGGTCCGTTCGAGGCGAAGATCTCGCACAACTACATCGGCGGCTTCCTGGAGACGGTGAACGACACCATCCCCAACGCCGACCAGTTCTGGAAGGGCCGTCACCTGTACGACGCCTCGGTCAGCTGGCGCACCGATCGCGGCATGACCGTCTTCTTCGAGGCCCAGAACCTGTCGAACTCGGGTCGTCAGGAAAACACCGGTCCCGGCCAGCGCTATCTGCAGGAATCGGCGGAATATGGCCGGACCTTCTGGGTCGGTCTGTCGGCCGCCTTCTAAGGACCTGAACGATGATCGCTTCGGCCCTGTTCGCCCTGGTCCTGTCGGGAGCCGTGCAGGCGGCTCCCGCTGCGCCCGAGCATCCGCCCATCCCGCTCGCGGGACAGGCGGAGACCCTGCGCCGCTATGACGCCCATGCCAGCCAGGGCGTCGCCGTTGGGCCGAACGACGTCTATGCCGTGTCCAACTTCACCCTGGCCCGTTTCGACAAGGCCACGGGCGAGAAGAAGGCCGAGTGGGTGGGGGAGCGCAGTCGCTACCCCCACATCAACTCCTGCACCCTGATCGCGGTGGAGCGGGTTCAGCAGCTGGTCTGCGCCAGCTCCAACTATCCGGCCGTGCCGCACGTCTCGACGGTGGAGTTTTTCGACCCCGTGGACCTGCACCACATCCGCAGCCTGGCCCTGGGCCTCGGGACCGGGTCGGTGACCTGGGTGGAACGGCACGACGGCTTCTGGTGGGCCATGTTCGCCAACTATGACGGCCGGGGCGGCGAGGCGCCGCGCGACCATCGTCACACCACCCTGGTCAAGTTCGACGACCAGTGGCGGCGGCTCGAGGCCTGGGCCCTGCCGGCCTCGATCCTCGAGAGGATCGCGCCGATGAGCATCTCGGGCGGCGGATGGGGTCCGGACGGGCGGCTGTACCTGAGCGGGCACGATCTGCCGGAACTCTATGTGGTCGCCATCCCCAATGGCGGCGGGGTGCTGGAGCACGTCGAGACCTGGGGCATGGAAGCCGAGGGTCAGGCGATCGACTGGGACGAGAGCACGCCGGGCATGCTGTACGGCATCACCCGCTCGAGCCGCGAGATTCTGGCCATGCGGGTTCCGCTGCGCCCGTCCCGCTGACTAGCGCCTGCCCAGCCGGGCGAGGACCGCGTCGCGGTAGCTGCGGCTGATCACCAGCTCGGCGCCACTGTCGAGGGTGGCCCGCCAGGCGCCGTCGGCCAGCGGCCTCAGCTCGGCGACATGGGCCAGGTTGATCAGGGTCGAGCGGTGGGCGCGGGCGAAGCCGGCGGGGACCAGCCGCGCCTCCAGCTGCTGCAGGGGCTCGCGAAGCAGGCCTTCCTGATCCCGCCAGTGGACGACAGCGTAGTTGCCGGCCGAGGACACCCATTCGATGTCGGCGGGCAAAACCGGCGCTCGCCCACGGCCGACCGAGACGATCAGGGGCGTGGGGGCGTCCGGCGCGCGGGCGGCGATGGCCTGTTCGGTCCGGACGGCTTCGAGCGCGGCCCGGAGCGCCTCCATCTCGCGCCGCTGAAGGTCGGTGCGTCGCCACCAGGCCGCGGCCAGCCCTGCGGCGACGAGAGCGGTGTAGAGCAGGATGGCGACCGGCAACCGGTCAATGGAGCGGTTCAGCACCTCGCCAACCGACCAGTCCGCATTGCGCATCGTCCCGTCGACAGCGGTCGCGGTCAGGCCGGCGAGGGGCACGACGGGAACCGCGAGGACCGCCAGAATTCCCATGCTCTTCGCCCGGTCGCCGAGCAGGGCGAGCACCGCCCAGACCATCAGCCCGACCGCGACCCAGGGCGAGAACAGCAGGCCCGCCCAGCCGATGGACGGCCACAGCGCCAGCCCGAAATCCCGCCTCAGGAACCACGCCGCCGACACCGCCGTGGCCCCGTAGCTGTACGCCGCGAAGCCCGTCATCAGGACCGGGAAGGGCAGTCTGCGTTTCATGCCGGAACGGCGATCCGGCGCTTGCGGACCAGCAGGCTGACCAGCCAGATCAGGCTCAGCGACTGGAACAGGACCGTCGGCCAAAGGGCGCTCCAGGGCGAGGGGACGAAGGTCAGGAAGTTGCCGGCGAAGGCCGACCAGACCGCACTATAGGCGCCCAGCATCTTCCACAGATGCTCATAGGTCCACAGCTCCGGGCTGAACGGCCAGTCCAGCGGCCGCGCGAACCGCCACAGGTCCCAGCCGCCCAGCGACAGCGACCCGTAGGCGAGAGCGATCAGGATCTGGGGCGGGGTGTCCTGATGACCGGTCAGCGCCAGCCAGACGGTGAACAGGCCAACGCCGACGGCGCCGAGGGTGGCGATCCAGTCGACCGGCCGAGCCCGGTCCGAGGCGCGCAGGTCCGGCCGCTTGCGCCCCAGCACCCGCAAACCCGAGAACAGCCCCAGCGACGCCGCCGAGGACAGGGCGAGGAAATAGGCGTTGGGCCTGAGCGCCGTCATGCCCCAGGCGCAGACCAGAAGCGTGGTCATCAGGACCGCGAAGACGCGTCCCGATAGCCGGTGCAGCCGCGAGCCCTTGCGCGTCAGTATTGGCATTGCACCGATCAGGACGGCGCAGAAGCCGGCGCCGATGTGGACGATCAGGAGTGGGAGGAACGGATCGGGGAAGGTCATGCCCAATCCGTGCGGCGCCGCCTCGCGTTCGGCCCAGTCTGTTGGGACGAACGGCGGCCCCTCGGGACGAGCGTCGTCCTAGACCAGGGCTTCGCCCGAGATGCCCTCGCGCCATTCCTTGAAGGAGACGGTCAGGGGCGGGGTCAGGTCGGCG
>Ga0209630_10005132_pt1 | contig 11203 bp, 17 predicted proteins | sample COG_01_FD_184745 | JGI IMG/M metagenome (GOLD analysis project Ga0209630, IMG submission 184745) | Pelagic Microbial community sample from North Sea - COGITO 998_met_01 (SPAdes) (version 2) | ecosystem: Environmental > Aquatic > Marine > Neritic zone/Coastal water | place: Helgoland, sampling... | reverse complement strand
AAGATTGCAGAAGTACAAGATAGAAAATCTATTCTTGTTGCAGTACCAACGATAGAACAGGCAACTAATCTTGCAAAAAGAATTCCACAAGCAGCAGTAGTACATGGTGGTACACCAACACAAGAAAGAAAAAGAATTATAGAAGAGTTTAGAAACCAACAGATACGAGTTATCGTACAAGTAAATGTACTAACAGTTGGATTCGATTATCCTGAATTAGATTGTTTGATTACAGGTAGACCAACTGCATCTATATCTTGGTGGTATCAGTTTGTTGGTAGAGGAACTCGTATCCACGATGATAAAGAAAATTGTTTAGTGGTTGATTTCGTAGGTTCAGTTGAAAGATTTGGTAAAGTAGAAGAACTATATTATAAAGATACTGGTGGTGAAGAATGGGAATTGTTCGGAGAAGGTAAAAAACAAATCACAGGTATTCCAATGCACGAAATAGGAATCCACTTAGAGGGAGGTATTAACCTTTCAGAAAAGAAAAACGAAGATGGTGATATAGAAAAGGTTTATATGACCTTTGGAAAATACAAAGGTAAACCAGTTGCATCAATCCCACCGTATTACAGAAAGTGGATGGTAGATAATATTACTTGGGGTCCTTGGAATATAAAAATAAAAGAAGAAATAGAACGTTTGGCTAATATAAAATGAAACAATTCGAAGATACATATAGACCATTACCAGAAGGGTTAACAATAATGGGAAGTGCAATTGAAGGATTAGGATTAACTGCAGAACAAGATTTCGTAGCTGGAGAAGTATTTGGTGAAACTCATGTATTTTCAGTTTCAGCTACAAGAAGAGAATGGGTACGAACTCCTCTTGGTGGATTTATCAATCATAGTGAAAATCCTAACTGTTATATTAGTACTAATACAGAAGAAAGAATATTACATTCTATAAGACCAATAAAAGCAGGAGAAGAATTAACAGTATATTATAGGTTTGAATCCTATGATGGAATGACAGCATAATATGAATAGTTTAGATTTAAGATACCAAGGGATATTACAAGACATTTTATTAGAAGGAAGTGAAAAAACTGATAGAACAGGTACAGGTACTATATCTGTATTCGGTAGACAAATTAGACACGATATGAGTGAAGGATTTCCTCTACTAACCACAAAGAAGATGGCAATCAAATCAATCATGACAGAATTAAAGTGGTTCTTAAAAGGAAGAACAGATATACAATATCTAAGAGATAACAACTGTAAGATATGGGATGGTGATTACAACAAGAGTGGAAGAACCGATGGTACACTAGGACCTGTATATGGTAAACAATGGAGAAATTGGTTTGGTTATGATAGTAATGTTGAATCATATTCAGTAGACCAAATCAAAGAATTAATTAAAAACATAAAAGAAAATCCAAGTAGTAGAAGGCTAATGGTAAGTGCATGGAACGTTGGGGAATTAGATAAGATGGTATTACCTCCTTGTCATTATGGATTCCAATGTTATGTAAATAATGGTAAACTTTCACTTATGTGGAATCAACGTTCAGTAGATACTTTCTTAGGATTACCATTTAACATTGCATCTTATGGAATGTTATTACTACTATTATGTGAGGAAACCAATTTAGAACCAGGTGAATTGATTGGGAACTTAGGTGATACTCATTTATATTTAAATCACTTAGAACAAGCTGAAGAACAAAGATTAAGAAGTTCTTTTGCATTACCAACAATAAAATTATCTAACGTAGATATTTTAAATGGTGAGTTTGATTATGAAATAGAAGGATATAAATCACACCCAACAATTAAAGCACCATTAAGCAATTAATATGACAACAACAGAAATAGCAAAAAAAATAGTAGAACTAAAACTTCTTAAACCACAAACACAAAAAATCAAATTGGAAATACAGAAGTTACAACAAAAATTAAATAAATGATTAGAACCGCAGAATGTGTATCTCCGATGCATCCAGATAAAATGTGTGATAGAATATCAGACACATTATTAGATTTACATTTACAACAAGACCCAAACTCAAGAGTAGCAATTGAAACTTGTGGAGGTATGGGAGAAGTTTATATCACAGGTGAAGTTACTTCAACTGCAATAGTAACACGAGAAAATATTGTAAAGGTAGTTCACGATGTAACTACTGATGATACAATTAATGTTATCATTAATATCAACTCACAATCACCAGAGATTGCTAATGGAGTTGATACTGGTGGTGCAGGTGACCAAGGAATTATGATTGGTTATGCGTGTAGAGACAACAAACAATACTTACCACAAGAATATTTTTTATCGAGAGAATTAAATAAATTTATATTTGATAAATATCCTTACGATGGTAAAACTCAAGTTACTATGAATGGTAACTCACTAAGAGTTGTAAGTTCATTTCAGAACGCACCAGGAAAAGAATTACAGAAATTGGTAATGGAATACTTTGAAGATTATTCTCAGTATCATATTGAATCATTACATTGTAATCCTGCAGGTGATTGGAACATTGGTGGGTTTACTGCTGATGCTGGAGTTACAGGTAGAAAGTTAGCAGTAGATAATTATGGACCTAGAGTTCCACTTGGTGGTGGAGCATTTAGTGGTAAAGATTCTACTAAGGTTGATAGAAGTGCTGCATATATGGGAAGAAGAATCGCAGTAGATATTTTAGAAAAAAGACCAGAGGTAAAAGAAGTTATGGTTCAACTTGCTTATGCAATTGGATATGACCAACCTCTTCAAGCAACTGCAATCGTTGATGGAGAACACGAATTTATCAAAGGATATGATTTATCACCTAAAGGAATTATAGATTTCTTAGAACTTAGAAAACCAATATTTAGTAATACAGCAGCGTTTGGACATATGGGTGCAGGATTTAAATGGAAATAAATTAGGAATTGTAAAATAAATTTCGTATATTTGTATAACAAATAGCTTAAGATGAGTAAAAAATATAAAGTAATATTAATTAGTGGTGGATTTGATCCTGTTCATAAAGGCCACATAGAATGTATCCAAAATGCTAAGAAGTTAGCAGATGAAGTTTGGATAGGACTGAACAACGATAGTTGGTTGTACAGAAAAAAAGGAAAACAATTTATGAAAGAAGGTGAAAGAAAGTTCATAATGGAAAACCTTAAAGATGTGGATTATACTTATGTAATGAATCCACTTATACATGGTGATGATACGGCAATTGATTTTATTGACCATGCAAGAAAAAAGTATGTAAAAGAAAATGGTGATTTACCAAAAGGTGTAATGGCATTTGGTAATGGTGGTGATAGAACAGAAACAACTACACCAGAAAACGATGTATGTAATTCATATGGAATAGAATCAGTATGGGGTCTTGGTAAAAAGATTCAGTCATCATCTTGGTTATTAGAAAAATATTTAAATATAGCAGAATAATGAACATAGAACAATTAGTAAAAGATTATCCTAATGATATGGAGTTAGGAAAAAAAGTAAGAGATTTGTATTTAAAAAATCAAAAGTATTTTGAAAAATATAAAGATGTAAAAATTTACGAATCACCAGATAAAGGTGCAACAATTTACGAAAGACCTTTTGGTGGTGATTACACAACTAGAAAATTAGTAACAAAACAATTAAATTTATTCGATGACGTTAATTAAAGATTCAAGTAAACTAAAAACACCAATTTTACCAAAACCATTATCTCAACAAGAGCTAGATATTATTTCTGATAAATTAAAAAATGAATTAGAAAAACACGGTGGGTTAGGATTATCTGCAAATCAAATAGGATTACAAGATAGAGTGTGTTTAATAAATGTAAAAGAACCATTGATATTAGTTAATCCTAGGGTTATAGAAGCTTCTAAAGAAACTGTTGTATATATTGAACAATGTTTATCTTTAGAAAAAACAATGCGTAAACCAGTTAAAACAGTAAGACATAAATCATTTACAGTTGAATGTGACAACTTAGGAACAGTTATATTTTCATCTGACAAAGAAGAAGGGGAAACTTGGGAAACTTCAGAAGAGTTTTATTCTGATGAAGGATTACTAGAATGTGTTTGTGCTCAACATGAGATAGACCACCTTAATGGAATCCTTATAACAGATTCTTCAAGAAAATATACACAAACAATTGTACGAGAAAAAAAGTATGGTAGAAACGAAAGGGTAATGGTTAAATTATCGAATGGAGATACCGAATTTATGAAATACAAGAAGGCTGAACCATTGTTGAAGAGTGGAGCAGAAATCTTATAATTAAACGAAAACATGGGGAAACTTATATTTACATATACAGACAAAGCCTTTGTAGACCTAAACAGAGAGGCATCAAAAATAGAACTTGATGTACCAGATGATATGGATATTAATGAATACAAGGTAGTTTGTGTAAGGATGGCATCAGCAATGGGCTATGGGAATAAGAGCATTAAGAAATCATTCGGTGATTTAGTTTATGGTAATGAAGATAAAAATGAATTAAAAGAACTATTAGATGAGCTTAATATCAAAAAAAATGCAAATAAAAAAACTTAATGATATATTGATTAATCAAAACATAATCATACAAACTTTAATTGAAATTATGTTAGACAAAAATATCATTACAGAAAAAGAATTTGAACTTAAATTAGATTCTAATATTAGTCAAGCTAGCGATATTTTAGCTAAATTTGAAAAAACCTCAGAAAAAGATGTAGAATACGATACTGATGATGAAGAAATGATAAACAGTATGTATTACGGTCCAATGGGAGATTGTTAAAAAAACATCAAAAAGACTTGTTTATATCAAATTTTTTTCGTATATTTACATAGTAAATCAAAGGGGAAACCTTATGAATAAAAAAATATTAACAGTAGCAGTCTCAATGTTAGCTACACTTACTTTAGTTGGATTTACAAAAAGTATATTATCACCTAAAGTAACTCCTCTCGATAAATTAGAGAGTAAACCAGTTGAGTTGATTGAAATAAAACTAGAACCAGTTTCAATCGAAATAAACGAAACAGAGATGTTTCTAAACTCAATAGGAATGAGAGAATCCTCAAACAGATACGATGTTGTAAATGGTTGGGGTTATATGGGAAAATACCAATTTGGTAAAAGAACATTAAAGAATCTTGGTTACGATATATCAAAAAAAGAATTCTTAAACTCACCACACATACAAGAAATGGCAATGTTAGATTTACTTTCACACAATAAAAAGATTTTACAATCTTATATTGATGACTATTCAGGTATTGTAGTTGATGGAACAGAAATCACAGAAAGTGGTATATTAGCAGCGGCACACCTTGCTGGACCTGGTAATGTAAAAAGATACTTTAAAAAAGGAAAACAATTTAAAGATGGTAATGGTACAAAACTAACTTCGTACTTAACCAAATTTAGTGGATATAGAATAAAATTAAATTAATATGTTAGAATATTTTACAACCTATAATATTATTATAGGAGTTTCAGTAATACTGAATATTGTCTTATTGATAGGTGTAAGAAACCTTTTAAGACAGAATGAACAACTTGAAGATAAATTGGTTGAAACCACCAATACCACAATAGAATCTGTTGGAACTGCACTTGATAAAATGAGAGAACTCGATAATAGAGAGGTATTCGAGAAGGATGATGAAGTGGGAGTTACTTTCCAAGAATTAAAAAAAGTAGTAGAAAACTTAAATAACCAATTATAATATGCCTAGAAAAAGAAGAAAAAAATCCAAAATTTATTTTGGAACACCTGCTCAGGAAGCAATAATAGAGTACAACAATTGTAAAGACCCGAAAATAAGGTCTAAAATATATGAAGAAAGAATTAAGTTTCCTTTTGAAAAACTTGCAGAGAATGTTATGAATACATTTAAGTTTTCGTATTTTGATGTATCTAAAAAAGATGTACAAACTGAAGTAGTTTCTACTATGGTAGAAAAAATACATATGTTTCAAGAAGGTAAGGGTAGGGCATTTTCTTATTTTACAATTATTGCAAAAAATCATTTAATTTTAAAGAACAATGGTAACTACAAAAGATGGAAACAAAATTCACTCTTATCAGCAATGCCACCAACTTGGAATCCAGAAAATGATTTTTTTGAAACTGAAGAAAATGATGAGTTCAAAGAATTTAAAACTATAATGTTAAAGTATTGGGATGATAATTTAAATGTTGTTTTTAGTAAAAAAAGAGATTTACAAATAGCAGATGCAATACTTGAATTATTTAGAAGAAGTGAACATATAGAAAACTTTAATAAAAAACATTTGTATCTTTTAATAAGAGAAATGACTGATTATAAAACTCACTACATTACCAAAGTTGTAAATGTAATGAAAAAACATCAGAAACAATTATTAAATGATTATCTAGAACATGGAGAATTGCTTTTGAACAAAAGAACACCTTTCTGGGAACCAAAAGAAAAGGAACAAGAGAATCCATATATAGACAATGAATATCTATGAGTTCAAGAAATATAATTAAGAATGGAATAATCTCATTGGAGGAACTTCGTATGAGGATGAAGATATTATGGTAAAAGTAAATATTTAACAAATATATATTTATATTTATGAGTTACATTTTAGGAATAAGTTGCGGATATCACGATTCAGCTGCCTGTTTAGTTAAAGATGGGGTAGTATTGGGTGCGTGTGAAGAAGAAAGATTTACAGGAATAAAACATGATAATTCTTTTCCTATAAAATCAATAGCTCACTTATATGCTAGAAATAAAGTACAAAAGGATGATATAGAGGCAATATGTTTTTATGAAAATCCAAAACGAAAATTAGATAGAATAGAGCAAAGTACTAAAAGAGGTCATTGGTTATGGAATTATTTTTCTAGAAAAAGAATCATAAAAAGAAATAAAAAAGAATACGATAAACTACAAATAACTTTAAATAGTATTACAGGTAAAAATACAGAAATAGTATTTACAGACCATCACAATTCTCACATAAATTATTCTTATTTAACATCTCCATTCAAAGAAGCAAACATATTATCAATTGATGGTGTAGGTGAGTGGGAAACAACAGTATTAGCTAAAGGAAATGAAAACAAAATACAAAATATAAAATCTATAAATTTTCCACACTCATTGGGAATGCTGTATTCTACCATTACTGCTTTCTTAGGGTTTAAACCAAACGAAGGCGAGTATAAAGTAATGGGATTAGCACCATATGGAGATTCTAGTATTTATTTAGATAAATTTAAAAGTTTATATAAGTTAACCAAAGATGGTGGTTTTGAAATAAACATGAAATATTTTACATATGATTATTCTGATAAGATTATGTTCAATGAAACCCTTGGAGAACTTTTTGGAATCACAAATAGATTACCAGAAGAACCATTAGAACAACATCATAAAGATTTAGCTGCAACACTACAAACAATATATGAATTTTTATTTTTTAAATTATTAAATAAATTATATAAAAAAAATCCAACAGAAAACCTTTGTTTAAGTGGTGGGTGTGCATATAATGGAACTGCTAATGGAAAGATATTATATAGAACTCCTTATAAAAATATTTGGATTCCACCAGCACCATCAGATGCAGGTTCTGCGGTTGGGTGTGCATTAGAATATTATCATAATAAAAACGATAAACCTAGAAAATCAAATACAACTCCATTTCTAGGACCAGATTATACTAAAAATGAAATTGAAGAAGTTCTTTTAAAATATGATAACGATGTTTACTTTGAACCAAAACTATATGAACAAATAGTAGATATAGTAGCAGAGGAAATTACTGAGGGAAATATTATTGGATGGTTTCAAGGTAGAAGTGAATTTGGTGCAAGGGCATTGGGTAATCGTTCTATATTTGCAAATCCAAGAGACCCTCAAATGAAATCAAGATTAAATCGTATGATTAAAAAAAGAGAAGGATTTAGACCATTCGCACCAATTGTACAAGAAGAATCTTTTAAGGAATACTTTGATTATGAAAGTAAAGTTCCATACATGAATCAAGTTGTAAAAGTAAAGCAAGAACATAGAAGAAATTTACCTTCTATAACCCATGTTGATGGTTCAGCAAGAATACAAACTCTAAATAGAAACAGACATAGACATGTATATGATTTATTAACACAATTAAAAATACGAAACAAGTACCCTATTGTGATTAATACTTCATTTAATTTAAAAGACCAAACAATGGTTCTTACACCAGAAGATGCAATTAAAACATTCCTTAATTGTGAAATGGATACTTTAATACTTGACAAGTTTGTTGTTAAAAAGAAAATCCTTTAACCACAAAACTCTCTATTTATTAATAAGAACTCTGGTCGTATAATAAAGTGGCTAGAATAGAAACCCAACGAATTTTAGTTGGGTTTTTTTGTACATAAATATATAAACCCCAAATATACTTCGTTAATTGAGTATAGAATATATATTGTAATTTTTTTTATCATATATACCATAGTTATTTAGTGGATATCCCAATGTTTTGCAAGATGGAACAGTTATTAACATTTAATTAAAACAAAAGGAGAAAATATGGAATTTTTGAAAAAAATCGGCACATGGGCTGATGAATTAACAAAAATTGGTATAAGTATCATCGCTTTAGGAGTAGTATTTGAAGTACTATTCAAAGGTGCAGACATCCCATTTTGGCCAGAAGTATCAGTAGTTGATAATATTATGGCGATTTTAGGAAGTTTGAGTGCTGAGGGTCTGTTAGGACTTGTAGGTGCTTTTGTTCTTTACCACATTATTAAGAAGTAAGGATTAGAAGTAATTCTATGAACGCGTTAAAGATTAAACCTCACCCTAAAAAGTGAGGTTTTTTCGTTTACTATATTTATATACAACTAATATGGTATAATCATGAGTACAAATTTTGAATTATTTCCTGGTAAGAATCTAAGTGGGTTGTTTAAAAACATCTACGATAACCAACAAAATAAGAAACAAAAGATTTCAGAACTAATCGCTGAAATGAAAAAAGTAATCAGACATTCTGGTGATATGGCGGTAATTGGACCAATCATAAAAGATTTGGTAGATACCTCAGTTCGTAATGATGAATCACTTCTTAAGATGGCTGCAATTGCACAAAGAATGGTTGCATCAAAAGAAAAAGTAGATGGTGATACAGGATTCCTTAGTGACCAAGAAAAAGAACAATTACTTCAACAACTAGAAGATACTGCAATTGAAATAACAAATGAAAAAGAAAAAATTGATGATTTAACTAATGAAGTTGAAGAATTAAAACAAAAGGTAGATACCGATGAGTAGAAGATTACTTGCACAATCAATAAACCGAAACAGAGTAAGTCAGAATAAAAACATTGGACTTGGTTTGGTTATGGATATAATCTTAGATGAAAATTCTGAGGCAATAACCCCTATAATAGATGCTGGAGAAGAACAAACAGATAAAAACTTCAGTATGATTGGTTCTGCTAAAATAAGAAAACTAAATGATATATCTACAAAAACAGAATCTTTAATATATTATCAACCACTTGATTATTCTTTTTTAGATTTACCAATTAAAGGAGAAATAGTAGAACTTATAGAATCCGATACAGGTAGTGTATATTATAGAAGGCTTATTTCAGCAAATTTAAATAGTGGTAATGCTAAAGTAAATGCACAATCAAAATACTTTAATGAAGATGAAGGTGGGGTTGGTAATAGTAAAGATTATAAACAAACTTCTCAAACAGGAACTACACGAAAAGAAAATAAAAGTTCAACTGATAATCCGACCTTAGGAGAATACTTTTCATCACAAAAAATAAATCATTTAAAATTATACGAGGGTGATAAGGTAATACAAAGTAGATTTGGTCAATCGATTCGTTTTAGTGGATATAATAATGCGGATAACTCATTCGCTCCTAGCATCGTAATACGAAATAGACAAGGAAGTAAATCTCTAAATGATTTAAAGATTGGAGATATTGTTGAGGAAAACTTTATTGATGATGGTTCAACGATTGCTTTAAGTAGTCCAGATAAATTAATAAACTTTACACCAGGTACAGTTGATACTCCACTAGAAACAGAACCAATATATGCAGAAGAACCTGAACTAAAAGGAACAGACCAAGTTTTAATTAATAGTGGTAGAATTGTATTATCATCAAAAGACTCTGAAATGTTATTTTATTCGAAAGGAAATTATTCATTTATATCAGATGGTAAACTTACAATAGATAATGGATTTGATGGTGCTGAAATGGATTTCAATGGGGATGTATTAGTTACTACTAATGATAATGATGTAAAAATACTAGCGGGTGCAGGTGAAATATACCTTAATACAGAAGAAACAACAGAACCTTTAGTAAGAGGACAAGTTTTGGTTGATTTAATGAGTGATTTAATTGATGCAATAAATGCACAAGTATTTTCAACACCAGCTGGACCAACTGCATCAGGACCAAACAATAGGGGTGATTTTAATAAAATAAAATCTAAGTTAGAAACATTTTTATCAACTCTTAACTATACGGAGTAATATATGTCTTTCAAGATATTCAAACAAAATATGTTAAGATATATGCAAAGAGAAACTATTGTCAATGGTGAATCTGTAAATGTATCTAATGAAGTAGAATCTTATGATGATTTTGCAAAAAAACTAACTACTGAATATGATACTTGTATCAAAAGAGGATTCCAACAACCTGCTTTATTTGGCAACGTACCTTTACAAGTGGGTAATACTGATTTAATGGAAACTCTTTTAAAATTAGCGTGTCTAAAGGCTCTAAATATAAAAGAAGGGAATCACTCATTTATAGATGATATTGGAGAGGCAGTTGTAAAAGGATATTGGGTAGGTGCAGAATTATCAAACTCAATTCCACCATTAGCTACTACACCACCTGCGTTTCTAAATATTTCAACAACAACTGCACCAATAAGTAATTCTGGTGTATGGAAACCCATAGGTCCAACTCCACCACTTGATGATTCGGAGGTTTTTTTAGATTTATTAATACCATCAATGCAAGTTCATCTTACAACGATTGCAGGAACTTATATTTTAGAATCATTATATCCCGGTGTTCCTGTTTCTAAAAACCCATCAATACTACCATTTACAGGATATTCAGTTCCATAACCATAAAATTAAAGAACATATATTTATATTAAGATAAACAGAATTCAAAATGAACAACAAACAATTAATAAAAGTAATAAAGACTCTTGTTGAGGT
>Ga0209630_10005119_pt1 | contig 11213 bp, 21 predicted proteins | sample COG_01_FD_184745 | JGI IMG/M metagenome (GOLD analysis project Ga0209630, IMG submission 184745) | Pelagic Microbial community sample from North Sea - COGITO 998_met_01 (SPAdes) (version 2) | ecosystem: Environmental > Aquatic > Marine > Neritic zone/Coastal water | place: Helgoland, sampling... | reverse complement strand
TATTCTCGCGGCAATTTTGTCTTCACCTAAAGGTTGATTAAAAAATGCTAGTGTGAGCATTATATCACAGCTTCTACAATAGTAGTCCGCAAACATGCCACTAAACTCCATCACTAACCCATGACGCAATTCAGTAGTTTGCATTACTAACTCGTCTTTATCACATTTCGGGCAGCGTATAATTTCCCCGCTAATCAACGTTACCAATTCTCTAGTTTTCTTGCTCAGATCGTATTCTTCCATTACTCGCAGTCCCCATATGATTTCCCTGTGCCGCTTTCACAATCCACAGGTAAGCCTGTTGCCCAATCGGGTGTCCATCTCATACACTTCTCAACATACGCTTGAGCTGCTGCTACTTCGTTGTCTTTCACACAGCAAACTATTGAGTCGTGTACCGTCAACACCACTTTATATTTCTTATTAATTCTTAACATTTGTTCACCTATAATACAACGCGCTATCGCCTGACACACATTCTCTATTACTTTACCGCCATATATTTTAGTACGCCCACGCCTTGTTTTGTAGGTATATTCCAAACCACTTTCGGTTTGCTCTGCACCCAACTGATCGTATAATATACTAAGTCCACTTGGGATCACGAGAGCTTGTCTAGCGGCGTCTACTTGTATGATATCTTTTCGCCCAAACGCTACTTGCCTGTTATTAGTCATTTGCTGAACCATGAAGTTAGCATCTCTCCATACTTTGCTAATCTTAAAGTTAGCGTCACGGTATATTTGTATTATCCTCCGGGCCTCGTGGGGTTCGACTTCATACCCAAACGTCTTTAGCTGTGTGCCAAACTTCTCAGCACCCATGCCATACCCTGCGCCTAGGATTGTAGTTTTTCCAACGAACCGCTGATCCTTTGTGACATCCGCCTCATTACATTGATATATACGTGACGCCATCTTTACATACACATCCTCACCTTTAGCAAATGCTGCCGTAAGATCATCTTGCCCTGCAAACCATGCCAATACTCGCGCTTCAATCTGTGAACTGTCAGCCTCTACTATAGTGTAGCCTTCGGGGGCAATGATCGCCTTCTTTAACTTCTTAGCGTTCGGTCCTCTGCTTGGTAAGTTTTGTAGATTTATCTTGTCAGAACCTCCCCATCTGCCTGTGTGTGCTGCGTAGTATCGGACGGGAACTGGTAACAGACCTCTCTTACATATATTAATAAACCGTTCGGTGCGGGTTTCTTCTAATGTGCTTTTGCTACCTAGCCGAGCCGCTACTAAAGACTGTACCTTATCATCGTCATGTTCTTGCAATGCCTTAAAACCTTCATCAGCCTTGGCTAGGGCGTACGTCTCCTTGCCTGTCGTTGGGCTAATCTTCATTGGGGGTTCTACATCAAGACCTCGTAACATGTCGGCAAACTTCTGATTGCTCATCAGATCTTTTTTATCTTCTATATTTGCATCACGTAACAACTTGTCTTTACGTTCTTTGGTATCTTCTAGATGCTGCTCCAGAAGTCCAAGATCAAGGTCAAGCGTAGGCTCAATAAACATACGCAATGTAAGGTCAATAAGTTTTAACTCTTGTTTGGGAAACTTTGCGCCCATCTTTTTAAAAAGATTGTAGGTTAAATCCACATCGTTCTTGGCGTACTCGCCATAGCGTAGGGCTTCCTGTTCTGTGAAATCGGCGCGGCGTTTACCCTTGGCATTGTGTACCTCGGTTCCCTTAACGCCGACACCGTATCTTTCTGCTACCGCTTTGAGAGACGCGCTAGTCTCTACACCATGCAAAGCACGAGCCATACACATCGTGTCGAACCAAGCTTTTGGCTTTACCCCATATCGCCATGCAAGTATTGCCCCATCAAACATAGTGTTATGACAGAGAATACCGCACTGAGAGAAGTCTATGTGTGATAACAAACGAGCCAGCAGCGCTGGGTCACGCACGTATTTAGTTTTTTTATCGTTCTTCTTGATCGCAAGGCCAATGACCTCGAACCTCTTGTCTCGCACATACTCTTCAGTTGTCAGCTTTGATAACGAATAGTCTTGAGCGTAATACGTTTCAAAGTCTAGGGTATAAATATCCATCAGGTTTGAGCTATCTCACCGCCCAATGACATATACCCACAAACATCTATGTAGTTGTCTAGGTTCTTTGTGCCGTCCCCATGCAGTCTTGCGATCTTCATCAAGGCCAACATGATCGGTACGTCATCAACAGATATAAAATCTATAAGACCAAGATGCGTGTTCCAGTACATAGCCATCATCCTGAAGTTCTCTTCAGCGTCACCGTGCTGCTCGGCTCTGTCTGTAGTGACAAGATCTTTTGCTGTGTCCAGTATCGTGGATCTCGTGTCATCTTCTGTAGAGTTTATTTCGTCACGCCAATTATCTGATCCTATTCTTGATACAATGTTTTCAACAAACTCTATATCTACTCCGCACTCATCCGCTACCGATGCGTAATCGGCTTTGCGATTGTTAATTAAGTACTCCCATACCTTGCTCTCTTTTTTAGTCATTGTATTCATCCTCAACCAAACTTAATAGACGTTTAGCTTTTTCATCGCCACGCTCAGTCATATCTTTCAAATACTCTATGAGCATTTCTTTTAAATCATCCATCTACTTCTCCCTTCATCCGTTCCTCACACCAACGGCAGTAATTTTCGCTTTCGTTATAATTAAGAATGCAGTCGCATCCTACGCAATGTTCATGCTCCTCTTGAGCATCATCACAATTACACAAATTTGGCATTTGCTGTTCTCCTACCAAGGTCTTAATTTAGGTCTTACTAAATGTGACGCGACCTCGCTTACATCACAATGACCTTCTGTTGCGCTAATCTGATCGTAGAACCCACCACTAACTAGCAGTACATCCCAACAAGCATCCTCACTAGGAAACCAGACAGTAAGATACATCTGATGTTCCACAAGGGTATAGCCTATCGTTAGTAGGGTAAAAAATTCCATGACAACTCCACATTTTTATGTATTATATTTATAGGGGCGAGTTTCTAACGCAGTTTTTTAGTCCTTTCTTGTTGCGTTTCCTCTCTCTTGACTTGCCCCACCTCTTTATTCTTTTCATCCCAAGGGGCTGTTGCAAGGCTAACTTTCTGATGTCCGTACGCTAGTTTACGTTTATACCCTTGCATTTCTTTCTGGTTCTTAGTCCAACGGCTCATTTGGTATCCTATAATCAAACGTAACTGTTTCATTGGTTGTCGTGTTCACAACTAATTTAAATTTTTCTATTTCTTTTCTCTCTAACAATTCAGTAATTTTTTCAGATACAAATTTTATGTAACCATCTTTTCTTTTATAACCTGTGCTTGGAGAATATATAACGATAGGCTCTTTAAGTTTGCGTTTGGTCATACCACCCCCTGCCAAGATCTTCTCCTATGTTCTATTACAATGCCCGCCGCCTTCAGGCCGTCCACAAAATCATCTAACTCTTCCATTGCGGCAAATATCTCTTGGTCTATTCTTGGCCTTGGGTTTTTACGCCCACTCTCGTCTCGCAAACTATCGACCTGTCGTTTTAGCCACTTTAACTGTGAAGCTTGAAACATACTTAACTGCTCATTTCCCATAACTATCTCCTTAAAATGGTGGTTCTTCTCCTTCATACGATGGTATCCATGCTACATGTTTTTCAGCTTCTGTCACCTGTTGAGTTTCGGACCTCGGCTGTTTGACTCCAATCTCTTCAAGATACGTAGAAAGTTCTCTTGGTATGTCATTCATCCTTGTCATCTTTCAAAGAAACTTTACGGCGTCTTCTATTCGCTTGGCGTAATTGGTTCTTCCACTGTGGGGTTGGGGTGTCAGGCATATTCCTTAAAATAATTCTACGTTTAACCATTGGTATGCCCAACTCTTCGAATAAAATTTTATCCACTGACTCTTCACCAGTGTCAAAATGTATCCCGTCCAATCCACTATATTCTGGATGCCTTGGGTCTTGCGAAGCAAAGTGATGCTCTATCCAATAGTTTCTAATGTCCGACATACTTCCTCTATGTTTTCTTCGTTCACCACTAGCGCCACGCCATCGGCTGTTTCGATATCTGTCAAGTTCTTTTGTTGTAGTGCGGTAGGTTTGTTTGTACCTGCTTTACACTCAATGCCTATGAAACGACCTTTATAGCATGCAATAATATCAGGCACACCGCTACGACCATAACCACCTGTGACTGGGTAAAAGTAATACGCGCCATGCTGTTTTAGTATCTGCACTGCTTTCTTTTTAACTTTTGCTTCTGGTGTCATTTTCCCTCCGTGGGAACTGGCATAATTGGTAGTGAAACACTACCAATTTGCTCTTCGTTATTGTTCGTATATATAAAATACATTCCTGTGTTTATTATGACGTTCACCAATACCTTCGATACGATCAGTAATCATTAGCAATGCAACCTTTTCTTGTACCCATAAGGGGGTCTCGGATATATTGGTATAATGACCATTTACTGACGTGTCAATACATTTCATACCTAAACATGTTATATAGACAGGTTCTGTAAGTTTCTTAAAGGAAACGCGATAAACGTTTCCTTCTGGTGGTAGTACGTAAGGTTCTCCCCACTCTTCTGGTATGTCATTCATAGGACATAGAACGCCTTACTGTTTACACGATAGCCAATGTCTTCGACAAACTGTCCGTCTTCCAACATCTGCACAACTGCCAACTTACCTTCCAGCTCCTGTGGTAAATCTTGTTGTGTATACATAAACGTCTTCTCAGGTGGTATGTGATCCATAGTCCACTTGTTCACTTCCAGATCTGTTGCCACACGAAACATTGTATCGCCAAACGTATTCGTTTGGGTCTCGACAAAAGTCCACTTACTGTCACGAGCGTTTTGTTTAGCCTTTGTAACAATGTCACGATGTTTGAAAAACTCAACCATACGTTCACCTAGTTCCCGATCAATAAACTCATAGCCACTCTCCACAAGATGTTTAAGTTCGTTGGTAAGCGGATCAGTCCTCGGCATTGTAATTAAGTTTGCGTAAGAGTTCGTTACATCCAAAGTATCGGAATTGATAACTTTGTTTCTGACTTCTTTAGCCGCTGTCACAAGCTTCTCTACGCTCTCACTGATAGAACGGTTCACGTCTCTGTAAGACAATCCGCACGTTTGATTGACAGTAAGAGGACGCAGATACTTACGCACGTTTGACATTGCTCTAGGTATGTTCACACTTTCTGCCATGTTAGTTCGCTTGCCATGTGAATACTTACCGTTGTCTATGTTAGGACTGAACAAGCAAAATCTTGACACAGCGTCACCAGTGTCTCTGAAATCGGCATAGTCAATCATGCCCATTGCATACTGATCACCCTCTCGGTAGACATACAACGAGCCATCCCAACCTTTCTTACCCAAGCCAAACTTGTAGCGTTTCTTCTCGAACTGGATCGCTCCTGCAAACTTCATCATCTGTTGGTTTTGCTCTGTTAGAAGATGCTCCTCACCATTTGCAAAGACTTTTGCTTTCCATAAATCGCCTGTCACTTCTGACAACTCGTTTACTAGCGGTATGTTCATATTTATATTAATAGTCATTAGTTATTCTCCATTTGTTTTTTGCGTTATAGATAGGCGTTAACCTATCGTCTTTTTCAGTACACTGTGGACATGATATAATATCTTTCCACTTGTGATAGACTACACCGTTAGCTAGGTGTAGGTAGTACCAGTCTTCGATCACACCGTGACCGTCACACTTCTCACACTTCGGTAGTGTTTCACTACTCATTTGCTCTCCTTCCAATCTTTATAATGCTTTGTCTCAACGTGTTCACAGTAGTCACATCCACAGAAAGCTTTATTCATAGACTTCCAACAACCACGTATCATTGGATGCCCCAAGAAGCGGAACATAGACAAGACACGCTCAAGAACATCTTTGTGTCTGGGCATGGTTATGTAAAACCCTGCGACCTGATCACCGTAGTCTCGCTCAAACTTTTCGGGCGTTTGCTCCTCAAACACCTTGATATGAGGCCAATGAAAAGTGCATGCAAAATGCACCTCTCCGCGATACTGCTCTGGAACTAAGTCAAGAACATACCGCATGGCCTCCGCGTTTAGATACGAGTGTATAGATGTACTATCAGGGTTACAGCCGTTATCAGGCCACACCGCTGTTTCAATCTTCATGTTCAATTACATATCCTCCGAAGTAATGTGGACAGTCTTACCCACGTCTGAAGTCGCACCTTCATTGTCCAAGATGCACCAGAGTGTAGGCAGAGACCAACTACCCCAACTACCAAACAAGTAGCCATCGGTTAGAACGATACACGCTTGCGCGTTGATGTTCTTATCTTGCAGATACTTCGGAACACACTCGACACAAGTACCGCCACCACCTTTTGGTTTGGTTGACTCGACTATGCCACCTGCTGTTTCCATGTCGTAGTACTCGTCACGACATACCTCTGTATCCCAGTAGACAATCCTGATACCTGAAGGCTTTACAGTGTCCACCACCTCTTTGACTTCGGTCAAGAACGCTGACAACTGTCTACCGCCAATAGATCCAGATGTGTCGATAGCCACAACCAATTCACCGACTTGCTCCGTTATGCCGCTAGGCATATAAATACCTGACGATAAGTATCTACGGTTTGGTTTACGATATGTGCTGTAATCTTTCCCTGCACACGTATCCGTAATAAATTCACGCAACACCTGACGCCAATCAATCTGTGGTTTAAGTAAGTCTTCAAGGTCACGATCACCACCGCTTCCGACTTTCCCTGCGACAAGTATACCTTGACGAACGGCTTCCTCGATTTCACGACCTAGTTCGCGTTTCTCTTCGTCTGACATTTCTTTTGCGCCATCCCAGTCGTGATCATCAAACGGTTGCTGTCCATTGGGTAGTGAACCACTACCATTTTCAGTATCACCGTTACCAGTTACTGAGCCTCCTCTACCGGGGCCATCGGGTTTGTTACTACGCAGAGACTTGTATACCTGTGCGCTATCCATGCCACGATACTGCTCGTCATAACAACCGTTCTTCAACACGCCAGTCATGGTAGCAAAGCCATCTTGGTTCTCTGCGGCAATCTTGAGATTGATAACAAAGTCATTGGCACAGTTAGCAAGATGTGGATCTTCGTCATACAAGTGTCGCCACGTTGTAAGATGCTTGAACAGCTTATGATACACCTCATGCAATACAAGGAACCTAAGTTCTGGATCTGTAAGTTGCTTCACAAACTCACGTCCGTAGAACTCGTCACGTCCATTGGTACATGCCGTGGGGACTTTGGGGTCGTCCGTAACGGTACGCTCCCCAATCATTAGCACACCACACAACGCGACATACTTCTCGCTACTCATTATGGATACAACGGCTTTTGATAGCCGTTGCTCCTCAGTTAGATTTTGTACAAACATTAGTTATATTCCTTCCCTTTAGTTTCTACAAAGAGGTGTAAACTCCAGATCGGATCTTCAGTGTAATCCTCTCCAATCACAGAGCGCCACTCCCATTGCCATTCTGTTGAACCAAGCTTTTCTTCAAGTGCTTGCTCCAACGCGATTATTACTTCAGCGGTATCGTTGTGAAATTTATCTTCCTTACTAGGACATATCATTATCGACATCATTCACCTCACACATCTGCTGTATACAAATGATTGTTCTTCAATGCCCAGTCACGGAACACTTGCGAACCCATCACCATAGCTTGCTTGCTGTACTTTGGTGAGCGGACACCATTGGCAAACATAGCTTGCGCTTCGGTATCAAGACGTTGCATGTAATCCATCCAAGGCTTGACCCAATCTTTCTCCAACGTAGACAGAGTTCTGTACACAACCATACAGACAGCCGCTACGGACTTGGGAACAATAGCGTTCTTCGGATCGTTCTTGATACTCTCCAAGCTAGGCAACTGATCGGACATCTTGACGTGTGTCATAATCAATGCCGCCGCCTGATCACCGACTGTACCAATCAGTGCCGCGTGTAGTGTCACATCGTCAAGGTGCTCCCGCTTCTTCAGTATGTCTGAACACGCGTGTAAAGATCTTGGTGTAGAGAACGATACGCGTTGCGCCTTCGGGTGAAAGATGAAGGGGTTCTCAGTAGGATCTTTCACGTCTTCGTATGATTGACACAACTGTGGGTTATCCTTGATGCAACCAAGCATTGTGTGATCCCAACCGTCATTGATACCAAACTCGATAACTTCCAAGTGAGTACTCTTACGGATCTGAACCACAATGATACGGTTACAAGCGTGTGGCGGTAACATGTCACCAACACCTTCACCACCCTTGTTTGTCGTTGCAAACACGATGCTGTCAGGATGTAGTGAAACACTACCAATTTTGCGCTCCAACATGAAACGTAAGAGAGCAAGTTTCACGGCAGGGTTGCCCTTGCCATATTCGTCCACCATCACAATGACAGGCCGCATGTTACCGTTCGCATCTTTGAGGTGTAGCCCCAACTCTTCGTTGGGAACCATACGGACACAACCATCTTTCTCGACTGAACCTAAGTCAGGGATCATAACGTCACCGAGGTCTTTGGTAGTCATGTCAAAATATATCGGTACGTGATCGGGATGCTGTTCTGCCAACATAGTGAGCATGGAAGATTTACCTTGCCCCATGTCACCTTGTGCAAGAACGGTACGCTCTTTGCCTACTGTTGATATCAGGTTTACAGTTTGATCTAGGTTAAGCGCGTACTGCGCGTGTACTTGATTTGTCATTTATATTTCTCCTTATAATGACGATTAGAAATCTAGGGTTGGTAAGGCGGCAATAGCTTGATCTACTGCGGCTTTAGTTTCGGCACGGAAGTAATCATCTTCACGCAAGGCGTCAGGCGTTACATCCGACATGGTTTCTTCCAGACGATCAGCCATCGCGGACATCTGTGTAGAGCCTGTCACGTTACACACACGTAACAACTCGACCATATCTTGCACATTGGTCACCAACGTATCGCGGAAGATCTTTTTGGTCTCGCTGTCTGAGTAGTCCAGACGTTCGGACATATTTTTAAGATGCTTGTGTAAACGTGTCCACACGTCACCCATAGCTTTCTCATATTGCTGGGTGTAGAACGTGTCGTACTGCTCCTTCACTTCACGCAATGCATCATTGCCAATGTCCACACGAAAATCCCCTGCGTCAGGCAACGGCATATAGTTGATGCCCATGTCGAACTTGCGTGTGAGAGACTGAAGTGTTGGGTAGTCTTCACGTAAGAACAAGTCACCAAGCTTTAGCTGTACATCCACAACGGCGTCCTCATATTTGTCGAGGAACGACTGAACAAGTTTTTCGAACTCGCCTTTCATACCTGTCATTGCTTCCTGATACTTGAAGAACTGTTTAGTCGGTAACAGCCGCAAGCCAGAGTTTGACCAAGGCATAGTCATATTCGCATGCATAGCACGAGTAGCTGTGACGTGTTGCTGTATCGCTTTCAAGTCGTCATTGTCTGCGAGCAATGCCTTGTTGACTGATGCCACACCGTCTTTGGCGTGGTTCTGTACTGTCACATCTTGTGATGCTCGCTTGTCTTTCTTTCTGCCAACCCAGTTAGAGATATTGACCTCCACTAGCATTGCAGATGAAGCAAGTGTTGCTTCGTGAGTTTGTAGTGTTTCACTACCGTTGTTGATTACGTCTTCCATTAGACTTTCCTCTCTTTTAAGTCTGTTAATAATTCAGTTTGCAATTCACCATGCTCATCGTAATAAATTACTTTGAGCGATTGCGTACCATCTATGCTGTTATCGATATGCAAGATATGTTGGTCGGGTATCTTCTCACCAGACAGGGATCTGCCTAGTAGTTGCCAATCGCTTGTGCTTAAGCACTTAGCGGCGTCTTCCAAGTTATCGAACATACCAACACAATCCATCATGCCTGTTGCGTATCTGTTTTGACCACCATCAAATACAAGGTAGTGACTTTGGTGTCGGTACATAATTGCGATCATTTGATCACGGGTAGGTTTGGTTAGCATTAGACTTCTCCCATATACTTGTTGAGAGGTTTTGAGACCTCTACTGTTCCATTATCAGGCTTTACAAGATGAACGATTAATTGCTCACCTATTTCCAATACGTGCGTATCGTCCAACCAACCTGACGGTTGCTTTTTGATTACATAATCTATCGCGTCTTGAAGTGTGGCGAATACACCTTTGCAATCATCCATACCGCCATACGGATAATACGTCTTGGCGGTAAACAATAAAAACTTTTTGTCCATTAGACCTCTCCCATATACTTGTTGAGACCTAGTAGGTCTGATTTACGTGTGACAAGAGTTGCCCCTTGCTTGTGCGCGACTGGTGCGACACACCATGATTGTCGCTTTTGCTCTGCGTTAGTTTGCCCACAGTCAAGACAGATATTGTATCCCAACTGCCAACGTCTTACGTCATAGATTGTACCGCAATCGATACATGTTGGCTTTCGTGCCATTGTCGTTCTCCTTTCGGTAGTGTTTCACTACTCTTGGTTTTTGGTTTGCGTTGTGATGTTTACCACAACTTCTTTACTTATATCATATAGGTGAACAAATGTCAAGTTTTTGAGGTTTAACATATTTATCAACATATAGGATATTATAGGCTATTTATTGGGTAAATAGTAATGTTCGCTAATGTTCGCTGTGTGGTGGCTGTAACCTATTGAATATAAAGTAATGTTCGAATGTTCGTTTGTTCGTGGACTTTATGAGCGCGGAAACGTGATTGTAATGATGCGTACAAATAGCCTGATTAGGGGGGTCGCGTACGTAGGGTATCTTTTTATTTAACGAACATTAGGAACATTAGGAACATTACAATAAAACCAATAACTTATTTTTGCACCAAAACGAACATTCAGGAACTTTATTGCGAACATTACCGTGGCGCGAAGCTGATTAGTAACTGGCATAGAAAGATGTAGTGAGACACTACCAAAAAGTGCAGGTGTTTCAGGGGGCCACTTGTATACTTTGTGGATAGATATTGTCAGGTGATACACAACCATACCTTGTACCTGTACGAAAGATCGATAACTGAATAACTGAATAACTGAATAACTGGGGCGCGAAGCTGTTTGAGTAACTGGTATAGTTAGTGTAGTGAATCACTACCAAGATCTTGTCAGGTGTTATACAACTTATAAGGTTAACCGGGTTAGCCTGATTAGGCTGTGGCGCGAAGCTGTTCGAGT
>Ga0209630_10005112_pt1 | contig 11220 bp, 9 predicted proteins | sample COG_01_FD_184745 | JGI IMG/M metagenome (GOLD analysis project Ga0209630, IMG submission 184745) | Pelagic Microbial community sample from North Sea - COGITO 998_met_01 (SPAdes) (version 2) | ecosystem: Environmental > Aquatic > Marine > Neritic zone/Coastal water | place: Helgoland, sampling... | reverse complement strand
TGGCTGATGACATTCCTAAAGTCACAGCAGATATTTTGCCTGATCAAAAACTAGATTGTGTAGCTTATGGCTGCACTTCAGGAACAATTGCTGCAGGTTACTCGTCTATTTTAGAAAAAGTAAATTCTGCAAAACCTAACACAAAGGTCACAACACCTATAACCTCAGCAATTAATGCATTGAAGCATCTTAAAATAAATAAATTATCTATTTTTACTCCATATACAGACGAAATAAATCAATCAGTTATTAATTATTTTAAAAAAGAAAATATAAACATCACTGAACTTTCTTATTTTGACATAGCCTCAGATTTAGATATTGGAAAAGTAGATCCAGATTACTTGTTAGATGTCCTTGCAAAAAAAAATTTATCAAATAGTGATGCGTTATTTGTTTCATGTACAGCGCTACCAGTCTTATCAATAATTAAAGATTTAGAAAAAAAAACTGGTAAAGTAGTTTTATCGAGTAACCAAACCTTAATTTGGGATACTCTTAAACAAATAGACTTTAAGAATGAAGTTGAAGGTTATGGTGAATTATTTAATAATTAAGATATGAATTTTACAAAAGAAGAATACAAATCAAGGTTAAAAAAAGTTCAAGCCTCTATGCAAAAAAAAGGTATAGAGCTTTTAATATCCCAAGACCCATCTAACATGAATTATTTAACAGGCTATGATGCGTGGTCATTTTATTATGCCCAATGTGTAATAGTGCATGTTAATTCAGAAGAGCCTATTTGTTTTGTAAGAAATCAAGATGCGGGTGGAGCATATATTAAAACTTATCTTAAAGATGAAAATATAGTTAAGTATCATGAAAAATATATTCATACTTGGCCGCTTCATCCATACGATGCTCTTGTAGATTTAATTAAAGAAAAAAAATGGGATAAACTTTCAATTGGACTTGAAATGGATAGTCATTATTTTACTGCATATTGTTATGAAAAAATCAAACAAGGTCTTCGTAATGCAAAAATATTAGATTGTGAAAGATTAGTTAACTGGGTTAGAGTTGTAAAATCTGATGCAGAAATTAAGTATATGAAAGCAGCTGCTCAAATTACTCAATTAGGAATGAAAAAAGCCTTTGAGGTAATTAATCCTGGAGTTAGACAATGCGATGCGGTTTCAGAAATTTATTCTACATTAATTAAGGGAACACCTGACTTTGGAGGAGATTACTCATCAATAGTTCCAATGATACCAACTGGAAAAGGCACATCGGCTTCACACTTAACTTGGTCTGAAGATAAATTTGTTGAGGGAGAAGCTACTATTATAGAATTATCAGGTGTTAATAAGAAGTATCACTGTCCAATGGCCCGAACAGTCTTGCTAGGTAAACCTAATCAAGAAAAAATTGATACTATGAAAAAAACTAATGAAGCTCTTCAAGCTGGAATTGATTTAGTTAAAGCAGGCAATACAGCTAATGATGTTGCTCAAGCTTTTTGGAAAATATTAGATAAATATGGAATAGAAAAAACATCTAGAACAGGTTATTCAATAGGAATAGGTTATCCACCTGATTGGGGTGAACATACATTAAATATCTCAAAAGGTGACATGACAGTTTTACAACCTAATGTAACTTTTCATATGATTGCAGTTATGCAATTTGGCAATTGGGGGGTTGAAGCATCTGAAGCAATAAGAGTTACAGACAAAGGTGCTGAGCTGTTTTGTAATTTTTCTAAAGAACTCCACATTAAAAGCTAGTTATTAGGGGTTGATATTTATTGCCACAAATGTTTTAAATTCATTAAATTATTTCAATGAACAAAGAATTCGTAAAATTTGATAAAGTAGATAAAAGTTACGACGGTAAAATACTTGTCGTAAAAGATCTTCAATTAGATATTGAAGAGGGTGAGTTTGTAACAATGTTAGGCCCCTCAGGTTCTGGTAAAACTACTTGTTTAATGATGTTAGCAGGATTTGAAACTCCAACACATGGTGAAATTTATTTAAATGGTCAAGCAATATCAAGTATACCACCTCATAAAAGAGGTATTGGAATGGTATTTCAAAACTATGCTTTGTTTCCACACATGACAGTTTATGAAAATTTAGCATTTCCATTAAGAGTTAGAAAAATTCCTAAAGATGAAGCAGATAAAAAAATTGATAAAGCATTATCAATGGTATCTCTCCAAGGATTTGCTGATAGAATGCCGGGACAGTTATCTGGTGGACAACAACAGAGAGTTGCTGTTGCACGATCTTTAGTATTTGATCCACAATTAGTTTTAATGGATGAGCCCCTAGGAGCTTTAGATAAGAACTTAAGAGAAAGTATGCAATATGAAATTAAACATATTCATGAAAGTATTGGGGTAACTGTTGTATATGTAACCCATGATCAAAGTGAAGCTTTGACAATGTCAAATCGAATTGCAGTTTTCAATGATGGTAAAGTTCAACAACTATCAAGCCCTGATGAACTATATGAAAAGCCAGTCAATTCTTTTGTTGCAGAATTTATTGGAGAGAATAATACTTTTGCAGGTGAGGTTTCAGATATTTCAGGCGGAAAATGTAAAGTTAAGATAGCTAATACAGAAATATTAGCAAACCCTATATCTGTAAAAGGCAAAGGTGATAAAACAAAAATTTCTTTAAGGCCTGAAAGAGCCCTAATTAATCCAAGTGATAAAATGGACAATATTCACTCCGGAAAAGTTGAAGAAGTGATTTATCACGGAGATCACACAAGAGTTCGAATGAATGTTTTAGGCAACAATCAATTTATTTTAAAAGTTCCAAATAGCTCAGCCAATATGGATATTAAACTAGGTAAAGATATTAAAATTGGCTGGAATAGTGAAGATGCTAGAGCTCTAGATCCCAAGTAAAAACTATCAAATATATTGTTAATTAAGCAAAATGGGCTGTTGACTCTCATTATCGATCTTGTTGTAATCTCTTTTTTAAAAAAACGTTTAAACGGAGGAAAAATGAAAACAATTAGTAAATTATTACTAGCCATTTCTTTTGCTATCTCTGTAACTACTTCAGCATTCGCAGTAACTGTGGTGTCTTGGGGTGGAGCTTACACAGAGTCTCAAAAGTTAGGTTATGGTGATCCTACTGCTAAAGCACTTGGTATAGATATTAACTGGGTGGATTATTCAGGTGGATTATCTGAGATTAAAGCACAAAAAGAAGCTGGCGCAATTACATGGGATATTATTGATGTATTTGCAATGGATACTATTAATGGATGTGACGAAGGATTATTTGTTGAATTCGATTTCGATAAAGACTTCCCAGCTGCACCAGATGGAACTCCTGCAAGTAAAGATTTCTTTACTGCAATGCCAAGTAAATGTGCTGTAGGAAATATTTTATATTCTTGGAACTACGCTTATAACACTAATAATGTTAAAGGTACTCCAAAGACTATCAAAGATTTCTTTAACACTAAAAAATTCCCTGGAAAAAGAGCTATCTACAAAAGCGCTTTAACGAACTTAGAGATCGCTTTAGCTGCAGATGGTATCAAACCAGGAAAAGGTGGAGCAAAAATCTACAAAGCTTTAGAGACAGAAAAAGGTGTTGAAAGAGCTATGAACAAGATCAAAGAATTATGTACAGATCCAAAAGGTGGATGTGTATTTTGGTCTGCAGGTGCTCAACCACCAGAACTATTAGTTTCAGGTGAAGTTGTTATGGCTACAGGTTGGAATGGTAGATTCTTCGGCGCAGAAGTTGGAGAAGGTGCACCAATCAAACAAGTATGGGATGGACAAGGTCTTGACTACGAGTACTTCGTACAAGTTAAGGGTGGACCAAACGATGCTAATGGTAAAGCTTTAAAAGCTTTATCAATGATGACTAACACAGAAATGTTAGCTGGTAGTGCAAAATACATTGCATACGCTCCTTGGAGAAAATCTTCTATAGCGATTATGGAAGCAGGAGAGCCTTGGTATAAAGATGGTAAAACTAATATGGTACCACAAATGCCAACTGCACCACAAAACACTAAAAACTACTTCCTAGTAGATCCAGTTTTCTGGGCTGACAACGGCACAGAACTTGGTGAAAAATGGGAAGCTATGAAAGCTGGTCTATAATTAAAGTTTGAAAGAACTTAATTATATATTATAATTTAAGGGCGGTTATTTTATAACCGCCCTTTTTATTTATGAGCTCAGAATCACAAAAAATTTTAACAACAGATGGTATACCTTTAGAGGTAAGTCTAAAAAGATCTGAACGCAAAAATAAAATCAAAGCCTTTTTACTTGTCGCTCCTTTATTATTATTTTTAATTATCACTTATATATTTCCAATCGGCAGTATGCTTACGAGAAGTATTGATGATAAAATGGTTACCAATATGCTTCCCAAAACATTTAAAGCAATGGAAACATGGGATGGAAAAGAACTACCTCCTGAGGAAGTCTTTGAAGCATTTTATATAGATTTTAGAAAATTAGTCGAGGAAAAGCGTGAAGGTAAACTATCAACACAATTAAATTATACCAAAAATGGATTCAAAAGTATTATTAAAAAATTAAGAAGAAAATCTAAATCGTTTGAAGAAGGAAATTATAAAGAACAAATAATGGCTGTCCACAAAAGATGGGCAAACGTTGAATACTGGCAAGCAATACAAAGAAGAGCTCCTGCATATACTGCTCAAAAATACTTAAAAGGCATGGATATGTACAAGAATGAAAGTGGAGAAATAGTTAGCGTTTCTGAAGATAGAAGAATTCATAGAGTGCTATGGTTAAGAACTTTAGAAATTGCATTTTTTGTTACACTATTTTGTTTTTTAATGGCTTACCCAATAGCTCATTTGTTAGCTACTTTACCTATGAAGTATAGTAACTTACTAATGATTTGTGTCCTACTTCCATTTTGGACATCACTACTTGTAAGAACTGCTAGCTGGATGATCTTGTTGCAACAACAGGGAATGGTAAATGATTTTTTTGTTTGGATAGGATTAGTAGGAGATGACAGTAGACCTGAGATGATGTTTAATAAAACAGGAAGTTATGTAGCAATGACACAAATTTTATTACCATTCATGGTTTTACCTCTTTACAGTGTTATGAAAACAATTTCTCCAAGTCTGATGAGAGCTGGAAAATCTCTAGGTGGAACACCGTTAGTAGCTTTTTGGAAGGTCTATTTTCCATTAACAATACCTGGTATCGGAGCTGGTTGTTTGTTGGTTTTCATATTAGCAATAGGTTATTATATTACACCTGCTTTAGTTGGAGGAGCCTCTGGAACATTAATAAGTAATCAAATTGCTTTTCATATGAAGAGTACACTTGATTGGAGTTTTGCGTCTGCAATGGGATTAATGTTGTTAACTGGAGTTTTAGCGATTTATTGGGTTTATAATAAAATAGTTGGAGTAGATAATATTAAATTAGGATAACTAAGAATGGCTTTACCAAAACATACAGAACTACATTACAGAATTTGGCACTATGTTTATTTAACTATTTGTGCATCAGTTTTCTTTTTTTTAATTGCACCTTTGTTTGTAATTTTTCCATTATCTTTTAATGCTGAAATGTTTTTAAGTTTTTCAGAAGGCATGCTGCGCCTTGATCCTGATGCTTTTTCTACGAGGTGGTATAAAGATATGATATATGGAACTAAAAATCCATGGGGTCTAGCAGCAAGAAATAGTTTTATTATTGCAATTTTTGCAACGATAGGTTCTGTTTTACTTGGAACTGTTGCGGCTTTAGGATTGAGCAGTAGGCATATGCCGTATAAAGGATTGATTATGGCAATACTTATCTCTCCTATGATTGTCCCACTAATCATTTCAGGTGTAGCAATATTTTTCTTTATGGCTAAAGCAGGTTTGGCAGCCACTCACACAGGAATAGTTCTTGCTCATATCATTTTAGGTACACCATTTGTAGTAATTACAGTTACAGCTACTTTATCGGGATTTGACCATAGCGTAACTAGAGCTGCTGCTAGTCTTGGAAGTCACCCAGTTAATACTTTTATGAAAATCACCTTACCATTAATTTTACCTGGTGTGATTTCAGGTGGATTATTTGCATTTGTAACATCGTTTGATGAAGTTGTTGTTGTTCTATTTTTAGCTGGACTTGAAAACACAACTATTCCGATACAGATGTGGACAGGTTTAAGAGAACAATTAAGTCCGACTATACTTGCGGTAGCTACTTGCTTAATTGTTTTATCAACTTTAATGCTTGTAACCGCTGAACTCTTAAGAAGAAGATCTGAGAGACTCAGAGGAATAAACCGATAGTAAAAATAATTTCATGAAGATTAAGAACGTAGTTGTGATTGGCTCAGGAACCATGGGAAGTGGTATTGCTGCTCATTTATGCAATGCAAACATACCAGTAACTTTATTAGATTTAAAAACAGAAATCAGTGAAAGAGCAAGAGATCGAATTCATAAGTCTAAGCCTCCGTTGTTAATTGATAAGTCTAAAATCAATAATATTAAAGTAGGAAATATTTCTGATGACTTTAATATTGTGAAAAATGCTGACTGGATTGTTGAAGCTGTTGTTGAAAGAATTGATATTAAACATCAAATTTACGAAAAAATATTTAAATCAAGAAAGGATGGAGCAATAGTTTCTTCAAACACTTCATCAATTCCAATAAAAATTTTATCTGAGCATTTATCGGTTAATGAGAAAAAAGATTTTTGTATTACTCACTTTTTTAATCCTGTTAGATATATGGGTCTTTTAGAAATAGTTAAAAATGAAAATAATGATCTTAATAAGATTAATCAACTTAAAGAATTTTGTGAAATTAACTTAGGTAAAGGTGCAATTGTTTGTAATGACACTCCTGGATTTTTAGGAAATAGAGTAGGTGTTTATGCAATGCAAGTTGCTATGACAGAAGCTTTTAAAATGAAACTTTCAATCGAAGAAGCAGATGCAATTTTTGGAAGACCCATGGGTATTCCCAAGACAGGTGTATTTGGATTGTACGATCTAATTGGTATTGATTTAATGGCAGATGTTCTAAAAAGTTTTATTAAAGAACTACCAAAAACAGATGAGTTTCACGAAGTTGCTAAAGAAATTCCTTTAGTAAAAAAATTAATTGAAACAGGTTATACAGGCAGAAAAGGCAAAGGTGGTTTTTATCGAATGAATAAAACTGGAGCCACAAAAGTTATGGAGGCTATCAATCTTGAAACAGGCAATTATTCACCTAGCAAAAAAATTAATGTTAAATCAGATAAAGTAGATCTCAAGGGATTAATTAATAGAGATGATAAATATGGAGAATACGCATGGTCAGTTTTATCAAAAATAATTAAATATGCTTCTTCATTAGTTCCAAGCATTACAAAAGAATTTAATGATATAGATGAAGCTATGAGACTTGGCTTTAACTGGGCCAAAGGACCATTTGAAATGCTTGAAGAAATAGGAGTAAACAACTTTTTTGATAAAGTTGATGATTTTAAAAGCAATAATTTTTTAGAAAATTTATCTAAAACAAAAAATGAAAATTTTTATGGAGAGAGACAAAAGTACACTAACATTGAAACTTTAGGCAAAGTTAAAAAAACTGCTTTAAATACAGACGGAAATGACTCTGCAAAAATTTATAGATTTAATGATTATAATATTGTTGAGTTTACCACAAAAGCAAATGCTTTAGATTATAACTCAATGGATGCTCTTAAAAAGGCAACTGACAAACCATTAATAATAATAAATGAAAGTATGCAATTTTCTGCAGGAGTTAACTTGACTTACACAATGGAATTTGCTGATAAAAATGATTTTAAATCAATTGAAAAATTTATCAAATATTTCCAAGAAACATGTAAGCATTTAAAATACTCGAAACACCCAGTGATTTCAGCTCCATCAGGCTTAACGTTAGGTGGTGGTTTCGAAGTAATGGTTCAAAGTAATTTCGTAGCGTCACATACCAATATTGTGGTTGGATTAGTAGAAACTATAGTTGGATTGATACCAGCGGGAGGTGGATGTAAGGAAATGTTAGCTAGATGGTTAAATACAGATGAAGCAAAAGCAGACCCTAATTATGCATCATTAAAAGTTTTTGATATTATTGGATATGGAAAGACTGCAACATCACCCGTTGAAGCTATACCAATGAAATATCTAATGCCTGAGGATAAAAAAATAATGAATAGAAATAGTTTATTACAAGTTTCCAGAGAGATTCTAATGGATAATAAAAATTTTAAAGCACCTGAGGAAACAAAATTTAATCTTCCTGGTAAAGCTGTATTAGAAGATATGAACAAAATTTTAGACAAACTTTATAATGAAAAAGTTATTTTAGATCATGGGGTTGTTGTTGCAAAAGAACTAGCACATGTTTTAAGTGGAGGAGACACTACAATAGATAAAACACTTAGTGAAGATGATTTATACAAATTAGAATTAGATGCGTTCATGAGATTGATTGAGACTCAAAAAACTCGAGATAGAATTAAACACACTTTAACAACTGGGAAACCATTAGTTAATTAGCATTCTAAGGGAATTTATATAGTCAGGCCTTAATACATATTGGGACCTATCTGAATGTTTAATCTTATTTAAAGCTTCTAATCCATAAAGAACTTTACCTATCGGCGTATATTCAGTTTCGTATAGTGGTTCGTCTCTTAGCACTATAAAGAATTGACTATCTTCTGTATTATACTTTTGTGTTCTTGCAAAACCAACACTTCCTTTATTAAAATTAAATGGAGAATCTATCTCCGAATTAATAGTTCCCAATCCAGATTTTCCAGTTCCAATTTTTCCATAATCCAGATTTCCTTTTTTACCAAATTCTAAATCTCCAGCTTGAACAAGTGTTTCTTTTATTACTCTATGAAAAGCTATATCATCATATGCATTAGACTCCACAAGTGTTCTAAACCTTTTGACAGCATTGGGAGAAATATCGGGGTAAAGTTCTATTATAACATTTCCACAGGATATATTTAAAACTGCAATATTTTTTGGGTTTTCAAAAGTAATTTTTTTAGGATCATAATCTTTAACAAGCAAGCATTTATTTTTTATTAAAAAGAAAAAACTAAAAGAAAATAAAGCCAAAAAAATTATAAAAATAAAAATTACTTTTTCAGATGTTGATGCTTTGATTTTTTTAATCATAAGGTAAAATTTTGATCAATTTCTAATAGTTTTTTTTTAATAAATTTTATCTTTTTTTCTAAAACTGGATCTAAATTATCCAAATTAGTTCCAATCATTAGATGGGAGAAGACTTCTGCCATATCTTCAGAAGCAGTAGATTTTGAATATTCAGTAAAAAATCCATCAGTATTTGAATAAGTGTCTAATCCTAATTTATTTGTACAAGTAGAACATTCTGCATATTTAAATTCTTTAACATTAAATTTGGACCAGGTTAATTCATCAAATAAGCCTTTATATGTATCATTGATAATATGAAATACCTCATGATGGATCACTCTTTCAAAATAATTTTGGTTAAATTTAATGTCTATAATTAGAGTTTTCATTATATGATCTGGAATTCCAGCGGTATTAATTTTTGATATAGACAAATCCTCACATAGAACAATATATTTTAGATTAATTTTTCTTAAGAATTCTAAACTATATCTATCTAAATTTTCTTTAATGATCTTATATTTGTTGTTCAAGTCATCTTTACTCGAGTTATAGCAATTAATATTATTATCAACACCAATGGTAAAAGGTTGCCTAGCATACAAATATCTGAGTTTATTTTTTGTTTTAGTTTCGTAAATTTCTAAGTTTGGAATTTTTATTAAGTTATAAATTGTATTTGCCTGAACTTGAGTAGTTAATAAGAAAAATAATAAAAAAGATCTAATTATGTTCATAAATTTTAATATAGAAGATATTCCAATTATAAAGAATGTGGTACATTTTATCTATAAATGAAAAAAAATAAAAATAAAGATCCGATTCAACCAGTAAGTGGCACAAAGGTCCCAAGATTTGCTGGACCATCTACATTTGCAAGGCTACCAGAATTAAGAGATGTTAAAAGTTGTGATGTTGCAATAGTTGGAATCCCATTTGATGCCGGAACAAGCTATAGACCTGGTGCTAGATTTGGACCAATGAGTATTAGACAGGCATCGAGACACTTAAGAACTAATTATCATCCAAGTTACGATGTTGAACCGTTTAGAGTACAACAAGTAGCTGACGCCGGTGATATCACTTGCAATCCATTTAGCATTGATGAGTCAATAAAACAAATAGAGGCTGGAGCAACAGATTTATTAAATAAAGTTGGTGGCATAATTAGTTTAGGAGGTGATCATACAATTGCAGTACCACTATTAAGAGCAATTAATAAAAAGTGTAATGGACCTGTATCGTTAGTTCACTTTGATGCACATCTAGATACTTGGGATACTTATTTTGGTGCCCCATATACTCATGGAACTCCTTTTAGAAGAGCAAGAGAAGAGGGTTTATTTTTAGATGATGCTTCAATGCACGTTGGTATTAGAGGTCCACTTTATAGTAGAGATGATATCAAAAATGATGAAAGTTTTGGATTTAAGATAATTCATTGTGATGAATTTCAAACAGAAGGTACAGATAAAATAGCTGAAAGAATTCGAAAAAGAGTAGGAGATAATCCTTTATATTTATCAATAGATATTGATGTATTAGATCCAGCTTTTGCTCCAGGAACAGGTACACCAGAAATTGCTGGTATGACCACAAGGGAAATGGTCAATGTCTTAAGAGGATTATCAGGTTTAAATCTTGTTTCAGCAGATGTAGTTGAAGTTTCTCCTGCTTATGATCATGCTGAAGTTACATCATTAGCCGCCGCAACTATTGTCTATGAATTAACAAATTTATTTGCAAAATCATAAAGAAAGGATAGTTATAAGAAATGTTAGATAAAAAAAATTTTTATATCAATGGAGCATGGGTTGCTCCAAATAAACCAAATGATTTTAAAGTAATAGACCCTTCAACTGAAGAAGAGTGTGCTGTCATATCTCTAGGTGGAGTAGATGATGTAAATGCTGCCGTTAGTGCTGCTACCAAAGCTTTTGAAACTTGGGCGTTTTCTTCTAAAGAAGAAAGATTAAAATATTTAGAAGCTTTATACGTTGTTTATAAAAAAAGATGGGCTGATATGGCTAAAGCTATATCTTTAGAGATGGGTGCACCAATAGATTTTTCAACTCAATTACAAGCAGGAA
>Ga0209630_10005110_pt1 | contig 11222 bp, 11 predicted proteins | sample COG_01_FD_184745 | JGI IMG/M metagenome (GOLD analysis project Ga0209630, IMG submission 184745) | Pelagic Microbial community sample from North Sea - COGITO 998_met_01 (SPAdes) (version 2) | ecosystem: Environmental > Aquatic > Marine > Neritic zone/Coastal water | place: Helgoland, sampling... | reverse complement strand
AAGTACAGGAGCTTCAACAGGGCCTCATTTGGATTATAGAATCTTTATTCATGGAAAAGCTGTTGACCCTTTAAAAATAGACATTCCTTCATCCGATCCATTAGCGGACAGTGCTTTGGCAGAGTATTTGGAGTATATTGCTCCTATACGACTTGAACTAGATGGAATTGAAGCTAAAAAAATACCAGCGCAACAAGTGGATGCAGAGTAATGCTCTTTTAGGGGTTGTTCTGTTATTTCATGTTGTTTCATTTGGACAAGCTGATTTGGAAAAGCTTGACGACTACATTCCTTTTGAGAATACTTCTTTAGAAACCCATCCAATTATTACTATCAAGGTTCACGTGCACGTTATTCAGCAATATGAAGACAACCCTCAGAACATAACAAAGGATAACAAAGAATACATTGAGAAACAGTTCGAGTGGATAAATTCAATGTATTCTAACTTTTCAAATCCAACATTATTACCCGAATCTGGAGAGGTGCCATTTATTCCCGATTCTAGAATTAGATTCCGATTAGATACTATTCAATTTCATGTTGATGCTTCTGACTGGGATAGAATAAGAACCGTTTTACACATGAGTGGGGGAGCCCCTTGGGAAATTGATACAATTGATTTGACACGAAACGAAATTGGAATTAAGGGTAATCTCGTAAATCGCTTTGCTCCAAACTTAGATAGTATAACAGTAATAGAATCTTCTGGTAATAATGGGATGTATTCCTTAGTATCCAAAAGGCAAAAGGATGGCGTAACATTTTTAAAAATAAAAGAGAAGCTCGTTTCTCAGCTGGGAGATGGAAGCCTCACTTTCTTTAAGAAACATGATGTAAATTGCTCTCAGGATCTTTGGAGAAAATACACCAATTCGGATAAAAATGCTTTGCATGTTTTTTACACAGGAAGTTCTAGAGTTAAAAACTCATTTGGTTGTGGTCCATCTCCCTTTTTCTTAAATGTTTCTAATATAGATGAAAAACAAGGATATGCAGTTGCATTATTGTCAGGTCATGAATTGGGACATTGTTTGGGGTTAAATCATACAAATTACCCGCAGTTTTCAGATTTACCAAAAAATGATAAATTTGGTTGGATAGACTGTAATAGCAAAAATACCAGTAATAACATAATGGGTTACAATAAATGCAGAAGGTATCTTTCGCCATTGCAAGTGGCGCATATACATAAACGCTATACAACGGATACAGTTTTAATTAAAACTACTATAGCCAATGAATATGATACATCGTATACTATTGAGGTTTGGGACGATACCGATTGGAACAAAGCTATGATGGTAAAAGGAGACATTGTGGTAAGAAAAAGAACAGTGTTAACTATAAACAGCAATGTTAGTATGGCTTCTGGAGTAACTATTTATATTGAGAAAAAAGCAAAGTTAATTATTGACGGAGCGACCGTTACCAATTATTTCGGAGATAATTGGGGAGGGGTGGTTATCTGTAAATCGTATGAGAGAAAGAACAAATCTCCTAAAAAGAAGGAGAAACAAGGTAAGTTGATTGTAAAAAATGGAGGTAAGTTATCGATGTATTCCCTGAATGGAGATTAGTTTATAAATTAACCTTCAATTTCAATTTCCACTTTCTTTTTCTCTTCTTCCTCAACCCCTAATTTCTTTAAGAACTTGTTTAATCCTTTGTTTTTGTCCTTTTTTTTCTTCTCTTCTTTTTTCTCAGTTCCCTTCTCAGTTGATACATCTGGTTCTTTATCAAACTCATCCCATTCGACCTCGAACGTTGTTTTTGTTTCTTCTTCAAGCGGAGCTTGTATTGTACTGTCTTTTTTAAAGAGCCCAAACTCTTGCTTTAATATGGATTTTAATTCTTTTTTCTCTTCTTGAATAGCTTCTTTTCGAGCTGTTTTCTTTTCTTTTTTGTCCAGTTTGAATTTAAGGTCGGATAGGTTTCCATACATATGAAGAAATAATTTTACGCCTAATCCATCATCTTTAATGGGTCCAAATTCATCTTGATTTTTATTCTTTACAAGAACATCATTTAGCCTGAAGTTAAGGTGGTAATCTACGTTGTCATCAAAGCCGTGAATTCCAGAAATGTTGAGGTCCATTACATTGGTAGATAAATTCATCTGCGGTATGTGAATTTTCCCTTTATCAATAATGATTTTGTTATCAAGGTTAGCAAATTTGACATGTTTCATTTTTTTCTTTAATAATTCGGTGTCTATAACTGTTTTCACAATTTTATTGGATGCAAAATAGTCAGCAATATCAAGTAATGCTGGTTGGGCTATTAGTTCTCCTTTTTGAATAGAAAATTTCGCTATAGAATACAACCGATCCATGTCTATGTTCATGTTTCCGTCAATAACAGTAGCCAAGCTTATTTGAACAGTGGTTTTCCCTTTAATGTTTTTATAGGTTAGAAATTTTTGTCCAAAGTCATTAAATTCGCTAAAGAAATTATTAATGTCGATATTATTTGCTGTTCCGTCAATAGTCCAAAAGAATGAATCAATATCAGTTTGTTCTAATTCTGAACTCAAAATATAACTTCCTTTGTTGGCTTTGAAGGTTATGTTTTTTGCTGCAAGTTTCTTGTTTTGGTAAGTAACAATTCCTTTCAGATTAGATGCCGTAAATTCTCCATAGGTCAACTCTCCAATATGAGACTTAAGGTTGAAGTTTATGTTGTCAGGGAAAGTTAGAGGGGTTGATTCTTCCGAGAGTGATGATGTTGGCCTTCCCATTATTTCATTTAAACTAACAGATTTTGAGCGAAAATCAGTTTCGATTACTAATTGTTCTTCCTCGAACAGTAAAAACGGAATAATGTTTTTTATTATCCCATCAGCTTTAAATTGAGAACTCAATACGGATCCTGTTAATTTGCTGAAAGCGGCATCGTTCTTTTTTAATGAAAGACTTCCATTTAAATCAGTAAAGGCTAGATGACTACTTTTTGTTTTGAGCGATACATTTTCGATCTTAATGAATCCATTAGAAGTTTTTATTTTAGGTTTTGCACCATTAGCTGTATTGAATATACCCGCAAACTCAACTTCGAATGAAGCATTTCCATCAAGAGTTTCTATCTTTTCAGAATTTATAAATTGCTTTATTTTTGCCATGGAAAGGTTTCCGCTTAAGTCCGCTTTAACAGATGGATTTTCAAAATTTGAAATGAGAACATTGCCTTTTATTTTGCCATTTTCAAGCACTCCATTAATGTTCTTAAATGTAATTTCTTCTTGATTTTTTTTATTTCGGCTTTCGAAATGACTCTCTAACGATAATTTATTTAAATGGGCTCCTGTTTGTTTTTCTGTTAAACTCCCATTTTGTAAAGTGAAATCGGAAACTATTCTTGGAGAGGAATCTTTGCTGATAACTCCTTCTATTGTCGTTTCAAAAACAACCATTCCACTAGCTTTGTATTCAGAAAGCGCTTCAAAATACTCTTTTGGAAAAATAGAAAAGGCTGTTTGGAGGTCAATATTCCTTCCTTTAAGGTTTAAGTCCATAAAGGAAGAGTCTTTGTTATTCGTGTACTTTCCTTCAATGTCAAACAACAAATCCTCAACAGAAAACTCTGCTTTTTTTAGTTGATATATGCTACTGTCCGTGTCAATGTTTAATAGAATGTTTGCCGACGCATTTTTGTTTTCCACGTATTTAACAGAGTTGCTTTTTAACTGATTGATATAAAAATTGGATGTTGCAGAAAGTTCATAATTACTTTGGTTGAAATTTCCGTTGAAGGTTATTTTGTCACTGTTGATACTGTAATATTCCTGAGTGGTTGTATTAGAATAACTTAATCGAATATTATCAAAGGAAACCGCTTGCAGTGCAAAGGAGAATCTATCTTTCTTTTCATGTAAAGAATCCTCTTTTAGTATTAAATAATTTTCAATACCTAAAGAATCAATGCGTAACTTAATAACCGAATTGTCAGCTTTAATCTCGTTCACTGTATAATTTCCATCGACCATGTTCCAGAAATTAAAATTCAGATACACGTGCTCGGCGTAAATCAACGTATCACTATCGGCGGTGTCAGATACGAACAATTTGTTGAACTGCAACGAAGCAGAAGGGAATTGTGCAAATAGCGTAAGCTCGAGTTCTTCTACAGCTACAGGAACTGCTAAGGTTTTATTTAGCTCCTCTACTGCGTATTGTTTTATTTCATCTTCGTAGAGATGTATAATGAGGGCTGTTATACCAAACAATAAAGCAATGAATATTCCTATTCCAGCTACTAATCTTTTTGCCCATTTATACCACATTTTTATCTATCTAATACAAGCGTTTGGTGAATCGTATCGATTGATAAAATTACTTGGATAAAAGGGCTTATTTCTGCAGCTTAGTTATACTTATTAACGAATAAGTATTAATTGAACGACAGTATTACAAATATATTCTCTGATTCGATCAATTGAATACATGTTTTATGTTAAATTACTGTTTAATTCAATTACCGTTATTTCTGGCCAAATACCAATTCTGCCAGGATACCCTAGGTATCCAAATCCTCTATTAACATATAAATATTGGCCGTTTTGTTGATAGAGACCGGCCCATTTTTTATACCTATATTTTACTGGACTCCATTTAAATCCTGGAATTTCTATTCCCATTTGCATTCCATGTGTATGTCCGCTTAGAGTAAGGTTTATATTTTTAGAATGCGGCAAAGTTTTTTCTTCCCAATGATCTGGGTCATGAGAAAGAAGGATTGTAAAATCTTCTTTATTTATGCCATCTAGGGCCTTATTTAAATCTCCATAAGCTGGAAATGGAGGTTTACCCCAATTCTCTACGCCTACTATTTGAATTTGCTCATTATTTTTAGTTAGAGAGGTTCTTTGGTTATTTAGAACAGAAAATCCCATTTCGACGAGATGCAGTTTTATTGATTCGGTATTTTCTAATTTTTCTTCTTCTGATTCCCAATTTACATATTCTCCGTAGTCATGATTTCCTAAAACTGCAAACTTTCCCATTGGGGCATACAAATCTTTCAATAAATGCATGTATGGTTCAATTTCTTGTGCAAAGTTATTTACCAAATCTCCTGTGAAAAAGATTAAATCTGGATTTTGGTCTTGCACCATTTTGAGACCTCTTGCTACCGAATCAATATTATCGAAGCTGCCAGAATGGAAATCTGATATTTGAACAATTTTGAGTTTGTCAAATGCACTTGGTAAGTCAGGAAAAGTTAAAGTTTGTCTATGAATTTTAAAGTCATATTTTCCCTTTAGGATTCCATATAAAAAGCCTGTGAAAGGGATTGCAGCAATTCCCAAGCCGATTTGAGCAATAAACTTTCTGCGACCTTCAATTTCTATTGGCTCTGAGTTTTTAGAAAACCAAATGCTAATTTTCTGGATACAAAATTTGACAAACCTAAAGGAGTCACCGAGAAATAGACTGCTAACAAAAACAATTTTGGTAATTACCAGCGTAAACATTATTCCAATTAGCAAGTTTCGCCAATAACCTACATTAGTAGTTCTTTCCGTCAAATAAAAGCCCATGGAAATTATTCCAATAACTATGACTAAAACACTAATGGCGTAGATAATGAAAACAATTACTTTTTTTCTTCCATGTGGAAAAGCAGATTTTAAACCGTGATAGGTATAAATTTCAATGAATACAATAAATAATAATAGAATTATGAAAAATAAGGTTCTTGCCATATACTTAACAAAAAACGAATAAGACTAAACAATATTTTACGCATACAGTTTAATTCGAATAAGATTATTTTATTTTTTCTGAGTAGCGGATTTTATCTTTTCCAAGATATTAAAAACGGCCGGACAAACCTCAGCATTTTTTAAGGTTAAGTCGAATATTCCTTTTTGATGTCGCATATCTGTATGGGGGTAATCTTGGCATGCTTTAGGTCTTGCTTCGTAGATTGAACAACCATTATCTTCTGCTAGAAAAGGGCATGGAACAACTTGCAAAACGAAAAAATTGTCTTCGTCAAATCGCAAGTATTTTTCAATAAAAGCACCTGGTTTCATTTTTAGATGATGCGCAACTCTTTCGATATCCTTTTGCGTGTACATGGGTCCAGTTGTTCGGCAGCAGTTACCACAATCCATACAATCAGTGCACTCAAATACTTCTTCGTGGGCCTGGCTAAAAAGGAGGTCCACGGTTCCATGTTTTTCTTTTTTTAGCTCTTTTAAAAGGTTCTTATGGGAATTCTTATGAGATTTCGCCATAGAAATTTGCTCGATATGATCAAATTTTTTCTCCATATTGGTTTAATAACCGCATTTTCTCCGAACACGTTTAAGCGTTTCATTGGCAACAATTCTTGCTTTTTCTGCACCCTTTAGCAGTACATCATCTACTTCTGACGTATTATTCATATAGTAATCATACTTTTCTCGTTCTTCACTAAAACGCTCAAGAATGCAGTTCAGTAATTCCTTTTTAGCATGCCCCCAGCCATATCCTCCAGCACGCAAGTTGTTGGCCATTTCAGCGGCTTGTTGCTCAGTTGCGATTAATTTATATAATTGAAAAACAGGAGAGGTGTCGGGGTTCTTCGGATCTTCTAAAGGGGTGTCGTCTGTAACAAAGTTTTTATTTACAACTTTTTTTAGCTCGTTTTTAGGAAGGAATATATTAATGTAATTATTCCTTGATTTACTCATCTTTTGGCCATCTGTGCCAGGTACAAGCATGGTATGTTCTTGAATCTTTGGTTCGGGAACAACAAATGTATCTCCCATGCTGTGATTAAATCGAGAAGCTACATCACGTGTCATTTCCAGATGCTGAAGTTGATCTTTTCCAACGGGAACAAATTCTGCATCGTATAAGAGAATATCGGCCGCCATTAACATTGGATAAATAAAAAGGCCTCCGTTTACATCTTTCAGTCTATCTGCTTTGTCTTTAAAAGAATGGGCTAGTTGCAGTCTTTGGTAGGGAAAGTAACAGCTCAAATACCATGATAGTTCAGCACATTCAGGAACGTCTGATTGTCTGTAAAACACGATGTTTTCAGGGTTTAGACCACAAGCAAGCCATGTTGCTGCAACAGAGTACGTGTTGTTACGCATTTCTTCTCCATTTTTAATCTGAGTTAATGAATGTAAATCAGCTATAAATAGAAAAGCGTCATTCTCACTGTTATTTGCCATTTCAATAGCCGGGAGAATGGCTCCTAATAGATTTCCTAAATGAGGTGTTCCGGTACTTTGTATTCCTGTTAGAATTCTTGCCATTTTTTTTATTGCAATTTGTACAAATGTAGTATGTGCATTTAGTTTTTCAATTACAAGTTTCTTCTTTTCTTTTAAATAATGATAATATTTTCTTGCTTTAGTCTACTTTTGCCGCCCTATGAAGTATCTTTTAAGCCCATTGAGGGTGTTGTATAAGGTTTATTTTATTGTGATTTTCCTAATTTCTGGAATATTGCTTTATCCCTTCATGCTGTTTTTAATTCGCGGAAAAAACAAATATAGAAATGCATTAAAACTCAAACAAGTTTGGTCTAAAGTTATATGTGTTTTCGTCTTAATAAAGGTACAAGTAGATAATGCTGAGGGTTTTCCCAAGGAGGGCCCATATGTTGTTTGTGCAAATCATGCATCCTATTTAGACATATTGTTGATGTTTTTAATATTGCCTGATGATTTTGCTTTTTTAGGAAAAGCGGAGGTATTAAAATGGCCTATCATTAATGTTTTCTTTTTAAAGGGGGTAGATATTCCCGTATATAGAGGAAGTGTTAAACGAGCGAAAGAATGTTTGGATTTAGCGGACTTGGCGCTAAAGGAGGGAAGGTCTATTGCCATATTTCCCGAAGGTGGAATGGATATCAATAATCATAAATTACGCAGGTTTAAAAATGGAGCATTTAAATTAGCAATCGATAATCAAGTGCCGCTTGTTCCGATTGCATTTTTAAATAATTGGCGTCTGTTTTCGGATCACGCTGATTTATTAGGTTCGGGATCACCTGGTATTGCAAAAATAAAAATACATAAAGCTATTGGTCCGGACTCGGCATCTTATAAAGATGTGGTATCTTTACGTGAGAAAACATATCGCATAATCGTAACGGCATTAGAGGAATATGAAAATAGATGATAAAACAGTAGATAAAATTGCTTCACTTTCGAAGTTGTCTTTTAGTGGAGAACAAAAAGAAGCAATAAAGAATGACATGAATAAAATGTTGAATTTTATTGGTAAGCTAGAAGAGGTAGATACCGAAGGTGTTGAGCCTTTAATACATATGACAGATGACGTAAATGTATTAAGAGCAGATGATGCTGTTTCGGACATAACGCAAAAAGAGGCGTTAAAAAACGCCCCTAAAAAAGATTCTACCTATTTTAAAATTCCAAAAGTACTTACCAGGTAATACTAGCAGTATTCGTCAAATGCCGCTTTTATACTTTCAGATATAATTTCTGCGGTACTACCTTCTATATGATGTCTTTCAATAAAGTGTACTAATTTACCGTCTTTAAATAATCCCATACACGGTGATGAAGGTGGGTAAGGCAAACAAAACCTTCTCATTTGATCTACTGCTTCTCTATCTACTCCTGCAAATACAGTAACAAAATTATTTGGTGTTTTTGAATGTTGAGTTGACATTATCGCAGCTGGTCTCGCATTTCCTGCTGCACATCCGCATACGGAGTTAATTACGACAAACGTTGTTCCTTCTTTCTCTATTGCTTGATTAACATCTTCTGCTGTTATAAGCTCTTGAAAACCAACTGTGGTTAAGTCTTCTTTCATTGGAGCTACTAGTTCTGGTGGGTACATATATAATATTTTAAAAGATTAATAAATTTAATAGTTACAAAAGTAAACATATAACTAATACAATGAAGTCAATCTATCTCAAGAATAAGATAGAATATAAAATATTACCCTTCCGTCTGCTATTTTCGACTTTTTATCACTCTTTAATAACAAGTTTATCGAATTAAATAATTTGTGTTACATTTGCGGCGTAAACAAAAAAAAACAAAAAAAAAAAAAGATGAAAAAAACATTAATTTTACTAGTTGTTGCTGCTTTAGGAGCTGGAACAATGTCTTCTTGTAAGAAATCAAACAAGCGAAAATTATCAGGCGAATGGACTATGGCGTCGATGAGCGAAACAAGTACTAATACTTCAGGAAACCCTTCTACAACAACCACCACGACTATTTCAAGTACTGATGGCGCTGCTATTTCTATAGTTTCTTCTTCTACTGCTGCAGGGTCTGCAACAACTACATCTACTGGTGCTGTTAATTCTGCTACTTGGACTATCGAAAAAGATGGTACTTGGTCAATGACTATGGATGTTACTTTATCTGGTTCAGAAACTGGATTAACTTGGTCTTCTTCGGAAGCTGAGACTACTACAGGAACTTGGTCTTTCTTAGGAAAAGACAAATCTGCTGATTTCAAAAGAAATGATAGAGTTGTCTTTAACACTTTAACGAGTGCTTCTACGTATACTGATAGTTATACCGTAACAGGGGGATCTACTTATACAGATAACTCTTCTGATTCTTATAGCTGGGCAACTGGAGAGAACCAGGCAACTTATGTTATTACTGAAAGCAAGAAAAAAGAGCTTACTTTAACTCAGGATGGTTCTTCTACTTGGTCTGATACAGATGCGGGTGGAACTACTTCAGGTTCTTCTACTTCAATGTCTGAAATTTCTTTAACGCAAGACTAGAAAGTAAATAGATACTTAAAAAGGGCTATTTCTATTAGAAATAGCCCTTTTTTTATTCCTAATAATAATTACTTTCTACAACTTACGCAGGCAACAAAAAAAAGAGACGTCCAATTGGACGTCTCTTTTTTAAAGTTAACTATATTAAATCTTACTTATCTGGTTGCTAGTATAAGTTTATTAATTGCAGTTGCTTCATTTAGTAACCTGAAGTATTCTGCTATATTTCCTAATTTCATCATTTCTTTTGCTAATGATTTTATTGCCTCGTATTTCGTTTTTAATTCGTTCATTTTAGTAGGTTTTAATAGTATATTATACCTCCATCCAAGTTGCGTGCCAAACTTATTTTATTTTTGAAATAGGGTTTTTAACCCCTTCATGTTTAGTTAGTTCCATTTTAATAGAACCAACTAGTATATTGGCCTTTGCTAATAAAGGGATTTTGTTTTCATCATCAGAAATCCAGACTTGTAAGTCTTCTTCCGTTTTGAAAATTCTTCCTGTTTGAACTACTGGGCAAAACTTAATACACTTGTATTTTCCTTTTCTAATTTTAATAGTTTCCTTACCTAAGTATTTTATTTTTAAAGGAAAAATCTCTCCATCCATAAAGGTGTTAAATTCAAAGAGATCTCCAATTTTAGCGTCTGAAAAGTCTAACGTTCTTGCATAGTAATAGGAAGAAACCATATCTTGTATGTTATATGGGACATCATATTTTTTATTACCATCACTCACTTCTTTTTTGTGCTGATAGAAAGTGTAGTCCTGACTTATTTCATAACCTCCTTCATGAACTCTACGAATAAACATCCAAGGAAACATCCCTTCAGCATCTAAATAGGTTTCATATCTATCTTGAACTTTAAAAAACCAATTAAACGCACCTAAACTTTTTCCTTTACCCACAGCATGAACTAATTTTCTTCCGTTTATCTGTTTATCGCATTCTTCTACTTCGAGTGTAGCTCTTCCTGCATCTATAAATCCATAATGAAGGACGTAGGTAAGTTTTTCTCCAACAGCAAAAGAGTTGTTTGTTATTTTTCTGAACTCGAAGGCTGATGTATTATTCTGAAAGGTGTATATGCCTTCAGAAGCATTTACAATACCAATAGTAAATAGGGATATTACAATAAGGATTAAATTTTTCATGTCTGTGTATTAAAAGAATTTCCAAATAAAAGCAATAAGCGTGCCGAATACAGCAGTGAAAGCTCAATAATAGAACTATCAGAAAAGAGTACTATATGGCCCTGAAAAGAATGGGTTTAGTTTTTAAACCCGACCAATATTGCAACACATCCTTGGTCTTTAATGTCATGCGTGTTGTCCGATTGAGGCACTGCAACAGAGATAACAAGTTGCTGGCTAGATTCGACTATAAAATCAAATACTTTGCTGTCAGAATTTTTGCTGTCAAAAATCAAATTTCTTTCTATATCACTAACCTTATAACTAACATCTCCTAATTGTTGTTCAGCACAAAT
>Ga0209630_10005107_pt1 | contig 11226 bp, 9 predicted proteins | sample COG_01_FD_184745 | JGI IMG/M metagenome (GOLD analysis project Ga0209630, IMG submission 184745) | Pelagic Microbial community sample from North Sea - COGITO 998_met_01 (SPAdes) (version 2) | ecosystem: Environmental > Aquatic > Marine > Neritic zone/Coastal water | place: Helgoland, sampling... | reverse complement strand
TTAACAATAATTCATCGTGACTATTAATCGTTTCTATTTTTCCTTTGAGTCGATTCATTCTTCAGGAGTTAAATAACCGTATTTATTTAGAATTTCTCGAGCTCTTTCGGAAAATAAAAAATTATAAAAAGCTTTTGCTTCTTTCATATTGGTCGAACTTTTTATTACCACAGCCGCCTGTTCTATTTTTTTATGATCATTTACATTGATGGATATGCACTTTCCAATTGCTTTCATCTCTATATAGGAAATTACTGAAAATGCAGTAAAACCGATATCTACAGATCCAGTTGTAATAAATTGATTAACCTGTGAAATGCTTTCACCAAAGACTAACTTATGTTTTACTTGCTCGTAGATACCAGAATGCTTTAGTGCCTCAATACTTGCTTTTCCGTAAGGCGCATTCTTTGGGTTGGCGATTGCTATTTTTTGAATAGTATCTGTTGTTAATAGGGCTAAAGTTGGAGAGAGTTCTTTTAACGTCCACAATCCTAATTTTCCATGCGCATAGACTTTTGGCGCCGAAGTTGTTAGTCCCAGAGAGTCAAGATAGGTAGGATATTTTGTGTTTGCGGCAACAAAAACATCAAATGGTGCTCCTTGTTCTATTTGGGAAGTAAGCTTGCCAGAAGAAGTAATTATAAGTTCAACCTTAATATCATTGTCCTTTTTGAATTCAGAAACAATTTCACTCATAGCGAATAGCATATTTGCTGATGTGGCAATATTCAAAGTATTTTCATTACTGCAACTAGTGATTAATGCAAACGAAAGGCTTATAAGTATTAAGTATCTAAATTTCATTTATTATATGATAGACGAAATATAAAGCAAACTAAATGGATTAGAAAAGATTAAAGCATGAGTTTTATCATGTTGCAATTAATGATAGACTTTAAAACACTTCAAAAACTGGAATCCTCAGGATAACTTGGGTACCTGAAGGCTCTGTCATATCTATAATCTCGAATGATTTAACCGGTAATTCATCACTCAATGAGGCCAGTCTTTCTTGAGTAAGTACAAGAGCAGTTGATTTATGGTAGCTGGATTTTTGATGTCTCACTTCTTTGGCTGCAAGTCTTCCGCGTCCATTGTCGCGAACAGAGCACTCGATAAAAGTTTCTTTCCATTCAAAATTAACCGTTATTTTTCCTCGGTGATTTAGCTCTTTTAGACCGTGCATTATTGAGTTCTCTGCAAATGGCTGTAATATAAGAGGAGGGATTCCGTATGCATCTGTTTGAATGTTTTCATCCACAATTATTTCATAATCAAAGTTATCCTCATTACTTAATTGCTCTAAATTTAGGTAGTTTTCTAATGCTTCAATTTCATCATGGATCGTGATTAAAGTCTTGCGGCTGTTTTCCAAAATCTTGCGCATAAGTTTTGAGAATTTAGCCAGATAATAGCGAGCAGTTTTTTCATCTTTTTTAGCAATTAAAGCTTGAACTGTATTCATAGCGTTAAAAATGAAGTGCGGATTCATCTGCAATCGAAGAGCTTTTTGTTCCATTTCAAGCATGTTTTTTTCCATTTGTAATCGCTCTTTTTCTTCCTTTAATTGCCTTTGTCTGTTTCTGTAAATCAACAGAATTAATGATAAGAATAAAAAAGATGCTACGCCTATAAACCACCAGCTTTTCCAAAATGGAGTAGAGATTGTGAATGAAAATGCAATAGGCTTTGTCCAGACATCATCTTCATTTCCAGATTTCACTAAAAACGTATACTCTCCAGAAGGAAGGTTAGAGTAGGTTGCTACGTTGTTTTTGTCAACTGGAGTCCAGTTTCTTTCGAACCCTTTCAATTTAAATTGAAAGAAGACTTCTTCGGGGTTTTTTAGGTTAATACCTTCAAAATGGAAGCTAATGTGGTTTTCGTTGTAATCGAAATTCAACGTGCTGTTTATATTGTACCAGTCTTTTACCCCTTTTGTGATGCTTTCGTAGAAAAGCGTTATATCACTCATGTGCAGTCTTGGGGCAATTGCGTTGATTTTTGATTGTGTTGGAGTGTGGCGATTAAGACCATTAAGTGTACCAATCCATAAGTCACCATTTTTTGAAACAGAAATTGCATTGGTGCATGTTTCGCCACCTAGGAATCCTTCGTTTTGTCCAAAATGTTTTATATCTGATATTTCTCCTGATTTAGTAAAAGATACTCTGTCCACACCACCACCAGCACCAAGCCATAGCTGGCCTTCTTTGTCGAATTCCAGTAGGTAAATATTATTACTATTTATTCCGTCTTTTTTTTTAATCTGATTAAAGGTTATGAAATTACTTTTTAAATCTGCTTGAAATAACCCTTCACCTTCTGTTGCTGCCCATAACTGATTGTGTTTATCAAACGTGATGGATTTAATAACGGACCTTTTGATTCCGTCGGTAATACCGTAGTTGGTTATTTTTCCATTTTGAATGTATCCAATATGTCCGTTATTTGTTCCAAACCACATTCTGTTTTCATTATCTGGAGCAAGGGTGTTGATTCTGTCATCGGGTAATCCGTTTTCTTGTCTGAAATTTCTGATGGTGAACTTTAGATCTGCGTAGTTGGTTGGTGTTAATTTTGAAATTCCACTAACGGTTGCAATCCATATATTGAAATCTTTGTCTTGTGTTATGTATCGGATCCAGTCATCTGTTAATCCTTGTTCTCCAGTAATTTGTATATATTCACTTCCATTAAAGATGTACATGCCTTTCCCTTCTGTTCCAATCCATATGTTTCCGACATGATCTTCGAATAGCGCTTTACATTTGTAGTTGTGAAAGTCGGTGTTTTGATTGTGGTAAATAATAGAGTCGTTACGCATTTCTGCAAAACCAAAGTGACCTGTTCCTGTCCAAACGGTATTGTCTGAGCCACCTAAAACAGAATAGAATTTACCATCTAGATATCCCTCTTCCAAATTATAATGCTGGAACTGTTGACCATGGTATTTATTGATTCCACCACCAGAAGTCCCAAACCACATATTCTCCCAGCTATCTTGAAGTATTATGCGAACATTATTAGCAGATAACCCTTCGGTATGGTTATATGTCTTTTCCGTCTTTTTCTTTAAATTAAATTTTATCGCGCCATTGTCTTGGGTAGCAGCCCAAACATTTTGTTTGTTATCTACAAAAACATCATGGATTATTTCATTTGATTTCCCTACAATATACCATCCATTGTGATTGTGCACGTTTAGACCATGACCGTAGGTCCCAACTAATAACTCTCCGTTTACCTCATTTATACTTCTTACTTTGTTAGAGGAAAGCCCGCTCTTAATAGTATAACGGCTTACGTGTCCTTCTTCAATTTTAAATAAGCCTTTGTCATTTCCAGTCCAAATAACTCCGTTGCTATCAACAAATAAACAGCTGACGTTGTGTTTAAGTTTTGTATTATTCGAAATGAAAGCTACCCATTGATTGTTTTCGTAATAATATAACCCTGCATTAGTTGCAGCCCAGATAGTTTTGTTTTTGTCTTCTGCAATCGCTGATACTACAATATCGTACTTTTTCGAAATAGGATGTTTAGCGAAGGTAATTCCGTTGTAATGTGTAATACCATCACCTGTTCCAATCCATATATTGTGCTTGCTGTCTTCAAATAAAGAGTATATCTTATCTCCAGAAAGCCCTTCTTCTTTAGTATATGTGGTGAATTCCTTTCCATTAAACTTAGATAAGCCACCTCCTTTGGTTCCAATCCATAGTAATCCTCTAGAGTCCTGAATCATAGCGTATACCTGAGATTGCGGAAGACCTTCTTCAACAGAGTAGTGCTGAAATGTGAATTGCTGGGTGTAGGTATTTACTCCATATAAAGTAAATAACAAGATTAATATGTGTTTGATTTTTTTCAAATATTTAAATCTTCCTCGATATTAATCTTTTTTAAGTAGGTGCCTATGGTTTCTTTATTATTCGTAAACTCAATCCATTCTATACAATCATATCCAATTCGATTCCAAACTTCAATATAGCTGCCATTTAGACCGTATAAATGAACTATATGCGCTCTATACTGCCGAGTTGCTAAAAATATGCCCTCGTTCTGTAAAAGAGCTCTTTTTGCATTAAGAGAGAGTTTATTAAACGTTTTTTGGTTCATGAGCTTCAAGATACTAAATAAAATTTAACGGAATCAATAAAATAACGGCAATGATGGTTAAATTTGAATAATGGATTTCAAACTCGTTTCTGAATATTCTCCAACAGGGGATCAACCACAAGCAATTGAGCAATTGGTAGAAGGATTGAAAAATGGAGTGAAAGACCAAACATTACTTGGTGTTACGGGTTCAGGAAAGACGTTTACAATCGCTAATGTAATTAAGGAGGTGAATAAGCCAACTTTGGTGTTGTCGCACAATAAGACATTAGCAGCTCAGTTATATGCAGAATTCAAAGCTTTTTTTCCTGACAATGCTGTAGAATATTTTGTCTCCTACTATGATTATTATCAACCAGAAGCATATTTACCGGTGACCGATACTTTTATTGAAAAGGATTTACAGATAAACGATGAAATTGAAAAATTGCGGTTGCACACTACTTCCTCGCTTTTGTCGGGAAGAAAAGATGTCATAGTTGTCTCTTCGGTCTCTTGTATTTATGGAATTGGAAACCCAGAGGAGTTTTACCAAGGGGTAAGTACTATAAAAGTAGGGGGAATCGTTTCTCGAAATAAATTTTTATTAAGCTTAGTTGAAAGTTTGTATTCAAGAACCACGGCAGAATTTACACGCGGTACATTTCGAGTTAAAGGAGATACAGTTGATATTTACTTAGCTTATACAGAAGTGGCTTTAAGAGTTCTTTTTTGGGGAGATGAGATTGAGTCAATAGAAACTTTTGACCCAATTCACAACAAAACCGTAGAGCAGTTTCAGGCGTATCAAATATTTCCAGCAAACATATTTATTACCAGCAAGGATACAATCAATAATGCCATCAATGAGATTCAGGATGATATGATGGCACAGACTGAGTATTTCAAAGAAACAGGTAAACACTTAGAAGCAAAGCGTCTTAAAAGTAGGGTGGAGTACGATTTAGAAATGATGCGTGAATTAGGGTATTGTTCGGGGATTGAGAATTATTCACGTTATTTCGATAGGAGAGAACCAGGCACAAGGCCATTCTGTTTACTTGATTACTTTCCAAAAGACTTTATGATGGTGATTGATGAAAGCCACGTTACAATCCCGCAAATTAGAGCAATGTACGGGGGTGATAGAGCACGTAAAGTGAATTTAGTTGACTATGGTTTCCGGTTGCAAGCGGCAATAGATAATCGTCCGCTAAAGTTTGAGGAATTCACAGAGATTATTGATCAGACAATTTATGTAAGTGCTACTCCTGCAGATTATGAGCTGGAAAAATCAGAAGGAATTGTTGCTGAACAAATCATTCGACCTACAGGTTTATTAGATCCGAAAATTTACATCCATCCAAGTTTAAATCAAATTGATGATTTATTAGAGGAACTAACGGTTGTTACCGAAAGAGGAGAACGTACGCTTGTCACTACTTTAACAAAAAGAATGGCAGAGGAGTTGGATAAGTATTTGTCAAAAATGGGAGTTAGGTGTCGTTATATTCACTCTGACGTAGACACATTGGAAAGGGTTGAAATTCTAGCAGACCTAAGAAATGGTCTATTCGATGTGTTGATTGGTGTCAATTTACTGAGAGAAGGTTTGGATTTGCCTGAAGTCTCTCTGGTGGCTATACTAGATGCAGATAAGGAAGGTTTTTTACGTTCAGAAAGGTCTTTGGTTCAAACAGTAGGTAGAGCTGCTCGTAATATAAATGGCAAGGTAATTATGTATGCAGATAGAATTACTAATTCTATGCAAAAAACCATGAATGAAACAACACGTAGAAGGGCTGTGCAAATAAAGCACAATGAGGATAATGGAATTGTTCCAGCTCAAATTATTAAACCACAACGAGGTCTAATTGGCCAAGGAAAAGATAAAACCGGCAATGGTTCTTATGAAATAAATGATGAAATTGGACTTGCTGCAGATCCAGTTGTTCAATACATGTCTAAAAGTGAACTAGAATTATCAATTGAACGTGTAAAATCAAGAATGTTTGAAGAAGCTAAAAAGGAGAATTTTATCGAAGCAGCTGTGTTAAGAGATGAAATGTTTTCCCTTAAAAAGTTGTTGATTGAAAAAATGGATTAAAGGTTATAATACCCAACACAAAGAATAATTGCGCCCTTTAATTTCAATATAACATCTTCACCGAATTCATTTACTTCTGTTTTCCTATCAACAGCAGGAATGATGTAATCAATGAAAATCTTTTTTAATCTCATTTGATCTACAATAGCTGAATCTATGCCTTTATTTAATTTTACTTGTTTTAATTTCTCTATCATTGCAGTTGTTTCAAAGAAAAACTCATCTCCGCCTACTTCAGCTTGTTCATAGAGTAAAACTCTTCTCTTGTCAGTGTCTGGCCTGTCGTAAATTTTTATTTGGATTTTATCATGATGAATTCCATTTGTGTTATAAGAAAGTCTGTATTCTGCATTTTGAATGGTTGCTATCTCAATTTCTTTTATGTATTCATAAGGCTTGTAATTGAATAGAGTTGTTTTTACACCATCGTACCGGTAAGGGTTTAAAGATGCTCTACAAACTTTTTTATACCCTGAAAGCTCTTCTTTGAATAGAGCTTTAGCCAAAGCTTGAGGGTCCATTTCATCTCTTTTCTGTTTTTTTTGTGCAAGGGCAGTGTCACTCAAAAGAATAATTAGAATAAACGATATGATATATTTAAGCTTCATAAATAGATGTTATTGCACTATTGACTCACGAAGTTCAACAATCTTGCCAGACATAAGGGTTGTTTCATCTGTGGTTAGAACAATGTCTATATAGTCAGCTTCTTCCCCAAGTGCAGTAACAGACTCTAGATTATAATAAGTATCAACTAAGTCTTGAATATCGTCAATTAAATCGGCAATGTCGTCATTTTGATCTTCAACATGTTTTAGTCCTTTTACTAGAATTTCAGCAAGGGTCATTTGTTCAGATATCAAAACACCGACTCTTTTTTCTTGATCCTTCATAACAGTATTGGCTCCCATATATATACCTTCTATCCAAGCGCCGGTGTAGTAAATGACAGATAAATCTTCTTTCCCATTATCTTCAATATAATCATCCGTATTTTCTTGAAGTAATATTAAAATATCAATGATTGAATCTTGGTTAGCTACATTAGCTTCAAATCGATCAATTAACCCCGATGAGTTAAATATGGTTTCCAATCCAATTTTAATTCCTAGCGTTCTTAAAGCCTTTAAGAACCCATTGGCTTCACCATATTTTTCGTGGATAACACTGTATGCTAAATCCGAAGAATAAACTCCAAATGCTAAAGATTGGCTTAGTATTGTAGAGTACTCATCAATACGATTTGTAGGGTTCGTAAGTTTTAAATCATAACGCAAGCCTGCTTTTTTAAATATAGAAGCTACCTGAAGAGTAGAAGGAGGTATAAACTCATAGTCTGCAGATACTTCATTGTAAATCACTTCTTCAATTTCATCTTGTGAAATTTCAGGAAAGAGGTCTTCTTGGTTTTCAATTGATTCTCCACAACTATTTGAAAGAATTAAGGTGCTGAACATTGCTGAGAATAGGGTAAGTTGTTTCAATTTGATATTTGTAAATAAGTTTAGCATTTTTCAATTTACGAATAATTATTCTTCTGAATCGTCAAAAACCTCAATTTCTTTCGACGTAACCACAAGATCCGTAAATTTTCCTTTGTATCGAGTGGCTTTTACCAGGTGATTATCTATCCAGTGGTAATTTCCTCCTCTTGGTTTTCCAAACAAAATGCCATGGTATTTAAAGCCATGTTTACCAAGCCAAGCTTCAGTAACAGCTCTGTGTTCTTCTACTCTAGACGTGAAAAATGTAATAATGTGTCCTTCGTCATACCATTTATTTAATGTTTCTAGCGCATCTGGAAATGGCTTACAAGTTGACATTCTTTCTGGTTCTTCATTGGGAATATCATCTGTAATAGTGCCGTCAATGTCAATCATATAGTTTTTAACATCGCTAGGAAGTTTAGGACTAATCGGTAGTCCATCTTCACCCAATACTTCTTCTAGTTTTCCGTCTTTATTTGCCATGCTTGGAGTTTAATAGTAAATCAACCTTCTAACCTTAGCTATGTGTTTTGCTAATCTAATTACTTGTTTTGTGTAACCAAATTCATTATCATACCAAGCATATATAGTTACACTTTTACCGTCTGCAGAAACAATAGTAGCATTACTATCGAATACGGAGGCGCACGTGTTTCCAATAATATCGTTCGAAACCAATTCTGGATTGATTTGATAATTAATCTGATTTACTAAAGGTCCTTTGATTGCAGCATCTTTCATTAAAGCATTAACATCTTTAACTGATGTAGATTTATTAATGTGAATATTTATTATTGCTAAAGAACCATTAGGTGTGGGAACACGAACAGCATTTGCTGTTAATTTTCCTGCTAATGAAGGAATTACTTTTGTTACGGCTTTTCCTGCTCCTGTGGATGTAATAACCATATTTATAGGAGCAGATCGACCTCTTCTAGGTTTGCTATGCATATTATCCAATAAATTTTGATCATTTGTATAAGCATGAACCGTTTCAATATGTCCTTTTTCAATCCCTAAGTTATCTTCTATCACCTTAAGTACCGGACTAATTGCATTGGTGGTGCAAGAAGCGGCTGAGAAAATATCGTGATAATCAAGGTTAAATTCTTTTTGATTAATACCATAAACGATATTTGGTATTTCTTTTCCAGGAGCTGTCAATAATACTTTTGAAGCCCCATTAGCTTGTAAATGACGACCTAAAGATTCTTTGTCGCTAAATACTCCTGTACTATCAATAACCAAAGCATCGTTAATTCCATATTCTGTGTAGTCGATACTTTCAGGTGTAGGAGATTCAATGATTTTTATCATTTGTCCATTAATGATAAGCGCTTTGTTTTCAGCATCAGTAATTACAGTGCCTTTGAATGCCCCATGCACAGAATCGTTTCTAAGTAAATCAGCTCTTTTCAATAAAGCTTCTTCAGTTACTTTTCTAAGAACGATAGCTCTTAACCTTAATTGTTGACCTTTCCCCGCTTGTTTGATAAGTTCTCTTGCTACTAAACGACCAATTCTACCAAAACCATAAAGAATAACATCTTTAGGTTCAAAAGTATGTTTGTCTTGGCCTATAAAACTGGATAAGTTGTTTTTTAGAAAATCTGAATGTGAGCCATCATTACCAGCTAAAAAGTATTCTGAAGTTAGCCTTCCAATATCTATCTTAGAAGGAGCAAGATCAATTGCTAACATTGCTTTAGCAAGTTTTGCTGATGTCTCAATATTAATAGGCTTGTTAACCACCTTTTCTGCGTAGTTGGTAAATAAATTTATTACCTCCGAAATGCTGATTTCAACTAAGTGGTTTCTAAATAAAACTAATTCAACACCTTTATCATACATTAGTGTGCCTACAGCGTTAATTAACTCAACAGCGGCTTTTTCTTGTCTTACATAATCGTTTAGACCTGCTTCGTAGCCTAATTTAACTTTTGTTGTATCCATTGTAAAAAAAAATATTAAAAAAAATCGCCAGGCATTTTGCCAGACGATTTAAAAGTTTGTTATCCTAAATATGTTTTTAATAATTTGCTTCTTGACGTATGTCGGAGTCTACGAATTGCTTTCTCTTTTATTTGTCTAACACGTTCTCGTGTTAAGTCGAATTTCGTTCCAATCTCTTCCAGTGTTAATCCATGTTGCATTCCAATTCCAAAGAATAGGCGAATTACATCTCTTTCTCTCTCGGTTAATGTAGATAACGACCTTTCAATTTCTCCTTGTAATGATTCTATCATTAACATTGTGTCAGCCTTAGGTGAATCGTTATTCACCATAACATCTAAAAGAGAGTTATCTTCTCCATCAACGAAAGGTGCATCAACTGATACATGCCTTCCACCTACTTTAAGTGTGTCTTCTACTTTATCTGCTGGTAAGTCTAGTTCGTTAGCCATTTCATAAGAACTTGGAGGTCTCTCGAACTCTTGTTCCAATCTAGAAAAAGCTTTGTTTATTTTATTTAAAGAACCAACTTGGTTTAATGGCAAGCGAACAATTCTTGATTGTTCTGCTAATGCTTGTAAAATTGATTGACGAATCCACCAAACCGCATAAGAGATAAATTTAAATCCTCTTGTTTCGTCAAATCTCTGTGCTGCTTTAATTAATCCTAAGTTTCCTTCATTAATTAAATCTGGAAGTGTCAATCCTTGGTTTTGATATTGTTTTGAAACAGAAACAACAAAACGTAAATTAGCTTTTACTAATTTTTCTAATGCTATTTTATCACCAGCTTTAATTCTTTGAGCCAATTCTACTTCAATTTCAGCAGTAATTAAGTCTTCTCTTCCTATCTCCTGCAAATACTTATCTAATGATGCGCTTTCTCTATTGGTTATTGATTTGGTGATTTTAAGTTGTCTCATGTATTTATTATCGATTTTAAGTGAATAAAAAATCTCCTCTAAAAGAGGATACGAAAATACACCAAAACACTAACTCGTGTCAAGTGTATTCACATCTATTTTTTTTAATTTTCCTTACTATTAACACGTTGTTAATAGAAGATTCCTTTCTGTAAACGGTTTCAGGTAATATGCAAAAGTTATTAACCATATTTGGAAGTGGACTAAAGGCCAAACCCAAAGTAGCCTTTTGCCCCGTTTGGATAAATTCCTTCAACCAGTATTCCACCTTTTTTTGATTTAAGTAATTTCGCAACAGCTTCAGGGTTTGTTACCGGTAGTTTGTCAATTTTAGTAATAATGAAACCATTTGTGATACCAACGTTTCTAAGTTTTCCAGATGTTATAGAAGAAATTTTAACACCGTTATTTATTTTTAAGGACTTTAATTCTTGGGGTGATAACCCTTTAAAAGATGCACCGTGTGCAGTTGTTTTACTGATATCCTCTTTTTTAATCTTGGCTGTGCTGCCTTCTTTGTTTCTTAATACAATAGTCAGATATTTTATTTCAGATCCTCTCCTAATGGTGATTGAAGCTTTTTCACCCGGTCTAAAACTACCGATTTGCTCCTGAAGTTCTGGCACGTCATTTACTTCGATAGTTCCAACTT
>Ga0209630_10005104_pt1 | contig 11230 bp, 8 predicted proteins | sample COG_01_FD_184745 | JGI IMG/M metagenome (GOLD analysis project Ga0209630, IMG submission 184745) | Pelagic Microbial community sample from North Sea - COGITO 998_met_01 (SPAdes) (version 2) | ecosystem: Environmental > Aquatic > Marine > Neritic zone/Coastal water | place: Helgoland, sampling... | reverse complement strand
TAGAATAAATTCTGTTCCTGACCACGCATATAACTGCTTGGCAGATGAATCCCACCAAAAGTCACCTGTTGCTAATCCTGATGGTGCAGTTGCACTTACTTCTGCGCCGCCTGCTGCTTTCCATTTGCCGCCATCATAGAATTTTAACTTTGCAGTTGCACTATCAAACCATACTTGACCTTTTACAGCCTTAGGAGGTTGTGTAGTATTAGCAAAGTTTTCAAGTAAATGTAGGAAGTTTTCGTTTTGTACTTCACCGTATCCAGCATAGTTTTTACCAACGAATCTCAAATCCGTGGTAGTATCAATTGTACCGTCTTGTACGGAAGTTAAAAACTGTCCATTAAATTTATCTACTGCGTAAGCCATTTTGTTTTTCCTAGTTCACTTGTATTTATCGTTTCTACTTCATCAGCATCAGACACACCCAATTGCTCTGAGCTGTATTTGTACTAACAGAATGCCTATTAGTTAGCGAAAATTCTACTCCCTGACCTCTTTGTAGTGTTAATGCTGTTCCGTCTATAGTTATATTACTGTTATCTGTCAAACTATATGCAACAATAGTACCTGCTGCTGTTGCATTTTCCCAAGCATTCATATCATCTAAAAATCCTGTGTTAGCAGGAAAAGTTAAAAAATACCCTATAACTGCTGTATTGATATCTGATGCTGAAAAACAAGATTTAAAAGTAGCTCTCTGTGTTCTATTCCAAGTTTTCCACTTTGAATATTCGTATTTGCTTAAACTTCCGTAATTATTCGCACCTAATCTAATACTGTTAGACACAAAAGTAACACCAGATCTTAATGTATCAAGTGCTGTTAAATTGTCTGTGCTTAATGCTGTTTTTAAAATATGTGCCATAATTCCTACTCGTAAAGATATACTAATGAATATCGTTTGTTGTTAACTGGTGCAACACTATGCACTGGACCTATTCCATTAATGCAAATGCCTTGTCCGATAGAATCTTTAACAAATGAATCATCTTCATCTATAAACACTCCATCTTCACTGTCTTGTAGTGCAATTACTAAGTTTTTTCTATAGTAATCAAAATCTCTATGTTTGCCTAAGTAGTCACCTACATTATATCTGTTGATTGCAACTTCTGCAAGTCTATGCTCTTCAAAATGAGGAGCAATTGATTTTAAAAATTCAACGATATGTTTTGGCATCTGCGAATGACCGCAAAATTCATAAGAGCAAGACGAATCATCAACTTGTCTAGGTGGAGTAAGTTGAGAACGTTTGACCCATCTAGGATCTTCTAAACTTTCCGCAACTTCTCTAGCCTTTGTTGCTGTGTCTTTATCCAAGTAATTAGATATCTCGTATGTCATCACCATACTCCTGAATAGCACCTTCATATTTTTCAGCAATTTCTGCTTCAATTTCTTCTGTTGTTTTGTAATCAACTTGACTGTTGGCTGCAAAGTAAGTTTTTCTAATACCATTAGCACGTCTAGTTTCAGTAATAAAGTCATTCATTTCTTTTAACGCTTCTACTGCAACACCAGCATTGTCTGCAATGGATTCAATCGCTGCTCCTAAGATACTTAATTGATTTTCTAAAGGATATTTGTCTGTAATTCTGTTTCTTGCTAAAGTGTTTAGTGCATCTTCCGTCATCAACGGAGTTGCATTTACATCATATATTGTATAGTTGTCGTAATCGCCTCTAACATTTTCTTGATCAAGGTCAATTTCAATTTCTCTATAAAGATATAAGTCATTATTCAATAATGAGATATCATCTACCATTCCAAGAACAGTGGTAAACTTTCTATTAAGTTTATTAAATTGTGCTAGTGCTGTTACTCTGTTCATATCAATATTTATCCTGCATTAGTCCAGGTACCACCTGATAACTTTTTAACTACTCTTCTGTATCTATCACTAATTGAAACGCTACCACCATTTGAGTTTGCAGGTCTACTGTAAGTTCTTTCTTCCCAAAATGCTACTCTAGTTCCTGTAGGATACGCACTGTAAGTTGCTTGAACATTTGCTAGTGTAGTTGCGCCTGCCCATAATGTTACTGCGCCTGCAACTTTATCGTCTACATATTTTTTAGTTGCTGCGTGTAAATTTGCTGTAGGAGCAGAATGAAGTGTTAAGAAACCTGTCATTGTACTGCCTACTTTAGCAACTGCATTAGGATCTGTAATATTAATATTACTTGTTCCGTCAAAACTAACACCATTAATAGTTCTTGCTGTTTCTAATGCGGATGCTGTAGAAGCATTACCAATTAAATCTGCTGTTACTGTTCCTGCTGCAAAATCTCCACTAGCATCTCTTGCTACAACTTTGTTTGCAGTATTAGTTGTGGTTGCATCAACATCAAGTGTTGCTCCATAACTTCCAGGAAATTCAGTTACACCATTACCATTCAGGTAATCGCCAAACACTAATGGGTTGAACGAAGGTGAACCCCAATAAGGTGCTCCTGATCCTGAAGATAATATTGTTTGTCCAGGAATACCTGCTGCTGTTATTTGTGTGTCGCCGTTAGCATTCTGGTACGGTATTCCGCCTGCAACGCCGCCTGTTAAATTTTGTGCTGAAACTGAAAGTGTAGCGTCAGTTGCCGTTCCTGTTAAATTACCTACAAATGTTTGTGCATAAGCAGTTGAAAAACGTAATGAGGCTTTACCTAAGTCTCCATCTAGATCAGTAACTGGCAGCAAGCCGCCTTTTGGACCTATTCCGTCTGTTACTGCTGTATCATTACTAATAATCTTTAAAGCAAAATTATCGCCTGGATCCATTACTTGTAAAGTTAATTCTGCATTTGATTGAATGATAGGATCTGTTACTGCATTTATTTCTATTTTGCTGTTTACTGTAATCTTAGTTCCAACATCTAGTTCTACTAGTGTACCTACTCTTTCTAAATCACTGCTTACTACATTATTTGCAATAGCAGTCCCTGTTAAAGTAAATGCATCTGCAGGAACTGTAACATCTGCTGTACCGTCAAATGCAACACCATTAATTTCTCTTGGTGTTACTAGTCTTGTAGTTGTAGATGCGTTACCTGTAAGTGTTGCTCCAATAAATCTATTTGCTGTTACAGTATCAAATGCACTTGTGCCTGATGCTGCTGTAACATTTCCTGTTACATTACCAACTAAGTCTGCTGTAATAGTTCCTGCGGCAAAATCTCCGCCACTATCTCTTACTACAATTTTTCCTATTGTATTATTTGAAGTTGCATCTATTGTCCAGGTTGTAGGATTACTACCATCAAAGTTACTTCCTATAATGTAAGGACCTGATTCAAGTGAATTTGTTGTACTAGATGTAATAGTAATATTTTCACTACCATTAAATCCAACACCGTTAATTGTTCTAATTGTACTTAATCTATCTGCTGTTGTTGCATTGCCAATTAAGTCTCCTGCAAAATTATTATTACTATTGATATTGAAACCTGCTCTAATATCAGTAAATCCTGCAATAGCATTATCTGCTCTAATAGTAAATGTATTACTTGAAATAATTCCAATAACTAAATCATTTACAAAAACTTTAATAATAGGGTATTCAACATCGTTGGTTGCAAAAACTGATTCCGAAGATGCTTCAGTTTTTCCGAATCCTTCCGAAACTTGCGGACCAATTAATTGCCACTCTGTTCCTGTCCATACGTGTAATTTTTTATAAGGTGTTTTAAACCAAAAAGATCCAAGCGGTGCATTTAGCGGAGCATCATCTGATACTGCTGCTGTTCCTGCTTCAACCCATCTAACACCATCATATATTTTTGCTTGATTAGTTGTTGTATCAAACCAAATTTGTCCAACAATTGGTGTGCTAGGTGCGGCATTGTTTGCAAAGTTTTCTAATAGGAATAAGAAGTTTTCATTTTGTATTTCACCATAACCGATATAATTTTTTCCTACAAGTGTAATACTTGTTGAGGTATCAACGGTTGCATCTTGTAATACTGCTAACTCTGTTCCATCACTTTTATTAATTGTATATGCCATCTATCGCTCCTAATCTCCTTATGGTAACACCGTATCTGATACGTGTGTCCAAGTACCGGCAAGTAGTTGGAACACTTTAATAATTCTTGTAGTTGTAACACTTGGTGCATCAACTGTTGCTTGCGATACAGAAACGTTAGTAACTGCAGATGCTGTGCCGCCAGGAGTATTAAATGTTGCTGTAGACTGATTAACTAACGGATTAATGTCTAAACTTGTTGTAGAGTTACTTAATAGTGTACAAAGTATTCTTGCATTAGTACCATCTCTATATTCACTTGGTGGTGCTAGGTTTGCTAAAACATTTGTTGCAATGTATGTGTTTGGTTTACCATCTGACAAGTCCATACTAAAATGAATAGTTCTTGTTTCAATTGTATTATCTATATATTCTTTTGTCGCACCATCTTGTGCTGCTGTCGGATCACCCAATCCAGTAATTTTAGGTAGACCAATAAGTGCAATATTACCTGTAGTATCAGGTGCTAGTTCAATATCTAACCCTCCTGATAATGTAGTAATTCTTGTGTTTTCAATTTTTAATTGGGCGACTGGCGGAATGCCTGGTCCAACATTAATAATGTTTTGTGTACCAAAGGCTGTAACACCTGGAATACTTGTAATACCAGCACCTAAACTGTTTCCTGATAGTACAGTAACACCGTCGATCATAAACACTTTGCCTGATGAAAGGTTAAAGTTTTCTGAACTTGTCCAAGATTGAGCAGCAAGTGCAGGATATTCAGGAGTACCACCTAGTCCTAAGTCGGACCACATTAATACGTGATCTGTAGTTCCTTTAAGTACAATACCTCCACCGTCTGCAATAGTGTCTGAGTTGCTTGCACTATCACCTGTTTGAGCAAGTACAATGTATTTGTCTTCAATTTCTAATTCTGTTTCTCTAATAACAGCAATATCGCCGTCATTAATTGTTAGTCTACCCTTAATTAATAAGTCGCCTGCAATTTCAGCACTACCATCAATCTCAACAGTACTTGTAGGCTGATTCTCATATAACTTAATAGTTCTAGATGCTGAATCAATTGAAATTGCTTCTTCCTGTGTAGTAGCATCTGATCTAACGTCAAATATAATTTGTTTACCAGTTGCCTGGTTTGACATACGAACGTTACCATTACTAACTTGGATAACACCCTGTCCACCAGCACCAAACTGTAGACCTAAATCACTTTCAATTTGTAATGCATTTTGTAAACTGTTTGCTGTGTCTGTTCTAACATATAAACTAGCATCAACATTATTTAATTTTTCGGAGTTAGTAGTTGTAACATCAAACTTAATACCTGAAAGTATACCTGCATTAAATCCTGGAATAATACTACCTTCGTATCCTTCAATATTATTTTTAGGTGTAAATGTGTCTTTAGAAAATATTCCTAGTAGTACTCCATTATTAAACAAACTTGTAATAACACGAGTTTGGTTTAATGTGTCAAGTATACTTGTAACACGTAATCCTGATACACCTTGGCTATCTGAATAATCAGGTCCTAACAAAATAGTATTAGTACCATCATAGAAGTATAACTGCTTGTCGCTGTCATTGAACCATAAGTCACCAACGCCTAGTGTTTCAGGCTGTGTTCCTGCAATAGTTGCAGAACTTACAGGAACAAATGCTGTTCCTGAATAAACTTTTAATTTTGCTTCTGATGCGTCATACCAAATTTGTCCTCTAACAGGCTGTGTTGGCTGTGTAATACTTGAAAAGTTCTCAAGTATTTTAATAAAGTTTTCGTTCAGTGATTCACCAAAGCCGCTATAATTTTTACCAATAAGAGTTATATCTGTTGATATGTTGTCAATCTGACCATCGGCAACAGTTGCTACAATCGATCCGTCTGTTTTATTAATTTGATATGCCATATAGTCTCTCTACCTTAAGTTGTTGTAAATTTCGGTGGACCCGATCTAATAATATAATTCACAGTTAAGAACGGATTCATAACTCCTACTGGTTGACTAAATGCAACCGTACCATCAACATCAATACCGCCTGTATTTGGCTGATAAACTGCACCGTTAGATGTAGTTGGACCTAGTCCAAAATCTGCATCTCCAACTGCTGCTCCACCAACCGCAACTGATGCATACTGAATGCTGTTTACAACAAATGTATGTTCGTGCTGTGGAAGATTGTTTACGTTTAGTGTAACTGTACTTTGCCCACTAGTACTACCAAGTGTCTGTGCTGCAACACCTTCTACTCTAGCAGTATCTGGTTCGCCACCGCCGTTATCAACAAATCCACCTGTGCCATTAGGAACGTCAATATTGTTGTCCATATTGTGTCTACCTAAGCCAAAGCGTCCTCTTAAATCAGGAAGTCTATATGTTCCTGCTCCATTAAGTCCTGCTGTACCATTGTATCTTGTTCCAATGATATCGAATAAGTCTGGAAACTTAGCTCTTTCAACTTCGCCGCCATCACATAACAGATACCCATATGGTACATTATTTCCTGCAAATGGCATAATTGATCCAATTGGAACACCTAAGTCACCGATAAATGTATTTCTACTTTGTCTTAAAAGTCCTGTACTTGAGCCTGTTTCTGAAACTGCTCTATAAACTAATATTTCGTCACGTATTTCTGATACGTTAGGTGTAGGATTGTCTTTACCTTGAATAATATTTGATGTAAGTTCAGTTGTAAACACTTTGTTTGTTGCGCCAACTTGTCCGTCAAACTGAATAGTATCCGAAATAACATCACCGCTTATTTGGAAACTTGTAACATTCTTAAGGTTAGTTGCTGTATTAGCATTACCTGTAATGTTACCGTTAATTGTTCCTTCAATTTCATCTGCAATAATTTTCTTAGCGTAAACACTTTGCCAACGTTTTGTTGTACTACCTAAAATTTGTGTATCTGTTGTAGACGGTTCAATGTTTTTAGTAAATGTATTTCCTACAACACTTAAAGCATTACCAACAATTAAGTTTTTACCTACAGCAATACCACCTGAAGTAACAATTGAACCTGTTTCTAAGTTAATCGTTTCTTGATCACTAGTGATAGAAAGTGTTCCTGTAAGTTGTGCATTGCCGTCGACGTCTAATTCTTGATCTGGTGATGCAACGTTAATACCAACTTTGTTATCTGCAACACGTACAATTGTTGTTGGTACACCGTTTCTGTTTGTTTGAATATCTACTGAGCTTCCTGAAGCACTGTTATAAATTTTAGCAGCCGTTGCTGAAGTGTTAATATTAAAGTTACCATCAATACCAATTGTTAATCCACTGTTGTTTCTAACATTGATACCAAAATCTGTTGTATTAACTTGGTCTGATCTTAAAAATTTACCTGCTGCAACTTCAACTCCACCGATGTTTAGTGCATCAGCATTTGCTGCTGTACCAACTAACCTTGGAAGGTTGCCGCCTAAGAAAATACTTGCAAATTCACTTGCTTCTTGATCATTAGCAGGAGTACTAATATTAATACCTGCTTTAATTTCATCAAAGCCTGCAATAGAAATTTTAGGAGTAAAAGAATCTTTACTAACAATAACGACAGGTTGATCACCAATGTATAATATCAATATACTTCTATCAGCGTTTGTACTATCAGCAATTGTTTCAACTGCTGGTCCATAACGTAAACCGTCAATGGAACTTTCTTGTGGACCTACAAGTAGCCATCTTGTGCCTGTATAAATTCTTAACTGCTGATTTGTTGTGTCAACCCAAAGTTCACCAACCTTAGATGTTTCTACACTTGGTGCAACTGGTGACTTTTGAATATTAGATGCTGCTTTCCAGTTTGTATTATCCCATAACTGTAAAACACCATTAGTAGTATCATACCACAATTGTCCTTCAGTTGGATTTATAGGTTGATTAGCACTTGCAAAATTTTCTAATAAGTTAAGAAAATTTTCTGCAATAATTTGTCCATATCCTGTTACATTACGTCCCGGAAATGTTAAACTTGTATCTTGACTTGACGTATTATCGAATACTGTTATCGGAGTTTTGTTTTCGCTATCTGTAAAATTTACAATATATGGCATCTATTAAACCTCCGTAAAGCCAGTTAAACTTTGTACTCTGATTGTATAATCAATTTGCAGTAGTCTGTTTAATGACTTTTGAATAGGGTGGAATACAACGTGTGTAAGTAACTTACCTGTTCCGTTTGGATTGTACCATTTAAGTCCTAGTTCGTCAAATACAAAGTCGCCGTCCATATCAACACTATTATCAAATGCTTCTTGCTCGTCTGGTTCACCATAGTCTAATAAACAACTTACAATAATATCACTATAAGTAGCACCACTAATATGTCTTACTTCCATTTTGTTTCTTACTGGATCGTTATTTGCAATTGCATTTTGATCGACAGTTTTTACAAATGTTTGATTGTAAAGACTTGAATTTGTACCAACAGTATTAGGTGTTAAGTATGTAATCAATCCGGTTGGATCAACTGTAGTACCGCCACTACCAAAAGCCATTTCATATATAGTTCCTTGCCCTTGATTAGATAGTGCATTAACCATTGCAATACTCATATTCTCGTAATGAATTGCATTACGTTTATCCTCAAAAACTTCGCCAGTTTCTGGATCAAAAATCTTAATGTGACCTTCGAAGTTAAACCCTCCTACTTCATTAGGGTTTTTAGGATTTTTAGTATCTTCTGTTTGTTTTGGCATATCAGTCTCTTCGTGTTTCATATGTGTATTTATTCAGGTAATCTCGTACTCTTCTCTGCAATGAATACACTAATTGGAGTAGTGTTTTCAAGCAGTGTAACGCCTGTAGTAGCGGTTGTTACACCCCTATCGTACCAAGTTTTACCTATCCTTTTTATAATGCTAATCCTTGTTCCTGCCGGTACTGGATTCGTTATACGTATGTACTTAGTTGATCCGTCAACAGCAAACTCCGCTTCAAGAGTTTTATCTGCTAGAGGACTGTAAGAACCAAGTTCTTCATCGTATGTTTTCAGGCTTGTTTTACGTAAACGTGTACCGCCAGCAAATACTTCTAAACTATCACATCTACCAAAATCAGTTGGAATAGTGCCTGCAACCCAATTAGTATCAAGTTCTTTAGTAGGAATAAAATCTAACGGTCCAATTAAGTTTGAACTTCCATCGCTAACAAAATCATATCTTACTTGCTCGTCTGCATATGAAATAATGTTATTAGTACCAGTATCAATTACAAGTGAATCTTTGCTGTGTGTATCTGCAATACCTGTACCATATGCGCCTCTACGTAATTGTTTTAGTACGTTACCGTCTTTAAGCATATATTCAATACGTTCGTTATTAACAATAACAACCCCTGGAATATTTTTACTTAAGATCGGATCCGATAATTTTGTTGCATCTGTAACGGTCATAGTGTTATCATAATATCTTAAATCTTTTGTAAGAGTAACGTCTGCATCAGCAGTGTATCTACTATAACGTGTAATGTTTAACATATCTTTATTAATTTCATATGCACTTGGTAATTTATAAGTTCTATTACCGAATGCAACTATTGAAATAATGTCTGAACTTGTTGTATTATCTTTAATATATAAACTTTGTCTATCAATATCAACAGTATAATCTATGTCACGCTTCAATCTAGTACCGTTTAAGTATACCCATACGTAACTAATATTAACAGGTTTGAACGGTAATCTAAATTTAACTTTACCGCCGGTATAGTCATCACTTACAACTGACATCGAAGGATATTCGCCAAACCAAGTTACATTAATTGAATCGCCTGTTGTTAACGACACACTATCTTTAATCCTAATATTATTGTTATCCAAGAAATATTCTGCTCTCAGATCGTTTTCAATTTTAACTGTATCACCAACATAAAGTTGTGAAACATATGTTAATTCTTTTTGTGTAGAACTGTATACCCAATCGTCAATGTATGTAGATTGTACACCGTTCACATAAACTTTAACGTTTTGTGGTAGTACCGAACCTGCTGATTCTAAAGGATCACTACCAACTGTAAATTTATTAGTTACTCCATCGTACACATAGTATACAGTATCAACTCCGCGAAGTTTACTATTGTTTAATTCTACAATCGTACTGGATACTGCACTTTCTCTACTTAACTGTACAAAATTATCTAGGTCATAACTTCTAGTGCTGCCATCGTGTATAATTTCTTGTTGATTGACTCTAACAACACTTGAAAGTGTGCTATCTAAATCAGTTGAGGCTCCTAATACAATAATTTTAATTACATCGTTTCTATTTGGCACAGTACCAAATTGTACAAGTGTTTTATCTGTAGCATCAACAACTCCTGTGCTTTCAATAAACCCTGCATCATACTGTAAACCATTTACTGTAACATAAATGTTTGCAGTTCTATCAAAGTCTGCTTGTGTAAGGAATAATCCTGTTTCGCCGTCTGCAATAAATTGTTGATAATCTAAAATCTCTACGCCGCCAATACCGAATGACAGTATTTCAATAGGTACGTCAATAGCCGGAGGACTTGTAAATTCTATAGAGTTATCTGAAATATTAATTGCATAATCGCCTATAGTCTGTTTTACACCGTCTACATAAACAATTACACTATTTCTTTCTAATACGTTTTGACCAATGTCATAAACAAGTGTGCTGCCATCACTAATACTAATTTTACTGTTTAGTGTTGCTGCGCCACTTCCTGTTTCTTGGAACACTTTGATACTTAAACTATCAAGTACTTGTCCCGGAACATTTTCTTCTGGTGCTGGTACATTGTCTGGAGTAGTAAATGCACTACCGTCAATAGTAATCTCTTCTGCGGCTGTACCAGTAGCGGTAGCGTAAGCGCCGCTAACAGCGGACAACGTTCCGCCCGATAGGTTTGTGTCAACAAGATTTGGATCATTAATAGTTACAGAACCATCTGAACTTGAAGGACGGAAAATCAATACATCGCCGTCATTAGTTTGTAAATATTGACCTATCTCAATAACTTTAGTACTTCCATCACCTATAAATGTTGGCATTTGAGCGTGTGGATTAACTGCACTTGAACTATCCCAGTTATCATTATAATTAGGATCATCAATTCTATGTGTTGGCGGATCTGCAACTTCATCTGAATACTGTAAATTATCAATAGTTGGCAAACGCTCAACACCTGCACGTTTTAAATAGATATTAATTTGCTGATCTTCAATTGGTGCATAAGGTAATGTTACAAAATTTGAAGATCAGCAAATTAATAT
>Ga0209630_10005101_pt1 | contig 11238 bp, 14 predicted proteins | sample COG_01_FD_184745 | JGI IMG/M metagenome (GOLD analysis project Ga0209630, IMG submission 184745) | Pelagic Microbial community sample from North Sea - COGITO 998_met_01 (SPAdes) (version 2) | ecosystem: Environmental > Aquatic > Marine > Neritic zone/Coastal water | place: Helgoland, sampling... | reverse complement strand
ATCTATTTCAGGAACATATTCATTTTTTTTAGAAAAGGCACTTACCTCCATGTCAGTATCAATCCCAAAACTTTGCTTGATTGAAACTTTTATGTCTGGTTGAATGTCTAAATTAGGTGTCAATTTTTTTCCTATATGTATTTTTAAGTTGTGTGTAAGCTAAAGTTATTAATTTAAGTTTTTCCTCATATTTTTTATTACCAGAATTCATATCAGGGTGAAATTTTTTGACAAGTAATTTAAATTTCTCCTGAATTTTCTTCCATTTTAAACCTACTGACACTTCTAAAATACTAAATGCTTTAATATCTTTATGATCAAATTTAAATTGACGCATGTTGTCATATTCATTTTTAAATTTATCATTATCTAATTCATCTTTCATTGTTGTGTTCCACAAAACACTAAAAAAGTTATCTGAAGAACTAAAACTTTGAGTTTGTTTGTGCCAAATCATATCTGATTTTAAAAAATCCATTACTTGATCATCATTCATACCTGAAAAATAGTTCCAATTCTTATTAAATTCCTTAACATGCTCTAAACATAGCATTCTAAATTTTTTGCTATTATCTTTTTCAACAGGAGCCTTAAATTCACCTACTTCTTTACAATTATTCCAGTCACAGATATTTTTCATGATATATATTAATTAATATATATGAATATTATTAAATTAATTGCAATCGTAAAAAAAAAGATAGAGAAGCAAGTCATTATTGAAAATATTGAAATTGAAGATAAGTCTTTTCTTCATAAAAACCATAAAGGGCATCAAGAAGGAAAATATCACTTAAAAATTTTTATAAAATCAGTTGAGTTAAATAAAATGAGTAAAATAGAATCCAATAAAAAAATTTTTAAGATTTTAGATGAAGAGATGAAGCAGTTTATCCATTCATTGCAAATATTAATCAATTAATATTCTTTTTAAAAATGATTTAAGATAATTTTTTGTGTATGATTTATCTATTACTGGGGAGCCAATTTTTTTTAATAAAATTAAGTTAACTTTTCCTGAACTATTTTTTTTATCTTTAGACATAAATGATAAAATTTTAGTTATGTCTTTTAATGAAAAGTATTTTTTAATATTTATAGGTAAATTAGATTTATTAAAATTTTTAAAGATATAATCATAATCGATTTTAGACAAAAAATTATTATAAAGACTAAACTTTAAAGCTGTGCCTATTCCTAAAATTACGGCTTCTCCATGATTCATTTTTTTTGAGTAGCCCAATGTGGCTTCGTAAGAATGTGCAAAGGTGTGTCCAAAATTTAAAACTTTTCTTATATTTTTTTCTTTATCATCTTTTTCAACGACCAATTTTTTTATTTTACAACTTTCATAGATAGTTTTTTCAATAAAAGGTGATTTTAAATTTATTATTTTATCAAAGTTTTTATTTAAAAAATCATAGTAATTTTTACTTGCTATTAAGGAATGTTTTAAAATTTCTCCATATCCACAAATTATTTCTCTTTTTGATATTGATTTTAAAAAATCAATATCAGCAATTACTAAATCAGGTTGATAAAAAGTTCCTATAAGATTTTTGCCATGATTTGTATTGACTCCAGTTTTCCCCCCAATTGAAGAGTCGACCTGAGATAGAAGAGTTGTTGGTATATTTATAAATCGTAAACCTCTTTTAAATGTGCTGGCAGCAAATCCGCTTACGTCTCCTGTTATCCCTCCTCCAATAGCAATCAAACAATCATTCCTAGAAAAATTTTTGTCTAACAAGATTTTTAAAATTTTATTGGTATTTGTTTGATTTTTATTTTTCTCACTAGCATTAAAAAAGTAAATAAAAATTATTTTATTTTTAAGAGATTTTTTAACTTTTTGAATCATTTTGTTTGGAACATTTTTATCTATTACTAATAAACATTTATTAAAATTTATAGAATTTTTTTTAATTATATTTGATGATTTAGAAATTAAGTTTCTACCTATTAAGATAGAATATTTTTTAGATGGAGTTTTAATTGCTAGTCTTATTGGCTTCATAAATATTTAAAATTTTATTTACAATCTCATTTTTTGTTAAATCGTTACAATTAACTTTATACAAGGCTTTTGCATAAATGTTAGATCGTTTTTTTATTAATTCCATTAATTCAATATTTGTTGATTTTATTGCGACTGGTCTTTTAAAACTGTTTCTTATTCTTTTAATAAGTACTTTGCTGTCCCAATTTAACCAAAAAGATGAATGATTTGTTAGTATTTCTTTTCTTATTTTGTTATTAATAAAAGCACCTCCACCTAGTGAAATAATAACATTTTTTTTTTTTAATATTTTAAAAGTAATTTTTTCTTCAAAATCTCTAAAAAATTTTTCACCCTTAGTTTCAAAAATTTCTGAAATTTTCATATTCAATTCTTTTTCAATTATTTGGTCTATATCAAAAAAATCTAATTTTAGTTTTTTAGAAACCAAAAAGCCAACCGATGACTTTCCTGAGCCCATCATACCTAAAAAAACAATATTTCCTTTTGATTTCATAAGTTTCTTTATTGAAAAAACACAAATATGTCTTAATTTGAAATTAACTAAAGCTATATGCAATTTATTAAAAAAACAAGTTCGAGAACAAGTTTTCTAAGTTTGATAATGAAATTAGCTTTAGCCTTAGTTGTTATTCTTGGTATTGTTTTATTACTTAACAAAATTGATTTTCCAGCGCCTAAAAAAGAAATAGAAAAAATTATTCCTAATGAAAAATTTAAGATTGTTAAATAAGAAAAGTTTTACAATTATATTAGTTTTGTTCTTGGGCATGAAATCTTATGCAGAGGACAAACCAGTAGATATTTGGAATATTGATAAAAAAAAAATAGAAAATAGTTCTTCAACAATAAAAATAATTAATGATGAAGATAGCACTGAAGAGAAAATAATTTCTGAGTCAGACATTTATAAAATGCAATCTCCCAAAAAAAATGACTCTATAACATTAGATGAAAATTTAAATTTTGGTGAAATAAAAATATTTGGTCTATATGATCCAGAGGATTATGGCTTAGAAATTGATATGTGGTCCAACTCAGATGGAGATCGTTTAAAAAATATTTTTAATAAAATAAATAAAATAGATCTTTCTTCTGATGCAACTGAATTAATGAAAGTTTCTTTACTAACTAATGCTTTTCTTCCTCAAAAAAATATATCAGAAAAAGATTTTTTAAAGTTTCGATCAGATTGGTTAATTAAAAATTCAGACCTAGATTTAATTGAAGAATATTTAATAAAAAATCAAAATATTAATATTCATCCAATATTAACAAAACATTTAGTAGATCAACATTTGTCAGAAGCAAATATTGATAAAGCATGCAAAATATTTTCAAAAAATATTAAGCCTATTAACGATGATTATCTTTCTAAATTTAACATTTACTGTTTAATAAATTCTGGAAAAAAAGATGAAGCGCAACTTTTTTTTGATCTTAAAAAAGAATTAGGATTTAATGACAAGTATTTTGAAAAAAAAATAAATTATTTGTTAGGATATGTTTCTAAAGTTGATTTAACTATATCAGAAAACTCAATACTTGACTTTCACCTAGCCCATCAAACAAATCCAAATTTTACTTTTGAACCAAAAGAATCAACAAAAAAGATAATTTGGAAATATCTGTCTTCATCAAATTTATTAAATTCATTTGAAAAAATCGAAACATCAGAATTAGAGAAAATTTCAACTTTGGAAAAAGCAACTCATAACAAAAATTACCCAGAAAAAAATTTATTAGAAATATATAAACGATTTCAATTTAATATTAATCAACTTTTAAATGCTGAACAATCTTATTTATCTTTATCAAACATAGAAGCAAGAGCTTTAATTTATCAAAAAATTCTTCTTGAATCTGAGATGGTTGAAAAATTAAAACTACTTAAAATATTAAAAAAACAATTTAAAAATGACAATATAGAAAATGCATTCGATATCGAATTAAAAAAATTTTTAGAAAAAATAGAGCCAACAGATGTACCAGATAATTTAACTAGCTTCTATTATACAAATATTAAAATCAAAGAAAAAATAGATAATAAGATAAAATTTAATAATGAAATTCTTCATCAATCTAAGTTAGTTAATTATTTTAATGGTGATTACTCAAAATCTAAAATTGAAAAAGATTTAAACAATTTCTTGAAGAAGATAAAAAAAAATAAAAAATATTTTTTTTCTAAAAAAGACCAAATATTTTTAGAGTCTCTAAAATCTGATGGAATTAAAATTTCAAAAAAATATAATGACTTGTATGTGGTTGATGACTCTGAAATACCATCAGATATTCAGGTTATGATAAACAATAATGAGAAAGGTGCCGCGTTACTGAGAATAGTAGAAGTTGTAGGCCAAGATAAATTGGATAGAATTGATGAAGATACTATTTATTTTATCATAAGTACTTTAAATCAATTGAATATTGACCTAATCAGAAATAAAATTTTACTTAAAGTTCTCCCTTTAAAAGTTTAGAAATTATAATAAAATAATCTTATTAATGACTGTTAAAACTATTATAATCGAACCAAACAAATTATTAAGACAGATTTCCAAGCCTGTTGAAAAGGTTGGGAAAGAAGAGCAAAAATTAATGGATGATATGTTGGAAACTATGTATGAGGCAAATGGAATAGGCCTTGCTGCTATACAAATAGGTGTTCCACAAAGGATTATTGTAATGGATATCAGTAAAGAAGAAGGAAAAAAAGAACCCAGATATTTTGTAAACCCAATTATTAAAAATAAGAATCCAATTAATAATACCCACGAAGAGGGATGTTTATCAGTACCAAATCAATTTGCTGATATTGATAGACCCAGTAAATGTGATGTAGAGTACCTGGATTATAATGGAGAGAAGCAATTACTTAAAGCAGAAGGATTATTAGCAACATGTATCCAGCATGAAATGGATCACTTAGAAGGTATATTGTTTATTGATTATCTTTCAAAATTAAAAAGATCTATAATAATAAAAAAACTATCTAAGTTAAAATCAAATACTGCAATTCTTTAATTAATGGCTACAAAGATTGTTTTTATGGGTACGCCGATGTTTGCGGTGCCTATTCTTAAATCTTTATATCAAAATGGATATCCTATTTCAGATGTATACACCCAACCTCCTCAAAAATCTCAACGTGGGCAAAGAATAAATAAATCACCCATACAGGGAATGGCCGAAACTTTAAACTTAGAATTTAGAACACCAAAATCATTGAAAGATAATAATGAAGAATATGAATATTTTAAAAAGATAGATGCTGATCTTGCAATAGTAGTTGCTTATGGCCAAATAATTCCAAAAGAATTTTTAAAATTAACAAAAAAAGGATTTATTAATATTCATGCATCTATACTGCCTAAGTGGAGGGGAGCAGCTCCAATACAAAGATCAATTATGAGTCTTGATAAAAAAACAGGCATTAGTATTATGAAAATTGTAGAACAATTAGATGCTGGTCCGGTTTGTAATACTTACACAATAAATTTAGAAAATAATTTAAATACAAGTGAGGTCGCTGAAAAACTATCATTAATAGCCTCTGAAAAAATATTAGAAAATATTGATGATATATTAGAAGATAAAGCAAAATTTATAGAGCAAAACCACTTAATGGCAACATATGCACCTAAAATCAAAAAAACTGAAGGTGAAATTGACTGGAGTAATAACGCTGAAAGTATTAATGGAAAGATAAATGGTTTGTATCCTGTGCCAAGTGCTTTCTTTAATTTTAATGGAGAAAGATATAAGATTTTAAAAGCTGAAACGGGTAATGGTGTTGGAAATCCTGGTGAGATTGTTTCAGATTATTTAGAAGTTGCCTGTGGAGATAAACGATCTATTAAAATTAAAGAAATTCAAAGACAAGGAAAAAAACCACAAAATATCGGTGAGTTCATGCTTGGTTCGCAAATTAAAAAAGGCTCAATTATTTAAATGACTAGATATCAGCTACTTATTGAATATTTGGGTACAAATTTTAGAGGTTGGCAGATTCAAAAAAAAGATTCAACAATTCAAGGACTTATTCAAAAAAAACTCAGAAAACTTCTTAAAGAAAAAATAGTTTTATACGGTTCAGGCAGAACAGATACGGGTGTTCATGCAATAGAACAATCAGCTCACTTTGATTATAAAAATGAAATTATAGATCTAGTGAAATTCTTAAAATCAATTAATCATTTTTTAAATGATAAAAATATTTCAATAACTAAAATTAAAAAAAGAAGCAACAAATTTCACTCGAGATTTTCTGCAAAACAACGAATTTATAAATATGTAATTTTTAATCAAATTAGTCCCCCTGTGATTGAAAAAAAAAGATGCTGGCACGTTAGAAAACCTTTAGATCTAGATTTAATTAAAAAAGGTGCAAAAAAATTAATTGGAACTCATGATTATTCCACTTTTAGAAAAAAAAGTTGTCATGCCAAAAGTCCAATTAAAACGATTAAATCAATAAAGATTAAATCATCAAGAAATAAAATTGAAATAGAGTTTAATTCTCAATCTTACTTACAGCAACAAGTGAGATCTATGGTTGGTTGTTTAAAATATTTGGGTGAAAAAAAATGGGATTTAAAAATGTTTGATAAAACATTTAAATCTAAAAAAAGAGCATTATGTGCACCACCTGCTCCACCTGAGGGACTTTTTTTAGCAAGAGTTATTTATTAATTTTTTTTTGTTACTCATGGAAAATCTTTTATTAATACGCCACCTTGACTCTTCTCTAATTATAAAACCACAGCAATTTTTGGCACCACATTTGCAAGGAAATTGTTTATAGTCTTCATCATAACCAAAACCATAATCAGCAGTGATTTCTTCATCTTTTTTAATATTTTTTGTAGCTGTTACCCAAATTTTAAGTCCTTTACCATCGTATTGAGAATTAGGATTGCAACTATGATTGATCAAGCCTGCTGTATTCCAAGCAAAATCACCATCAAGTGTATATCTTTTGTTTAATGTAAATAAATAAATTGGCTTGCCGTTGTCAAATTTATCAGATTCATCAACTTGTTTATTGGTTATTATTTTTCCCATATAGTTGATAATTTTCGTACCTTCTTTAATTTCTTTCGTAGCATAAAGACCACGACCCTTATTATCAATTTTAGATTTTTTAACTTTATATAACTTCATGCGGATTATTTATAATGTATTAAATATTTATCAATCGAATTCTATTAATGCATCAACATGTCTTTTGGTACTATCTTGGAGCGCTTGTAAGTCATATCCACCCTCAAGAATTGAAACTACATTTCCTTTACAAAAAAATTTAGAATGTTCTAGTGTTCTTTTTGTTAATTGATAAAAATCTTCTGAATTCAATTTAAGTTGCGCTAGTGGATCATTAATATGTGCATCAAATCCAGCAGAAAATAACAAAAATTCAGGTTTAAATTCTTTTATTTTTTTTAAAACAAGCTCATATGCATTTAGGTATTCTTCAGCGGTGGTCCCAGCTTGAAGAGGGATATTTAAAATATTATTAAACTTACCTTTTTCATTTTCTGATCCAGAACCTGGGTAATAAGGATATTGGTGTGTTGAAATATACAAAACTTTTTCATTGTTATAAAAAATATCTTGTGTTCCATTTCCATGATGGACATCAAAATCAATAATTGCGACTTTATTATATTTATGCTTTTCAATTAGATAATTGGCTCCAACAGCAACATTATTGTATATACAAAATCCCATGGCTTTATCTTTTTTTGCATGATGACCTGGTGGTCTTACAGCACAAAATGCATTTTTAAATTCTTTTTTTTGAACACCATCGATAGCTGTAATGATTGATCCTACAGCATCTTTCGTTGCTTCTTTGCTTCCAGGTGAAACTACTGTATCACCATCAAGAAAAGCTAAACCATTTTCTGGAAATGATTTACTGACTAGATCTATATATTGTGAAGTGTGTGTCTTAACCAAAAAAGATTGATCAAATTTAGCTGGTTTTTTCCAAATTAATTTTTTGTTATCAACTTTTTTAAAGTTATCAATTACAGCTGTTACCCTATCAATCTTTTCTGGATGTCCTTCGCCTGTATTATGATTTTGATAAGTATCAGAAGTGATTAAACCAGTTTTCATTAAAAATAGTTTTTTAGCACTTCGGTATATATTTTTGTCAGTTTTTTTAGATCAGACAAGGAAACAGCTTCATCTACTTTATGCATAGTTTTGCCGACTAAACCAAATTCTAAACAAGGGGCTATTTTTCTAATAAATCTTGCATCAGAAGTGCCACCAGTTGTTGAAAGTTTAGGTTTAATTTTTGTAATTTTTTTAATGATATCTCTAATCATAAAAGTTGTATTATTTGGTTTTGTAAGAAAAGCCTCTCCAGAGACACTATAATCAATCTTATATTTTGATTTATTTTTATTACTTATTTTTTTTATAATTTTATTAATTTTTTTTTTAACAGAGTTTGAAGAATGTTTGTTATTGAATCTTATATTAAATTTAGCATTCGCTAATCCTGGTATTACATTATCTGCAAAGTTATCAATATTGATTTTCGTAATTTCAAGATTTGTTGGTTGAAAATCTTTCGTGCCATTATCAAATTTAATCTCTTTCAATTCTTTAAGTATTTGAACTAATGCAGTTGAAGGATTGTTTGCTCTATTAGGGTAGGCAACATGACCTTGAATTCCGATTATAGATAATCTACCCGTCATACTTCCTCTTCGACCTATCTTAATCATTTCACCTAGCTTATTTGGGTTAGTTGGCTCTCCAATTAAGCAAAAATCTATCTTTTCTTTTTTCTTTTTTAAATATTCAACTACTTTTTTTGTTCCATTAATTGCAACCCCTTCTTCATCACCAGTAATCAAAAGGCTGATAGAGCCATTAAAATCTCTTTTATTTGCAACGAAATTACTGACTGCTGAAACAAATGCAGCAATTGAGCTTTTCATATCATTTGCGCCCCTTCCAATTAAATATCCATTTTTAATTGATGGTTTAAATGGGTTTATAGTCCAATCTTTTAAATTTCCAGCTGGTACAACATCAAGGTGTCCCGCGTAACAGAAATTTGGACTTTTATTTCCAAGTCTTGCATAAAGATTTTTTACTGGCTTACTTCCTTTTTCTTTAAATTCTAAAATTTTAGTTTTAAAGCCAAGAATTTTAAGTTTTTTTTCTAAGTATTTCATTATTCCAGCATCAACAGGTGTTACGGATGGGAATTTAATTAACTCTTTAGCTAATTTAAGTTCGTTAATAGAGGTCATTACAAATTTATTCTCTTAATAAGTCGTTAACAGAAGTTTTAGATCTTGTTTTTTCATCAACTTGTTTGATTATGACAGCACAATATAGTGATGGGGCAGAAGTGTTATTTTTATCTGGTAACGATCCAGGCACAACTACTGAATAGGGAGGAATTTTTCCATAAGTTATTTCTCCAGTTTTTCTGTTTACTATCTTGGTAGATTGCCCGATATACATTCCCATACTTAAAACAGATCCTTCTCCAACAATAACTCCCTCAACAACTTCAGACATTGCTCCAATAAAGCAATTATCCTCAATAATAGTTGGTAATGCTTGAGCAGGTTCTAAGACTCCACCAATTCCACTTCCAGCAGAGATATGACAATTTTTTCCAATCTGGCAACAGCTGCCTGCACGACTAAAAGTATCCATCATTGTACCTTCGTCAATATAAGCTCCAATATTCACATAGCATGGCATAAGTACTGCATTCTTACCAACAAAAGATCCTTTTCTAACAGGGGAGTTTGGCACCATTCTAAAACCAGCTTTTTTATGATCCTCTTTAGTCCAACCAGCTGTTTTGCCTTTTAAGAGGTGGGCTTTGTCATACCAACTACTGTATGGCCCATTTAAATTTTCCATTGGGTATATTCTAAAGCTTAACATAATAGCTTTTTTAATATGTTGATGAGTGACCCATGCACCATTAACTTTTTCTGCAACTCTAACTTTACCACTATCTAGATCATTAATCATTTGATTGATAGCATCTTTTAAACTTTGTTCAGAGTCTGGATTTACGTTATCTTTATTTTCCCATGCTTTATTTATAATTTTTTCAATATCACTCATAATTTTTTTAGATTGTTAATTTAATTACTCTTTAATATATTAATTTCTTGTAGAAAAGAAGGCAAGTTCTTAATCTTATAATCTATGTATGGTTTATCAGAGTCTTTTTTTGCAAAAGTCTCTTCATTTTCTAGCCAGCAAGTTTTCATTCCTAATTTTTTAGCTTGCTCTAAGTTGTGTGCGATATCTTCAATTAAAATTGATTGATTTGGGTCCAGATCAAATTTTTTGATAAGCTTTTGATATGGATCTAAATGTGGTTTTGGAACATAATTTGCATCCGTTATATCAAAAGCACCATCAAATAAACCATCAATTCCAAGTTGTTTTGTTACATTTTTAACATGCGCATGTGAACCATTGGTAAAAATAATCTTCTTTTCTTTTATCTTTATGAGCTCTTCTCTTAAAATTTTATCTTTGGGTAGCCAGCTAATATCAATATCGTGAACAAAATCTAAAAATTCATTAGGATCTATATTGTCATGGTTCATTAAACCTGAGAGAGTTGTCCCATATTCATAAAAATATTCTTTTTGAATCTTTTTTGCCTTAATAAGATCAACTTTAAATTTTTCAGAAATAAATAATGACATTTTTTTATCTACCTCTGAAAAGACCTTTGTTTGTCCACTATAGAGTGTATTGTCTAAATCAAATATCCAATACTTTATATCTGTTAATTCTCTCATTGCCTGATTAAAGTTCCTGAACCTTTGTCGGATAATAATTCAAAAAGAATAGAATGGTTTTTTCGACCATCGATAATAACAACACCTTTTACTCCATTACTTGCAACATCTAGACAATTATTAATTTTTGGTATCATGCCACCAGTAATTGTTTCGCTTTCAATTAAATCTTTAATAGACTTTGAGTTTATTTCAGGTATTAGTTTTTTGTCTTTATCCAAAACACCCTCAACGTCACTCATAATTATTAATCGTCTTGCCTCAATTTTTTTGGCAATTGAGCCTGCCGCTGTATCTGCATTGATATTATAAGTTTGATTATTTTCATCTAAACCCAAAGGTGCAATTACCGGAACTTTTTTATCGTTCACAATTTTATCAATGATAGTCTTGTCAATTTTAGTAGGC
>Ga0209630_10005100_pt1 | contig 11239 bp, 9 predicted proteins | sample COG_01_FD_184745 | JGI IMG/M metagenome (GOLD analysis project Ga0209630, IMG submission 184745) | Pelagic Microbial community sample from North Sea - COGITO 998_met_01 (SPAdes) (version 2) | ecosystem: Environmental > Aquatic > Marine > Neritic zone/Coastal water | place: Helgoland, sampling... | reverse complement strand
TCGCTGTGTCTTTTTCGACCACAGGTAGATTTCTTTGCGTGCTGCAGAAGGCAAGCAACTTAGGAGCCGGTAAAGAAAAGAACCTCACTGTATGGGAAGTGAATAGCGGTGCGATCGCTTATGACTGTTTTCAGAAGGCTTTCAGCAAGGCAGACTGGCCAACCATTCAGTTTAGTGCAGACGACAGAATTGCTTGTCGTGCAGTCTCTAACGAAGTGCATTTCTTTTTCCCTCCTCACTTCACCACCCATCATGTCCGCCTTCGTGTTGAACAAGTTGCCAAGTGTAAACTTTCACCCTGTCACCACCCAGTGATCGCTAGCTTTGCCCCGACGAACCAAAAACAGCCTGGTAAAGTCTCCCTATACGATGTTCCATCTGCGGGAACTCAGGAATTGGTCAAGCAGGAACCTAAAGTGCAGAAGTCCATCTTTCGGGTGCAGGATATCGACTTTAGATGGGCTTCGGATGGTTCTGCTGTCCTTATAATTGCATCATCAGACGTAGACATGACCAACCAAAGCTACTTTGGCGAAACGAATCTACACTATGCACGCGTGGACGGGCGCGTGAACTGTAAGGTAGGTCCTGGGTTCCGACTTAAATTCTTCCGAGAGTTGATTTTCATACATGTTCATAAATTATTGGCTTCACTTGTGTGCATAAAAACTCTTTTCGTGATTGTCTGTGACTTTTTCATCCAGGTATCTCTGGACAAAGAAGGGGCAGTTCACGAAGCTTCATGGTCACCAAATAGCGATGAATTTGTTGTTGTTTATGGTGTTATGCCTGCAAAAGCAACAATATTCTCGGCGTTAACATGTGAACCGATATATCAGCTGGGTTCAGGACCCCATAATACTGTGCGCTGGAATCCCTTCGGTCACATGATTTGCCTTGCAGGTTTCGGCAACTTACCTGGGGACTTGAGGTTCTATGATAAAAAAGCGGATGGCAAGTATAAGCTTACAGGTTTTGCGAGAGCGGCATGTTCGGTGAGAAGTTGCTACTGCAAGTTTATTTACTTCTGCGTGTGCCATATTTTGATTGAACACTTGAATTTTATTTTGATTGACACTTTGTGATGGTTACGGCGGAATGGTCTCCTGATGGTCGCCGGCTGCTAACAACAACTACGTCGCCCAGGTTGAACGTTGACAACGGTTTCAAAATCTGGCGTTATAATGGTGAACTCCTCTATCACGCTGAACGTAATAAATTGTATGAAGCTACTTGGCAGCCAGTAGCAGCTGGGACATATAAAAGTCGACCAATTTCACCAGGGACTGTGCGGAAGGAAGATGGAAGTGGATTAAAGGGCACAGGTGATACATCTGGTCCAAGAAAACCGCCACCTTACGTGCCACCACACGGGTCCAGCGGTACGGGTTCCTTCAGCCTAGCACACGCTCCACCTGAGGAGAGTAAACCGGGAAAATATCGTACGTCGCGTTCAACAGAACCATTTCCTTTCACCGCGACTTCTGGTCCGCCTGGCGCTACTTTTGCGGACTCTAAAGCGAGCAAAAATGCAGCAAAAAATGCAAAAAAAAGGGCAGCGGCCAAGGCAAAGAAAGGAATGGGAGCTACATGAACATTTTGATTGCGTATTTTTTCAAATGGAGTGGAAAATTGTTTCTTATTCATCCTGAAGGGGTTCAGCGAGTGTGGGACATCAACGACAAGCATAACTATTTCGCCATTCCATTCTCGTGTGTTCCGTTCAGCCTATCAAGTTAGACACATAACTCCCAAATTTCGAGATAGGTTTCTGTTTTGTGATCTCAGTCTGCACCATTTTGAGTCAGAGAAGAATTCCATTCGAACGAATTTCGATCAAGAATTTGAAGCCACGCTTAAGAGAGGTCTCTTCGGAAAAATTCGAGTAAATAGTTTGTAACAGCCAGAATAAGTGCATGCGGCACATACGGATATTACAGGAAACACGCCTGGAAGGTCCTTTCATTCAACAACAATTAGGTTATTAGCGCCCAGCCCCTCTCCAGTTGTAGCCCACTCCGGAGCTGTTTGCCATATTCCATCAACTACAAACTTAATTTCGTAAGTTCCTGAGGTTAACATGAGATCCGCCACAAAAACATTGTTGCCCCCCTCGATAAATTCTGGAGACATCGCGATACCCTTAGTCCAGTTGTCAAAAGAACCCATGATCCGGATGTCAGACGCCATGCCGACCCAACGAATGGGAACGCATTTGATGCAAGCAGCATCAATATTTTTTACATCACGACGAAGAGCACTATGCATAAGATCAAGGCGTTTCGTCAGAGTATCGAGCCTTGCAACGACTTGCTCTTTTGTTTTAGACTCGCTCTCAGCAGCCTCTACAGCCTCAATAGCTATATGTTTAAGGGACTCAATCTCGAGCAGTGCAGCAACTAGGCGTTCATTCGCGTGTTTGATATCCTTGTCACGAGTTGCAAGCGTCGACTCAAGAAACATTGCAAATTTATTCGATGCCGCGAGACGCTCGTTAAGTCGCGTTCGAAGTGTCACCATTTGATCAAAAAGCCGTCGTTGACTTGCAGCCATCTGCTCCTCGTTCTCAGATAAAGGTGTTAACAAGTCACTCTTCGTTGACTTTTTATCAGATGGAAGCTTTACTTTTCCAACACGCATAGGAACATTCTCGGTGGATCCATTTTCGGATGCTTGATCGAGAAAGGAGATAGTTTTGCGCCGAGACTCGTTTGCTTGTCCTGAGCGCAGCGCAGCTGCAGCTGCAGCTACTCTTTTTTTGAATGTGTCACTGTCTGGTCGGGAAATATCAGAGGTGTTCTCATCCGTGACGCAATATGCGACCAAGTTATTCCGATATGCTCGACGATTTTTGGTGCAGGTGTTAGCCAGACACACCTGTCCACTCGTTTGAAGCTGTCGACCAATAGCGAATGTTACCTCGGACGGTGCAAGCCGACAGCGTTGGCGGCACCGGTTGGGAGTTCTGTGTGTAACAGGTAACGATGCGCAGCGAGCTGAGAGCGACGAAGATGGTTCGGCTAGGCTGTACCTAGCTAAGATTTTTGAGGCGGGCGAATGTCTTTTGAAGATTGGAAGAACAGAATGCGAAGACGTCAACGCTTCCGAAGTCATCTTCCGTGATCTTTGAAGTGATCGAGGAACTGCTGATGAAGAAAAGCGAGAATCTTATCGAATACGAAGGTACGAAAGTACATTGTACCTTCGTACCTTCGTACGAAGGTACGAAGGTACCAAGTACGTGTACTGTAACGTGTACAGCTGTACTCGTACTGTACAGTCAAATGTACGTTGTACTACCGGAAGTACGAAAGTATTACGAAGGTATTTCCGTACGAAAGTACGTGTACAGATTGATACGTGTACTTCCGGAAGTACCTTCGTATCAATTCTATTTCCGTACTTTAAGTTATTTATTATCATATTTATTACCTTCGGTATCATATTGTACAGATGGACACGAAGTACACGTACACGTAGGCAGGGCAGTTGCAGGGCTACACGCACACGTACACGTACTGTAGTGTGTGCAGCTGTGCACGTGTGCAGCAGTGTACCTTCGTACGAAGGTACGAAGGTACAAGGGCTACAATATCTATCTAGCTTGTAGTTTATCTACCTTTTATTCAATGTACACGACTACACGTACAGTACTGTACACGTAGTCTAGCTAGCGCTGTAGCGCTCTAGCTAGCGCACTAGCGATTGGTAGGAGCCCGGAGGCTGCGCCCAGCGAGCACTGTAGCGCTGTACTAGCGCCTTCTAGCGATTTCTAGCGCCTTCTAGCGCTCTAGCGCACTAGCGCTCTAGCGCTCTAGCGCACTAGCGATTGGTAGGAGCCCGGAGGCTGCGCCCAGCGAGCACTGTAGTGCCGTACTAGCGCCTTCTAGCGCCTTCTAGCGCCATGTAGCGCTGTAGCGCTGTAGCGCTGTAGCGCACTAGCGCACTAGCGATTGAGTAGGAGCCTGGAGGCTGCGCCCTACTAGCGCCCTAGCGCCCTGACGCAGCCCGGCCAGCACGCCTGTAGACGCCCAACAGGCCGATAGTGCCACTATAGTGCCAATAGCGCTATCGCCACTGTAGCGCCTGCTGCATAGCGCTACGTAGCACTACACGTACGTACAGTAGCGCTATGCTATCGGCGCCATATCGACTGATTCGGATGGAAGTAGCACTGCAGTAGCCGTACAGGTGCCGTACACGTGTAGTACGGAAGTACTTTCGTACCTTCGTACGAAAGTACTTTCGAAAGTATTATGTTGTTATTTTCGTACGAAAGTACTTTCGAAAGTATTAGCCCTATGTTGTTATTTTCGTACGAAAGTACTTTCGAAAGTACTTTCGTACGAAAGTACGAAAGTACGAAGGTACTTTCGTACTTTCGTACTTCATAAAGCTGATAGATAGTGAAGTACTTTCGAAAGTATTAGCCATATGTTGTTATTTTCGTACGAAAGTACTTTCGAAAGTACTTTCGTACGAAAGTACGAAAGTACGAAGGTACTTTCGTACTTTCGTACTTCATAAAGCTGATAGATAGTGAAGTACTTTCGAAAGTATACAGTAGTACGTGTACAGTACATGTAGTACGTATGATACGAGATCATAAACAGCTACTGTAGTTGTACACGTAGCCCTCCAGTAATAGCCTACTGTACGCTCTTCAAGCCGCGAAATAAACGTGAATTGACGGAGCTTTTAGACTATCAAGGTTGATAGCCCTACACGTACTGTACAGTACAACATTTACTTCCGGAAGTACATTCGGAGGTACACGTAGTACGTGTAGGCACTAGGCAGGGCTACACTACGTGTACAACTAACACGCAAGCAACGTTTAGAACTGTAGATACAACTACTGTACACGTAGTTGTACGAAGGTATTATTTCCGGAAGTACTTTCGTACGTCGTTGTAGCCCTACAACGGTACTGTACGTGTACTGTACGTGTACAGTACGAAGGTAAATAAACTACTGTACACGTAAAAAAACAACTAATAAAAAATCCGATAAAGGTACGTGTACACGTACAGTACGTGTACGTGTATTTTATTGACTATTCTTCGTATCTTCGTAGTAGTAAGTTGGCTACTTTGTACGTTTTGTACCTTTGAAGGTACTTTCGAAAGTACTTTCGTACTTTCGTAGCTAGCTAGTACGAAAGTACGCTATCTTCGTACCTTCGTAGCTATCTAGCTAGACTAGTCTAGCTAGCTACCTTCGAAGGTACACAGTAGCTACACGTACGTGTACACACGTACTGTACAGTAGCCCTATTCCCGAGGAGCGTTTTTCTCTTTTAGACCATGTTTCTCTTCACTTCTGTTCAGAGTTTTGGGTGCTGGTGTGTAATATTGATTGGACACAGCACTGGCGTCGTAGGGTTGATTCGCTCATCCTCCCGATTGGATACAGGTTGCTGTTACTCTTACTCAAACCGTGTACTGTACGTGTACACGCTTGTTCCTTCCGAAAGGTATGTCTGAATCTGATGAAGAGTCGGAACAGCTTCAGGTGAGTTTTTATCAAGATTTACTAATAACGTTTGCCCTGCCCAACGCATTCTGTTTTTTTCAACATTTCGCCAACTTCATACTAATACGACGACTTGTTGGGTTTTGGACCATCCCTCTTGTACAAGGTCATACTACTTGGTGACGGTTCTGTGGGAAAGACTTCAATTGCGATGAGATTCACAGAAGACTATTTTGGAAAAAGGTACATCTAGTGTATTTGCCCTGCAGCTGTGCAAGAGAGGTCATTCTAAATAAAATGTATGGTTGTTTATATTTCGACACGGAGACAATTAGCCCTTGATGTCAACATGATTTCCGGATTTCTTCGAAGAAGAAAAATGCCTCTTTAAAACCGTGTGATGCGTACTGAGCTGAGCTGAGCCTGACTGAACACTTTTTTCTTACTTTTTTCACCCCGACCAGCTACAAGCAGACTGTCGGGCTGGACTTTTTCGTGCGAAAAGTCACCCTGCCATCTGAAATCGACGTCACGATACAGGTCTGGGACATCGGAGGACAAACTCTTGGCGGAAAAATGATCAATAAATATGTTTATGGGGCACAGGCGATAGTGCTCATCTATGATATCTCCAACTATCAAAGTTTTGAGAACTTGCAAGACTGGTACGCTCTCGTGAAAAAAACTTTCAATGGTCGACTCATGCCATACGTTGCACTGATGGCGAACAAAGCAGACCTTTCACATATCAGGGCTGTCACACCTGAAATGCACAACGAATTTGCGGACGCAAATGAGATGTGTAGTTATTTTGTTTCAGCTAAGACAGGGGATAATGTCACAACAACCTTTTATCGAGTGGCTGCTGACCTTGCAGGCATTGATTTAAGCAACCAGGAGATCGAGGTGGTGCGCAAAATAGTAAGGGCTGAAATTGTGAATAATCCGACCAGCCACGTTGCCCGGAGAAAGGCAGAAGCGAAAAAGACTTCCTCCAAATGCATTATCATGTAGGGCAAGGGCAAGTAGACTCACTAGTAATACTCTGAAAAGGCATCCCGACTGTTTGCCTTGTGTTCTTGATTGTCTACTGTTCCCTGGTCTGGTTTTGTCCGAAACACAGCAATAGCAATTCCCGAATGAAGGCACGCTTGATCAGGTTGATTGAATTCAGTTGAACCATTCTCGCGAATACATGCGAATTCGTCCCTCTGTCTGATAGCTCTGTCAACACCCTGATCCATCAGCTCTTCAAGGCATAGGACTATACACGCGGTCTGGTTGTTTGTCCGGTCCCGTGGCGGGCTTTTGGAGACTGGCTCCAAACGCATTTGATATGCTGAATTTTGTTGGTCCGGAAAAAACCCTAGTTGGGAGATACCCTGCCGCGCCGTGCCCCCTTCTCCCATCTATACCGGCGGCGCAGCCAGAGGCGCTGATCATAGTACGAAGGTACGTCGGTAGTAGATCACTATCTATACTACTTCTGCACAAATAATAATATAAAAGACATGGTACCTTCGAGGTAGATTTCTATGATAGGCCTTCGTAGCCCTATTTTAACCATCAATTGTATGCATTAAACTAGCTACGTGTACGATTCAAGGTCACAATGTATGCTTTGCGTGTCTGAAAGGAATCTGGATGGTTTCGAATTTTAAAGGAGATTTTGCTTTGAAACTAAAGTCGTTGCATGGTTGCATGGGGGCTGCAGCAGCACTGAGCGTCGGTGAGTCGTGTAATCTCACTGAGGACAAGACGCGACCTCTCTTCTCCGGGGCGCTAACTTTTAATAGGAATAAAGAGCAGGATTACCGTCAAAGACACTGTGCGCGTGCGAGAATCCAAGTGAATAGATATGGACAGCAAACACAGTTCTCACGAGGTCTTTATGTTCACTGAAAAACGGATGTGCAGGCAACTGAAGTCTGGAAGTCAGCAGGAGAAAAAATACAAAATCAGCCACGAAGGAAGTCAGCGATACACAAACTGTAACAAGGATTTTCATTATCTAAAAAGCACGTGTGCCCAAGGCAAGTTGCATCTTGTGTGCATTTTGTGTCAATCGCCAATTTGGACCTTACGCGTACACGCGGAGGTTGTGATCACCAGCACCAAGATAAAGTGCAGTGGCATCTGGGGCGAACGATAGAGCCGTGACCGGTCCCTTTTTTACCTCCCATACCTTCACAACCTCCCAGTCTTTCTTGACATCATAAACGGTTGCTTCGATGCCCCCAACTGCAAGGTAGCGCCCTGAGCTGTCAAACACTACGGACGTGGCGTTGCTTACAGCGTTGATAGACATGAAATTTTTCAGCTTGCGTAAATCCCACAGTTTTACACCATCAGCTGCCGCCGTAGCCACGTAGTATCCGTTCTCGGAAAAGGAATGAGCGGCGACCGCCCCTGTATGCCCTGTCAACCTCGCGACACTCTTCTGGGTCTTCATGTCCCACAACTTTACAAAGGAGTCGTCACCGCCGGTGGCGAAGATGAGACCGTCAGGATGAAATCCTCCGCACAAATACCTGCTGTCACTGTCGTCTTTTACTGACGATAAGCACTCCGCTGCGACAATATCGTAAAGTGCCCATAGGCCGTCGGCACCAACAGAGCATGCATATGTATTCGTTGGGTGCGTCGACACAGCTACTACGTCATTATTGTGCACATCTTTGATCGTTGACGTGCACTTGTATGTACCGCTGCTTTCTTGTCGCCAGACCTTAACAAGCTTATCGTTCGAACCAGAAACGAGCAGGTTCGAGCCAGCCCAAGCGACGGAGTTTATTCTCTTGCCATGTCCCGTAAGCAGGGTACTGCGCTTACCAACACTGGCATCGAATAACGCAAGAGTTCCATCAGCTCCAGCGGTGGCTACGATCGCCGGTGTTCCAGGGTTGAGAGCGAGGGAGTATATCCCGTGAGTTGACGTCTTGTGACAAGGCGAAGCCAATTTTAGATCGTAAAGTTTTATTGCTTCAGGTGATGACAAAGAGGGTGCAGTTTCGCGTTTCTTTCGCATCTTGCTCAATTCCGCAGATTTCGACTGCAACACATCGATGACGTCGGTAGGTATCCCACTCTTTGATCGTTTTGTGCTGCCAGAAACTGGGTCAAAGGCAACGTCATCGTCTGCTGCAGTAGAGGTTCGCTTCCCCATTGTGCTGGCAGATCTGCCAGAAGCCTGCACATTCACGAGGGCTGCTCGTGCTTCGTCGCGCTCTTTTACCAACCGAGCAATAACCCTGCATGCGGCATCGTGCTGATACAAGGAAACGCTCAGCTCTTGCCGAACAGAGTGCAAATCTTTCTTGAGTTGGTGCGTTTCAAGCATCAGAGCATCCCACTCGTTGTGAAAAGTCGCAAGCATGCCTGGAATAGAAGCGTTCGCGAACACTCGCGAATTCACCGCAGGATTACCCGTGATGGGGATAATGTCGTCAAGTGTGAGGGCGATTTTCGTGATCGGACATTTTCCCGTCTCCTGCAGGTGTGGTCAGCAAGAACGAGGTGGACTGTAAAGGAGGGCGAAAACCCTTTCACAGAATTAAGGGCTGCGTCGAGGAACGGACGCCACGGCGTGACGAAACGCAAACGCAAACAAAAAGAAATACAAACCTGGATCGCTTTTGCGATGAGGGACTTTTCGAAGAGATGCCCAGACTTGACCGAGACCACGGGCAACTCAGGGGCAACGCCGCTGATGGCGCAAAACATATTTTCGTACGACGCCGCTGCGCTGGATTTTTTCTGACGCCGTCAAAGGGTTCTGCACGGGTGGACACGGTTCTTCGAAATCAAAGGTCTGGAAAACGGTTGTTGGCGATGCGACCGATCGCTTCGAGCGGGCGCTATGTCACGGGTTCAAGGACAGGATATTATTGAGCTCGAAGGTTGTCCCGAGACCGACCGAAGGCTTCTCCATTGAAGGGCTACACGTACACGTACTGTACACGTGTACCTTGTACGTGTAGCTTGTATTGTATGGATAGTAGCACTGTACGGAAGTACTTTCGTACGAAAGTACTTTCGTACGAAAGTACGAAAGTACTTTCGAAAGTACGAAAGTACGAAGGTACGGATCTAGCTACACGTAGACTAGCTAGCTAGGGCTACGTGCGTAACGCGTTGGTCTATCTACACGTACGTTGTACTGTGCCTTCGAAGGTACTTTCGTACTTTCGTACTCGAAAGTACGAAAGTACTTTCGAAAGTACTTTCGAAAGTACGAAAGTACGAAGGTAGGCCCTACCACTGCCCACCTATCTTCGAAGGTTTATTTTATTATTCATGATTCAAATAAATATGATACTGTATCAAATGTGTAGAATAATAACGTACTTTCGTACCTCCGTACGGTACAACGAGTGTACTTTCGAAAGTACAACGTACATTACGTGTACTTTTGTTGCCTTCGTACGGAAGTACTTTCGTACTTTCGTGCGAAGGTAACAACTTATTGTGAATATTTTAAATTAATATTAAAAGAAATACGGAGGTAGTCAGGACAAGCAAGTACTTTCGTACCTTCGTACTTTCGTACTTCCGTATCAGCCTTTTGCGACGTAATCGCGGTAGGTTTTTCGTACGTATGCGCGGGGGGGATCCGGCGACCATGTTGGCTGGCGCGCGCTGCCTTTGCGCTAGAAGTAATTATGATATATCTACGTAAATACCTTCGAAGGTACTTTCGAAAGTACTTCCGTAAGTGCTACATAATACGGACGGAAGTACTTACGCACGGAAGAACTTCTGTAAAACAGACACGTAGTGTACACGTACCCGTACATCATTATGATATTCTATCTATTTCTACCTTTGAAAGTACACGTACACGCACAGATACCCGTACGTTGTACACGTACGGAAATAATTTCTTCCGTACTTCCGTCCCTTAAAAAGGTGTAGAGCTGTAGACAGTCTGTAGACTGTACGTAGAGATAGAATAGTCTACACGTATACAGCTATTACTGATGAGTGTCTAGCTGTCTACATATGTCAGTGCCCTGCTGAGACCTGCCCTGGAGCAACTAACGTTTGTTAGTTGTACGGAAGTACGAAGGTACTTTCGGAAATAGCCCTGGCCCTAGAGTACTTCCGAAGTACGGAAGTATCTATTTCGGGAAGTACAAGGTACATCTACTGTACCGTGTGGCGTGTACTTCCGGAAGTACAATAATCTTTATTTTGTACGAAAGTAATTACTTTGAAGTACTTCCGTCCGTATTCTATGATATAATGTACCTTCGAATACGAAGGCAACTTACTTTCGAAAGTACTTTCGTACCTTCGAAGATAAACGTGTACACGTACGTGTACAACTACAACAGTTTTAATTGTACGTGTACAGGCCTACGACCTTTAAGGTCACGCTCCGCTAATTAAATTTCCCGTGCCAAAAGTACGAAATTTATACTGAATACGCATACAAATTGCAAAAACGTACTTTCGTACGCGCCCACGCGCTGTCGCTGCGCGGATTGATCTAAAACTTTGTCACGATGTTTTCCAATTTTTTGATGATGCTCTCTCAAAGTTTCGCGATTTTAGAAGGCCTGGAAGGCGGTTTTCAGACCCCTCGGCGACTTTTTTAAGTGCGTTTTTGCAATTTGTATGCGTATTTAATATAAATTTCGTACTTTTGGCACGGGAAATTTAATTAGCGGAGCGTGACCTTAATTAAGGTAGTCCTCTACGTAATTCGAAAAAATCCACCTAAAAAACGTACTCGTGACAAAAAACACGTACAAAAGTGTAC
>Ga0209630_10005099_pt1 | contig 11245 bp, 6 predicted proteins | sample COG_01_FD_184745 | JGI IMG/M metagenome (GOLD analysis project Ga0209630, IMG submission 184745) | Pelagic Microbial community sample from North Sea - COGITO 998_met_01 (SPAdes) (version 2) | ecosystem: Environmental > Aquatic > Marine > Neritic zone/Coastal water | place: Helgoland, sampling... | reverse complement strand
GCGGGGGCGGGCGGATGGCGCTGGCCGGGATCGGCGTGACCGCGGCGCTGCTGACGCTGGCATCGGCGCTGGGAAGCGACCTCGGCTGGCCGACCTTCGGCGCCGGCGTGGCGACCGCCCTCGTCGTGCAGTGGCGCGCCGGCGCCTCGCCGCTGCCGCTCGTCCGTGCGGTGTCCTGGTCGGTGCTGCTGCTCGTCGCCGGCCTGTTCGTGATGGTCGAGGCGCTGGCGGGGACCGGGCTGATCGGCTGGCTCGCCGCGCGCCTGTCTGACGGCGCGGCGAGCGATCCGCGCGCGACTGCGGCGGTGGCGGGCGGGCTGCTCGCGGTCGGCAGCAACCTTGTCAACAACCTGCCCGCCGGGCTGATCGCGGCGCAGACGATCGCAACGGCGCATCCACCCGCCATCGTCGTCGATGCGCTGCTGATCGGCGTCGACCTCGGCCCGAACCTGTCGATCACCGGGTCGCTGGCGACGATCCTGTGGCTGATCGCGATCCGCCGCGAGGGGGAGGACGTCACCTTCCTCCAGTTCCTGCGCGTCGGCGTGGTGACGACCGCCCCGGCGCTGGTGCTGGCGATCGGCGTGCGCCTGCTGATCGGGTGATTAGAGCGCCTGCGCCGCCGCCCAGCCGCTCGCCCATGCCCATTGGAAATTATAGCCGCCCAGCCAGCCGGTGACGTCGACCGCCTCGCCGATCGCATGCAGGCCCGGTACCCGCCGCGCCTCCAGCGTCTGTGAGGAGAGGTCGGCGGTGCTGATCCCGCCCGCGGTCACCTCCGCCTTGGCATAGCCTTCGCTGCCATTGGGGGTGAAGCGCCACGCCGACAGCTGCCGCGCCGCCTCGTCCAGCCGGCGGTCCGGCGCGTTGGCGAGTTCGCCCGTCACCGCCAGCCGTTCGGCCAGCGCCTCGGCGAGCCGGTCGGGCAGGGTGGCGGCCAACGCCCGGCGCAGCGTGGTGCGGGGTTGCGTGCGCTTCGCCTCGACCAGCCAGTGCGCGGCGGCATCGGGCACGAAGTCGATCGCGATCGGCTCGCGCGCGCGCCAGTAGCTCGACACCTGCAAGATCGCCGGGCCGGACAGGCCGCGATGCGTGAACAATGCGGCTTCCCGAAACCGCGCCTTGCCCGCGCTGGCGACGACATCCGCCGCGACGCCGGACAGCGTGCGGAACAGCGCCTCCTCGCCGCCCAGCGTCAGCGGCACCAGTGCCGGCCGCGGCTCGACCACCTTCAGCCCGAATTGGCGCGCGAGGTCATAGGCGAAACCGGTCGCGCCCATCTTCGGGATCGACGGCCCGCCGGTGGCGATCACCAGCCGCGGCGCGGTGACGCTGCGGCCGGGCAGGGCGACGGTAAAGCCGCTGCCGTCATGCCCGACCTCGCCAACCGCGGACGCCAGCGCGAGCTCGACCCGCCCCATCTCGCATTCGCCGAGCAGCATCGCGACGATCTGCCGCGCCGATCCGTCGCAGAAGAGCTGCCCCAGCGTCTTCTCGTGCCAGCGGATGCCGTGGCGCTCGACCAGGCCCAGGAAATCGGCGGCGGTGTAGCGGCCGAGCGCGGATTTGGCGAAATGCGGGTTGGCGGACAGATAGCGGTCGGGCGCGGTGTGGATGTTGGTGAAGTTGCAGCGGCCGCCGCCAGAGATCAGGATCTTCTTGCCCGCTTCGTCGGCATGGTCGACCAGCAGCACGCGCCGGCCGCGCTGGCCGGCGACGGCGGCGCACATCAGGCCGGCGGCACCGGCGCCGAAGACGATCGCATCATAAGGGGCAGACGGCATGGCGCCGGCGTCTAGCGGTTCGCCGCGCGCTTGTCTTGCCTCCTCCCGGCACGCTACGCCCTGACGTCGAGGAGAATGCCATGCGGTTGAGGTCCCTGCTGTTCGTGCCCGGCGACCGCCCCGAACGCTTCGCCAAGGCGGCGGCGAGCGGGGCGGATGCGGTGATCCTCGACCTCGAGGATTCGGTCGCCGCCGCCGCGCGTCCGGCGGCGCGCGAGGCGGTGGCGCAATGGTTGCGCGAACCGGCGGCGGTGACGCGCTTCGTCCGCGTCAATCCGCTCGGCAGCGACGGGCTGGCGGACGACCTCGCGGCGGCGCGCGGCGCGGACGGCGTGATGCTGCCCAAGGCCGAAACCGCGGACGACGTCGCCGCGCTGGTCGCGGCGATGGGCGCATCCGTCGTCCCGGTGCTGCCGGTCGCGACCGAGACGCCGCTCGCGGTGTTCGGACTCGGCGGCTACCGCACGGTGGCGGCGCGGCTGGCCGGGCTGACCTGGGGCGCGGAGGACCTGCCCGCCGCGATCGGCGCATCGACCGCGCGCGAGGCGGACGGCCGCTACACCCCGCCCTATGAACTGGTCCGCACGCTCGCGCTGATGGGCGCGCATGCCGCCGGCGTCGCGGCGATCGAGACGGTCTATCCGGCGATCAAGGACCTCGCGGGCCTCTCCGCTTATGCCGCGCGCGGCGCGCGCGACGGCTTCACGGGGATGATGGCGATTCACCCGGCGCAGGTCGCCGCGATCAACGCCGCTTTCTCCCCCGGCGCCGATGCGCTCGCCGAGGCGGAGCGGATCGTCGCCGCCTTCGCCGCCCACCCCGGCGCGGGCGCGCTGCAGCTCGACGGACGGATGGTCGACGCGCCGCACCTCAAACAGGCGCGTGCCCTGCTCGCCCGAGCGGGCGGCTAGGCGATGCTGCCGCTCCTGCTGCTCGCCGCCGCCGCGCCCCCGGTCGCCACCGCCCGCGTGACCTTCGACCGCAACGGCATCGTCACCGCCACCGCGACCGGTCTGGCGGACGTGGCGGCGAGGCGGCCAATGCGCGTCGACGATCCCGTCCGCGTCGCCTCGATCTCCAAGCTGGTCACCGCGATCGGCGTGCTGCGGCTGGTCGAGGCGAAGCGGCTCGACCTCGACGCCGACGTCTCCGCGCTGCTCGGCTGGCGGCTGCGCAACCCGGCACATCCCGACGTGCCGATCACGCTGCGGCTGCTGCTGTCGCACCGGTCGAGCCTGACCGACCGGATCGACTATGTCCTGCCGCTCGATGCCGACATGCACGCGACGCTCGCCGACCCCGCCGCTTGGGACACCGACCACGCGCCCGGCACCTGGTTCCGCTACACCAACTTCAACTTCCCCGTCATCGCCGCGGTGATGGAGCGCGCCACCGGCGAACGCTTCGACCGGCTGATGGACCGGCTCGTGCTCCGGCCGTTGAAGCTCGACGCTTGTTTCAACTGGGCCGCGTGCGCGCGCGCGACGGTGGCGCGGGCGGTCGTGCTGTACCGCGACGGCCAGCCGGTGAAGGACGCCGCCGCCGCCACCACCTGCCCGGTCACCCCCGCCCGCGACAATTCGTGCGACCTCGACCGTTGGCGACCGGGCGTCAACGGCGCGATCTTCGCGCCGCAGGGCGGCCTGCGCATCTCGGCAAGGGGCCTCGCCACGATCGGCCGGCTGCTGCTCGGCCGCGGCACCGTCGACGGCGTGCGGCTGCTCTCGCCGCGCACTGCCGCGCTGCTCGCGACCCCGCTGTGGCGGCAGGACGGCGGCAACGGCACCAGCGAGAACGGCTTCACCTGCCGCTACGGCCTCGCGGTCGCCTTCCTCGCCACCGAGGCGCCGGGTTGCCACGACGATCCGTTCGGCGACGGCCGGCAGCGCTTCGGCCATGCCGGCGAGGCCTATGGCCTGCGTTCGGGCCTATGGGTCGATCCCGCCGCCGGCACCGGCGTCGCCTATGTCGCGACCGACGTGCCCGCCGCGCCGGGCGCGCATTCCGCCTATAGCGCGACCGAGGAACGGCTGGCGGCCGGGCGATGAGGCGCGCCGCAATCCTCGTCGCGCTCCCCGCCCTTGGCGCCGCGCTCGGCGCCGCCCCCGCGCCGGAGCGCGTCGACCTCCTCATCCGCGGCGGCACCGTCTTCACCGGATCGGACGCGCCCTTCGTCGGCGACGTCGCCATCCGCGGCGACCGGATCGTCGCGGTCGGCCGCCGCCCGGTGAGCGCCCGCCGCACGATCGACGCCCGCGGCCTGATCGTCGCACCCGGCTTCATCGACCCGCACACCCATGTCGAGGCGATGCTCGCCGACCCCGATCCCCACCGTCGGCTGGTCATGCCGTTCCTGATGCAGGGCGTCACCACCGCCTTCATCGGCAACGACGGCGGCGGCGATCCCGACGTCGCCAGCGTCCTCGCCACCGCCCGCAGCCGCCCGGTCGGGATCAATTACGGCGCCTATGTCGGCTTCGGCGCGGTGCGCACCGCGGTGATCGGCGAGGCGCGGCGCGCGCCAACCGCGGCGGAGCTGACGGCGATGCGCGCCTTGGTCGCGAAGGGCATGTGCGGCGGCGGCCTCGGCCTGTCGACCGGGCTGTTCTATGCCCCGCAGAGCTTCGCCACCACCGCGGAGGTCGTCGCGCTGGCCCGCGAGGCGGCGCGGCGCGGCGGCGTCTACGACAGCCACATCCGCGACGAATCGAGCTACACCGTCGGCCTCGCCGCCGCGATCGACGAGGCGATCCGCATCGGCCGCGACGCCGGCCTGCCGGTCCACATCAGCCACATCAAGGCGCTCGGCGTCGACGTGCAGGGCCGCGCCCCGGCGATCATCGCACAGGTGGAGGCGGCACGCCGCGCGGGGCAGGCGGTTACCGCCGACCAATATCCGTGGAGCGCCTCGGGCACGAGCCTCGTCGCGTCGCTGGTGCCGCTATGGGCGCAGGACGGCGGCCGCCCGGCGCTGCTGGCGCGCTTCGCCGATCCGGCGCTGGCGGCGCGGCTGCGCACCGATATGGTCGAGAATTTGCGCAAGCGGGGCGGCCCTGCGGCGCTGCTCATCACTGAAGGCGCCGAGAAGGGCCGCACGCTTGCCGCTGTCGCCTCGGCGCAAGGCACCGATGCGGTCGCCGCAGCGATCGCGGTCATCCGCGTCGCCGACCCCGCAGTCGCCTCGTTCAACCAGAGCGAGGCGGACATCGCCGCCTTCATGCGCCGGCCGTGGGTGATGACCGGCTCCGACGCCTCGACCGGCCATCCGCGCGTCTACGGCACCTTCGCCCGCAAATATGCGAAATATGTCGTCGCCGAGCGGGTGCTGTCGCTGCGCGCCTTCATCGAGCGGAGCAGCGCGCTGACCGCCGACACCTTCGGCCTCGAGAACCGCGGCCGCCTGCGCGCCAGCGCCTTTGCCGACGTGGTGGTGTTTGACCCCCGTCGCTACGCGGCGCGCGCCACCTACGAACAGCCCGAATTGCCCGCGGCCGGCGTCCGCACGGTCGTCGTCAACGGCGTGATCGCGGTCGACAACGGCCGCCTCACCGGTGCCGCCGCCGGCCGCGCCCTGCCGCACCACCCATCCGCGGGCTGCGACTGACGGGGCTGGGGAATACTTTTCATTCCCCGTCAATGCCTTCGGGGTCCACGCCGCGCCCTGAAAAGAAGAATGTGTTCGCGCGGAGGCGCGGAGGGCGCAGAGGTGTTGCTCGCGCGGCAGCTAAGCTCCTGTCATCTCTCCAGTATGAAAGAGGACCTCCGGTCCGGGGAGTGCGACACCTCCGCGTCCTCCGCGCCTTTGCGCGAACCAACCCTCCGCCGGGCTACCGGTAGAAGGGCCGCTCCCCCAATCGCAATTAGGCCCGCCCGCCCGGCTTACCCTCCAGCCCGAACACGAGCGCGCGCCGCGCCGCCATATCAAGCCGTGCGGAGCCATCGCCGTTCGCCGCTTGCGAACGCCGCGAGCGGCAGGCACACCTCTGCTTCGCGTTCCACACCGCGCCCTGAAAAGAAGAATGTGCTCGCGCGGAGGCGCGGAGGACGCGGAGGTGTTGCGCGTGCGGCAACCGAACTCCTGTCATCTCTCCGGTACGAAAAGAAGACCTCGGGTCCGGCAAGCGCGACACCTCTGCGTCCTCCGCGCCTCTGCGCGAACCAACCCCCGCCGGGCTACCGGTAGAAGCGCAGCTCCCCCAGTTCGAGCCAGGCCCGCCCGCCCGGCTCGCCTTCCAGCCGGAACACGAGCGCACGCAGCGCCGTCACATCCAGCCGCGCCGAGCCGTCGCCGCTGGCGAACGCCGCGAACGGCAGCCGCACCTCCGCCTCGTCCGCGCCCGCGGCGAAGCTCGCGCGGAACGGGCTGGCCAGCCCGTAACTGTCCAGCGTCAGCCGGTATCGCCCCATCCCCCGCGCGCGAAACGCCACCCCGGTGAACCCGCGCGCATCCGCCCGCAGGATCGCGCCGCGGGTCAGCGGCACGACCAGTTGCGCATAGGGCCGGCTCGCCGCCCCCAGCCGCGCGACCGCAAACAGGCGCCGCGCCCCACTGTCATCGGGCCGGACGATGTCGAGATGGCTGTGGTCGATCCCCGGTTCGGTGCTGTCGACCGGCAGCGTGGCGAGGTCGGTGCGTCCGTCGCCGCGCACGCCCGTGTCGATCGGCCCGGTCATCCGTACCGCTGGCAGCGGCGACGGCGCGTCGCCATCGATCAGCCGCCGCAGCGGTGGCAGCGCGACCTCTCGCCCGGACAGGAAGACGCGCACCACCTTGTGCAGATCATCGAGCCGCACGTCCGGGCGGCCGTCGACCAGGATCAGGTCCGCCCGCTGCCCGATCGCGATCCGGCCGGCATCGGCGCGGCGCATGATCCGTGCCGAGACGGCGGTCGCCGCCGCCAGCGCCTGCCGCGGCGACAGGCCGGACCGTCCGAGCAGCCGGACCTCGCGCACCGTCGACCAGCCATGATAGACGCCGCCGACCCCCGCATCGGTGCCGACGCCGATCGGGATGCCCGCGTCGCGCAGCCGGGCGACGTTTGCCTGCATGATCGTCCAGCGCCGGCTCTCCAGCGCCGGGACCGGTTCAGGCGCCGTCGCCAAGCGCGGGGCTTCGCCCGCGCGTTCGGGCGGGCGCAGCGCCTGCCATTCGGCGGCGGCGAACGTCCGGTCCTCCTGCGGTTCGTAGGCCGCGAGCGACGGAATATAGGCGGTGCCGCTCGCCCGCATCGCCGCGATCAGCGCATCGTCGACGATCGCGTCGCCGACGCCGTGGCCGACCGCATCGACTCCCGCGGCGGCGGCGATCTTCGCGCCCGCCAGCGTCACCGTATGCGTGATGACCGGAATCCCAGCGGCATGCGCGTCGCGGACGATCGCCGCCAGCGTCGGCGTGTTCATGTCGCCGAGGTCGGGCGACCGGCCATAGCGCCATCCGTCCGCGAACACCTTGATGACGTCGGGGTGGTAGGACAGGGCCGTGCGCATCGCGACATGCGCGGCGCGCGGCGTCGCGGCCTGCAGGGTGAAGGCGCTGCCCCAGCCGAATTCGGTGCCGTGCCCGCCCGGCACCCCCAGCCGCACCGCCAGCGACAGGTGCGGTGCGGGGACGCTGCCGTCGCCGGTCATCGCCCGGATCGGCGCGAGCATCTCGCCGCTCAGCGAATAGTCGTTGGCGCTGGTCACCCCGGCGAGCAGATAGGCGGCATAGGCCTTGCCGAGATCGTCGGCCGCGGGAAATCCCGGCGCGCGCATATGCGTATGCAGGTCGTGCAGCCCCGGCATCAGCGTCATGCCCCGCGCCTCGACGAGGCGGGCGCCGCGCGGCCGGGCGATGTGCGCGCCGATCGCCGCGATCCGCTCGCCGCGGACCAGAACGTCGGCGCCGAACGCCGCGGCGCCACTGCCGTCGAACACCCGCGCGCCGCGGATCAGGACCATGTCGCCGGGCGCGGGCGAAGCCGCAGCGACCAGCAGCGCCATCAGCATCGCGACGAGAGTGCGGATCATGCCGGCGTCACCTTTCAATACGGGCGACAGTCGCAGCAGCGGAAGGCGCGGGGCAAGCACTTTATGGCGTCATGTCCGGCGGACGACGATCCAATCTGTCGCGCCGCGGTCACGGCGCGCAAAAAATGGTGCGACGCCGCGTTTCTGCTCTGGCCTTTCGTGACGTTTTCGTTGCTAATCCATGAATGCCGTCGGGGAACGGTGTCAGGGGGCGGAAAAACACATGGCAAACAACGCGTTGCGGCGTATCTTGATGAGCGGGTGCGGACTCGCGCTGGTCTGTGGCGGCGCCGGTGTGGCCGCGGCGCAGGTGGTCGATGCGCAGACGACGACGCCCGATGCCGCGACCCCGACCGGGGCGGCGACGCCGGCAACCGGAGCGGGCATCACCAACGTCCCCGCGGCCGACGGCGACATCCTCGTCACCGGCTCCCGCATCAAGCAGGACCCCAACAACAGCGCGCTGCCGCTCCAGATCATCACCAATCAGGAACTGACCCGCAACGGCATCAGCAATCCCGAACAGTTGATCGCCTTTCTGACCACCAACGGCAGCGGCGCGGACAATCTCGCCTCCAACGCGGACGTCACGTCTGGCGCGCAGCGCGGCACCAACGGCCTGTCGGCGGCGAATCTGCGCGGGCAGGGGTCGGCGGCGACGCTGGTGCTGCTGAACGGCCGGCGCGTCGCGGCGCACGGCCTGTCGGGCGCGGCCGTCGACGTCAACCAGATCCCCTTTGCCGCGATCGAGCGGGTCGAGGTGCTGAAGGACGGTGCCTCGGCGATCTACGGCACCGATGCGATCGGCGGCGTCATCAACTTCATCACGCGCAAGGATTACAAGGGGCTGGGGCTCCAGGCGTTCAACGACATCACCGAAGAGGGCGGCGGCAACATCTATCGCTTGTCCGGCATCGCCGGTTACGGCGACCTCGCCGAACAGGGCTTCAACGTGATGGGTGCGGTCAGCTACAGCTGGAACAACATCCTGCGCGGGTCGGATCGCGACTTCGTCAACGGCAACCAGCCCAATCGCGGCCTGTCGATCGACACCCGCGGCACCCCGATCGCCACCGCCTTCGCGCTCAACAACGGCGCCTTCCTGCCGCGCGGACCGGCCGGGCAGATCGGCACGCTGCTCGGCGGCACGACCGGGACGTTGGGGGCAGGGGGCGCGGCCAACACCGCGCCGCTCAGCGCGTTGCAGGTGCCGGGGCTGACCAGCACCTATGGCGCGGGCGGCATCAACCTCCTCAACCTGCCCGGCGGGGCGGGGTGCGAGACGATGGACGGCGGCATGGCCTATGACGCCGCGCTGTGGAACGCGCCGAACGCGCGCTATGCCTGCGCCTGGGATACCGGCCGCGCCGCGGTGATCCAGCAGCCGATCAGGACGCTGACCTATTATGCCCGCGGCGTCGTGCGGATCGCGCAGGAGCACGAACTGTCGCTTGAGGTGACCGGCTCGGACGCCAAATCGGCGAAGAGCTTCTCCAACGCGCAGGTGTCGAGCAACACCTCCAACTTCCAGGTCGCCTATCCGCTCAACGCGCTGACCGCGTCGAGCTACAATGCGGTCTACAATGCGATCGCGGCGCAATTCCCCGGCGTCGCCGCCAATTACGGCAAGCCGATCGCCTTCCGCTGGCGCTGCATCGCCTGCGGGCCGCGCGAATACAGGACGGAGACGAAGACGATCCGCGTCGCCGCGGCGATGGAGGGGCCGCTGTGGACCGGCTGGGACTATCGGGCCGGCGCTTCCTATGCGCGCAGCGAGGCGGCGTCGGTGCTCGGCACCGGTTATTACTACCGTGGCACGCTGGCGAGCGGCGCCTATGATCCGTCGGCGCCGACCGCGCCGGGTGCGGCGGGGCCGGGCCTTGCCGGGCTCATCAACGCCGGCCTGCTCAACCCCTTCAGCCTGACGCAAAGCGATGCCGGCATCGCCGGGTTGCAGGCGGTATCGGCGTTCGGCAAGACGCTGTACGGTGGTCAGTATGAAGTGAAGCAGTTCGACTATTCGGTCGCCGGGCCGCTCGTCCGCCTCTGGGGCGATCAGTCGGTGCAGCTCGCCGCCGGAATCGACTATCGCCGCGAAATATACAGCTTCAATGGCTCGGATGCAGCAGCCGCCACCGCACCGGTGATCTTCCTCGCCGCCTTCGACAACGTCAACGAACTGCGGAAGAAGGAGCGGACGGTGAAGGCCGCGTATGCCGAAATGCTGGTGCCGATCCTGCCCGGGCTCGACGTCACCGGCGCGGTGCGCATCGACGATTACACCGGCTTCGGTACCACGACCAATCCCAAGGTATCGATCAAGTTCCGTCCCTGGGAACCGCTGCTGTTCCGCGGCTCCTACAACACCGGTTTCCGTGTCCCCTCCTTCAACCAGATCTTCAATGGCCTGACCGAATCTCCCTATTCGGGCAGCGACCTGGCCGATCCGACCCGGTGCCCCGGCGGCGTCCCGAACACCGCCAATCCGGCCTGCGTGCTGATCCGGCCGGCCATCCTGACGGGCGGCAACCGGACGCTCGGTCCGGAAACCGCGCGTCAGTTCAGTGCCGGCGTGGTCATCCAGCCCTCGGCCCGGTTCAGCGCTTCGGTCGACTGGTGGAAGATCGACGTCGACGACACGATCCAGACGCTGACGTTGCGGCAGCTGATCGACAATGCGGCGCTGTTCACCGACCGCTTCCTCCGCGATCCGGCGACGAACGAGATCGTCGCGATCGACGATACCTGGATCAACGCCGGTTCGCGGCGGACCCAGGGGCTCGAGGTTGCGGCACGTGGCGGGGTCGACGCCCTCGGCGGCGTTCTGTCGACCGGCCTCGACGGGACGTTGCTGCTCAAGAAGGGCGAGAAACTGACCCCGACCTCGCCGTACACTGCCAGCCTGATCGGCGTGTTCACCTTTGCCGGCGACCTTGGCGTGCGCTGGAAGCACAATGCCTTCGTCAATTATGCGAACGACGACGTCGTGCTGTCGCTCACCCAGATCTTCCGCAAGGGCTACCGCAATTTCGCGCTGCCCGGCATCGCCGCGGGGACGATCACGCGGCCCGACTATAACGCGAACGTGGACGACTATATCATCTACAACGCCTCGGTCAGCTATATCGGTCTGCCGGGGTTCAAGATCACCGCGGGCGTGCGCAACCTGTTCGACACCGATCCGCCGTTCGCCGTCACTTATGACGGCAACACCGGGGCGGGCGGTTCGTGGGAACCGAGGATCGCGGACCCGCGCGGGCGGTCGTTCACGATGAGCGCGGAGGTGAAATTCTGAGCCTTGCCGTCTGACGGGACGGGGCGGCCTTCCGGCAAGGCCTGTGTTGCCCCGGAGGGGCCCCGTCAGGCGTCGTTTGGGTCATTTGCCAAAAAACTGTAATTTGGAGTTGACGGGTTTGTGGTGTGGGCCTAGATGGGTGTCACCGCAGCGGTGG